>Ga0222718_10003110_pt1 | contig 14396 bp, 3 predicted proteins | sample C33_27DmetaG_FD_165045 | JGI IMG/M metagenome (GOLD analysis project Ga0222718, IMG submission 165045) | Estuarine water microbial communities from San Francisco Bay, California, United States - C33_27D | ecosystem: Environmental > Aquatic > Marine > Unclassified | place: USA: California... | reverse complement strand
TATCAAGGCGTATGGAGATGAACGTGATGATTTAATATTAGAGTTAGAGAAAAGGATCTACAACAACATCAAAGTGACCTACGATGCCACTTTGGTAGACGTACACGATGTGTTGCCAAGTGCTTTCACATCAACAGAATACACACTACAAGAAGTGGACGGGGTGATGGGACCAGACTTCTATCAGTGGGCAGGTCGTAACAATGTGCAGTACATCAACAATACTGTGTTCACGGAAGGATCACCATTCACGTACAATTACGCTAGATCAAAAGGTAGACTGATTGATGAGAACTTGCCAGGACACTGGAGGGGAATTTACAAATATTTCTACGATACGGACGCTCCACATGTGAGACCATGGGAGATGTTGGGCCATTCAGAGAAGCCTAGCACGTGGGACGCGACCTACGGAACCGCTCCATACACATCAGGCAATGATGTATTATGGAACGCGATAGCAACTGAACCTGGCAGATACGGGAAACCTTTGATCAGGAATTACCTACCGGTAGATGCTTCAGGTAATCTTCTAGATCCGTTGGCGGCAGGACTTGTTGACAACTTTGACATACCAGGAAGACAGAACGCATGGAAGTTTGGCGATCAAGCACCAGCAGAGACGACATGGAGGAGATCCAGCGCCTACCCATTCACGGTCATTAAGGCATTGGCACTGACTAAACCCGCCAAGTTCTTCTCTAATTTATTTGATCCGTCTAGATTGACGACGAACGTTGCAGGCAACCAGATCAACACAGCGACTGGTATCAGGAACACACTGGCAACAGCGAAATATCATCTAGAAACGGAAACAAATACAGCAACAGGTGTGACGACAAGATACCAGACGGCAGGATATCAACCCTTTGTGGTCAATTACTTGATATCTAGGAACCTAGACAGTAAAACTTTTTACTATGATAAGATGAAGAACTTATCTGTACAACTATCGTACAAGTTGGGCGGATTCACGGACAAAGACAACATAAAGATCTTAACAGACAGTGTGTCTCCGGGATCTAAGTCAGGATCAAAATTCATCCCGGATGAAAACTACAAGATACTTTTCAGGACATCAAATCCTGTAGAGAGTTTCCAATATTCTGGTGTGCTGATAGAGAAGAACACAGATATCAGCCAGGATGGTTCCACTATACTGGGCGGATACAAAATATTAGGCTACAGCACTACCAAACCTTACTTCAATTTCAACTATCCGGTTAAGACCACGACAGCAACGGCAGTGTCAGTTGAAGGATCAACTGTAGTAAGGCAGTACAACGCATACCAAGAAACCACACAGACCATACCATATGGTCACGTGTTTGACACCATACAGGACGTTACAGACTTCCTGTTTGGCTATGGACAATGGCTTGAATCACAAGGATTCCGATTCAACAAGTTCTCGAGCGAACTCAAAGAAACAATGAACTGGTCAAATGCTGTGCGAGAATTTTTATTCTGGACCACACAGGAATGGGCTCCAGGATCAGCGATAACCGTTTCTCCGGCCGCAGATGGTTTCGAACTAGACACCAACAACAGCATCGTGGGGAAACTGAGGAACCTGGCAGGTGACTACTCATTGTTAGATTCAGGAGGTAGGAAGATTGACATCAGTGAGATATCAACCAAGCGAATTGGCAAGACTTTTGAACTGGGGATCAAATCCGATACAGTTGGATTGTACAATATAGCACTGAACACCGTACAGAAGGAACACGTATTATTGTTGGACAACAACACAGTGTTCTCAGACATTATATATGACCCATTCACAGGATTCAGACAACAGAGACTGAAACTAGTGGGTTGGAAGACAGCAGGATGGAATGGAGACTACTACGCACCAGGCTTCGTGTTTGACGCCGCACAGGTCACATATTGGCTTGCAAACACAGACTACAGGATAGGTGACAGTGTTGAATACCAAGGCAAGTTCTATGTGGCAAAAACCAATCACAACTCCGGTGCCACTTTCGAAAAAATCAACTGGACACTCAAAGATGAGAAACCAGCACCACAGTTGATACCCAACTTCGAGTACAAGATAGCACAGTTCAATGATTTCTATGAACTAGAGACCAACAACTTCGATGAATCACAACAGCAATTGGCACAGAGGCTCACAGGATACCAGTCGAGGGACTACCTGGAGAACCTTTTCATCAATGATGTGTCGCAGTACAAGTTCTACCAAGGATACATCAGGGAGAAAGGCACACAGAACGCCATAGACAAGATATTGAAGGCCAAGTATGAGGGAGAGGACATCACACTTGATCTTTATCCGGAATGGATGATACGTACAGGTAACTTTGGTAACACAGATTCCGTAGAGAACATACAGATCACATTGAAAGATGACGAGATAACAGCAGATCCACAGAGTATAGAATTACTTGATACGGCATCAGACACTGTTGAATATGCGAGATCAGACGCCATAGCCAAAGACAATTTCTACTACAAGCCAGTTGAGTACACGGCATCAACCACATTCAAGAGATTGGACTACACCAAGGAAGGTGTCAGTAGGGACACGGCACAGGTCTTTAAGACCGCAGGGTATCCTCAACTGCAACAGGTACAACATACCGCGTTCAACATAGACGAGATACTGAATCTCGACATGAACGCCATAACAACAAATGACCTGATATGGGTTGCCAACAAGAGCAACCGTGATTGGGACGTGTTGAGGATCACGAGTGCAGGAATCAAGATAGCAACATTAAATCTGATCAACGATGCATCACAATTGGAGATAACATTCACGGATTCTCACAATTTAAGTGCGGGCACCACAACAACACAGGCAGATTACTTTGGCATATCAAACAGTGAGGAAGCAACACTGAACGGTGTGTATCAGGTTAGTTCTACGCCAAGCCACAAGACGGTGATCATAGATTATGATGGCAATGTTGGATTTATACCTGCACTGGAAGATGGATCCACAGCGGACAGTTATGGAAACATCTACAAGTTTATATCCGTTAGGTTAGCGTCAATGGATAACGCTAATGACCTGTTGGAATACGATCAGTACACTGATAAGAATGACGCAATAGAACAACCAGGAGACAAAGTGTTTGCGGACGCGGACAGTTCTTTGGGACTGTGGCGTGTGTATGAGAAACAGGATCCATACACCACAGGATTGGTTCTTTCACCAGATGCCAGCACGGCGGAACAGGAGTTTGGACACAGGATCGTTGCACGTAACGATGGAAGGACAGTGGTAGCATCTGCACCCGGCAAGGGGCAAGGTGAGGTACACTTCCTGTTTAGAAGTTCAACGGAACCAGGAACCACTCTACAGACACAGTCAACGGCTACTATGACCGACAACGATGATAACACTAGTAGGTTGGGTGAATCACTTTCGATCAGCACCGACGAGAACTTTGTTGTTGCAGGTGCACCTTACACGAACACAATCGGTGCTGACGGAAGCACGAGACAACAGAATGCAGGATTGTTGAAGATTTTTATTTGGGAACCTAGCACATTCAAGTATAGCCCACTTGACACAATAACACCGCCCACAGATGGATCAACAGCAAACGAGAATCTAAATTTTGGTTGGGCACACAAAATTTCAGAACCAGGCATAACGTCAACAAGGACAACAGCAGACAAATACATGTTCGTTTCCGCCCCAGGGCATGACAACGACAGGGGTCGGGTGTATATGTACACGTGGGGAGTGGGTGCAGATGGATCAACATACGACACCTGGACACAGGACTACACCATAGAGGCACCAGACGGTGGAAGAGGACAGAGATTCGGACACAGGATACAGGCCAACGACAACGGTGACATCCTAGCAATAAGTTCACTTGCACCAGGAAACGCGGGCAAGGTGGAGATATTCATCAAGACATCACAGAGCAATGACGGAAGCACACAGAACTCATTCGCACTGGCACAGACCATAACGGGCGTTGCGTCAGACGGGTCAAGCATCAACACAGCGTTCGGTGAATCCATTACAATGAGCAAGGATGGCACCACACTTGTAATAGGTGCACCGGGTGTCGACGGCACTGCACATCCAGATGCGGGAGCCATATACTACTACAAATGGAACGCTGACGATTCGACCAACACATACACGCTACAACAGACCATAAGTGCACCAACCTCAAACACTAACATGAAGTTCGGTACAAGCCTATACATTAACAATGATGGTACAAGATTGGTTATAGGCGCTGAAAACTTCGCGAGTTCTAGGGAAATGAAATTTGATGCAGGAGAGACCACGTTTGACCTGCAGGACACCACTATAGTGGACAGCAACGTCCAATCTGGAGGAGCGTTTACGGCAACCATGTACAACACAAAATTTATTATAGACGATCGTCTCACGTCAGAGAACATGTCAGCACAGGATGACTTTGGACGAGGCGTTTGTATTATCGACAACTCAGTTTTCGTTGGGGCACCAAAAGACGATGGCAACACAGAATCAGACGGAAGCACAAAAATTGTTGATGACGGTACCGTGGCATGTTATGATCTAACAGTGAACGATCAGTACGCTTGGAAAAACCTAGTCACAGAAACAGCACTTATAGACATCGACAAGTTGGGTAAAGTTTTTGAATTCAATAGAAAAACAAAACAAATAAAAGATTATTACGATCTATATGATCCGATTAAAGGCAGGATATTAGGACTTGCAGACAGAGAAATAGATATCAAGACAGCATGGGATCCTGCGGTATACAACATCGGTGACAATGCAAACACCAAGACACCATGGGCCGAGAAACACGTGGGGGAGGTATGGTGGGATCTGTCAACAGTGAAATGGTTATGGTATGAACAAGACACCCAGGAGTACAAGACTAATAATTGGGGGCAAATATTCCCCGGTTCAAGCATAGACATCTATGAATGGGTAGGATCCACATTACTACCAAGCCAATATGTAACTTTAGGAAATGGCACACCATTACATGCAGATGATTCGCAGTACACTGTAGTGCAAAGATACGATTCACGATTGGACAGATTTGTACCTTTCTATTATTACTGGGTGAAAGGCAAGACAACATTGCCGAGTGATACAAACAGAAAAAACACGGTAGCCTTTGTTGCCAATCTGATATCAAATCCTAGAGCATTCGATTACAAATACTATTCTATAACAGACACTAACAAACTAGTATTGAACAATATTGCAAATTTAACCAATGACGACGTGGTGCTTAACATAGATACAAGAACAAACACGTTCGAGGGAGATTCACACAGTGTGTGGAAATTGGTCAGGGAAGGTGATGCCGACTACAGGCCAGGTCAACAGATAGAGACACGTTGGTGGGATTCTCTGATAGGAAAGAATTCAGCAGGAGACACAGTTCCTGACAATGATTTACCACTCAATGAGAGATACGGTAACAACACTAGACCAAGGCAGAGCTGGTATGTAAACAGATTTGGCGCACTCAAAGAGATCATAGACTACGCAAACAGTGTATTGAACAAGAATCAATTAGTGGGACAGATCAATTTAACAAACTTAGACTCCAAAGAACCAGAACCCACAGCACAGAGTGGCGAATGGGACGCAACAGTCAATACATACGCAGAACTGACCTACCTCGACACAGCAGATATTTCAGGAACAGTGAACTACTTGGTCAAAGCAGACGAGACAGCAAACAACTATTGGGCGATATACCAATGGGACGGTACAGAATTCACAAGGACAAAACTACAGACCTATAATACTTCAGCATACTGGAGTTACACCGATTGGTACAAGACCGACGGAGACATGTCACACGGTGAAAACACCAAAATTGACAAACAGGTCACGTATCAATACGAGTTGGACACTTTAGATCTTGCAGTTGGCAAACACGTGAAGGTAACGAGTGCAGACACAGGTGGATGGAAATTGTTCATGAAGACCGCATCAGGTTGGGAAAACGTTGGAACAGAAAACGGCACCATAAGATTGAGCACGAAACTATATGATTACACACAGGATGCCACGGGGTTCGCGGGTGCTGATACATTTGATGACAACTTCTTTGACCAGGAACCAAGCCAGGAAACTAGGAAAATACTCACAGCATTGAGGAATGATTTATTCATCAATGATCTAGCAATAGAATACAACACATTGTTCTTCACAGGTTTGAGGAAGGTGCTTTCTGAGCAGACGTATGTGGACTGGATGTTCAAGACGTCATTCATAAACGCCAAGAACAGTGTGAGACAACTTGACCAAAGGAAGACCTACACCACAGGTACGGACAGTTGGATAGAGAGTTACATCAACGAAGTCAAACCATTCCACACAAAACTGAGGGAGTACAAACTGGGTTACGACAAGACGGAAACGCAGGACGGTATATTCTCGGATTTCGACAACCCAACTTTCTATGATGCCGCAACAGGCAAGATCAGGAGCCTCAACGTTGATTCAGACACAGCGAAATTGACAGAGTACCCGCACCAGATGTGGTATGACTACCACAAGAAGTACGTCCAGTCGATCACAGTGACGGCAGGTGGTTCAGGATACGAGGTTGCCCCAACCGTGACCATAGTTGGTGGGACGACAGGGTCAACAGGACCATTCCAGATACAGGCCACGAGTAGTTCAGGTGCGACAAGCGGACAATTTGGTTACTACTATCCGTTGTTTACTAGCAAGAAGCAGGCGGAAATATATGACACACAGAATTCAGGTTCGGGCACGACCAAGACTTACACATTTGATGGTGACACAGACACGTTCTATGGACCAACGTCATCGGTCAGGGAGTCTGAGAGCGACAAGTCAGGCACATTCAAGATGTATGTGACACCTGTCACAACAGCGGCCACCGCCACAGCCATCATACAAGGCGGTGCAGTGACAAAAATAAACGTGACAGGCATAGGTGCGAACTACACAGCAACTCCAACAGTTATTATATCAGGTGGTAAGACAGACGGAACAACACCAACAGATACGGCCAAGGCCTACGCAAACTTGAACAATGATCTCGTAAGAGATTTTGACACAACTATAAAATTTGACAGAGTATCAAGCACTTCACGTGTGGTTGACTGGGCGGCATCAACGGCGTACGCTTACAATGACTTATTGAGATACAAGGACCAACTTTACAAAGTTACAAATGCATTCACTTCAAGCACGGACTTTGATGACAACATTGGAAGTGTGTACAAGGTGTACGGTGACGAAACAGGACTAACAGCGGCGGACAGGACAAAGGGATTCTACACACCAGGATCTGGAATGCCAGGCAATGAACTGGATCAAGTGATGACGGGGGTAGACTATGGTGGCACAATGGTCACAGGATTATTATTCAGTCAAGAACAGGGTTGGGACAAATCGGGTTGGTATGATTTTCCTTTTGATACCTATGGAGCATCTAGGATCAAAGCCTTCACGGCAGATGGTTCTACAGCGTCATACACTTTTGACACTGCACCGGCATCAACTGATGTCTACCAAGTTTACCTGACGCAGGATGACAGCACACGTAAAAAATTATCAGATGTGATCCGAGGAGACGGATCCACTGCAACTTTCACTATAAGTGAGACACCCGAAGTGAACGCATTGGTTGAGTTTATTCCATTCGATGATGACGGTGTGCTTACCCCAACAGATGATAGGACCATGGATTCCATAATCAAAGGTGGACTGTTCACCTCAGCACTGGGTCACGCACCTAGCGATATAGTGTTGGAGGGAGATGATTTCGTCTCACCAGACACCAGTTACGCACCAGAAGAAACTGTGCCAGGCCAAATTTTTGACACACTAGACATAAAGGTTTACACATCGCCAGAGTCGGGTGTGCCTTTCATAAGCGAAATGAATCATAGAGGTAACGGAAGCACCGCAACATTCTCAATAGGTGATTATCCTGGAACACTAGGTTCGGTCACAGTATCAGTTGATGGTGTGGTTAAAAAAGGACCAACACAATCAACATCAGATTACTCGATCAATGTTGCGAACAAAACTATTACATTCACATCTGCGCCTGCAAACAACAGTGTCATATCAACAAAAGTATTTGCGATATCAGGTGAGAACTATAGGGTGTTGAACACTTTCACAGGTGATGGTAATACAACAACTTTCTTGACGTCTACTAGAGGTGAGTTCAATCTAGATTCAACGTCCTCTGACATGTACGTTACAATAGACGGAGTGCCAACCACTGCATACACGACAACAACTGCGGCCAACACGATCACAGTGATATTCAATTCAGCACCAGCGGCAAGTTCTTACATACAGATAGCAGGCTTCAATAAATCAACAACAAGTTCTAGAAGTTATGCAAGTATAAGGAATCAAGAATTAACATACACAACCGGGACAAACAGATACACAATAACATATCCACCGGGATCTATTGGACCATTCTCAGGATTAACAACAGTCGAAGTGAACGGCAGGATGCTACGAGGACCGGACAACACTTACTATGTTGGTGACGGAAGCACTTACACATACGGTGTGGTATCGGGACTAGAAGATGACTCAACGGTTGACCCAGCGAAGACTATAACCTCCGCTTCACAAGTGGAAGTGTATATTAATGGAACTAAAAAAGATCTTAACACTGACTACACTGTTGACATAGGAAATCAAAACATTGAATTTGTCACAGCGTCTGTGCCCACATCGACAGATGTAATCTGTATTTCAACATTGGTCGACCACCAATACTTCAATGAAGGTACGGATATCATCTTGGTACCAAGTGCCATAACTTCACCGTACTCATTGTCAAACAGTGACAAGATCTCTGTTACGACGTTCAACAACGCTCTGGGCATGAAACAGAGGAGAGAAGTACTAGAAGGCAGACCGAGCGGTGTGTTCAAATTGAGATTCGACACCCTGAACGCAGGTTACACATACGTGTGGTTGAATGGTGAGCAATTGGTACAGGGATCAGATTACACAGCGAGTGGCAACACAATTACCGTGGTCGGGAAAACAATAACGTCAACAGATAGACTGGATGTGATGTACTTCGCATTAGAGACTGCGATCGGAAGCACAGGTTTCAGGATATTCAAAGACATGATGAACAGGACTTTCTACAAACGTATCAGCAAAACAGAGACAACAAAATTGACATTAGACATGACGGAAGGCACGCAGACTATTACAGTCGAGGACGCGAGTGTGTTACCAACACCAAACGCATCAGCGAACGTTCCGGGTGTCATATTCATAGACAAAGAAAGAATAGAATATTTTACAAAATCAGGTAACACGTTGGGACAACTTAGACGTGGAACACTTGGTACAGGAATTAAGGAGCATGGATCAGGCACGGAAGTGGTAGATGCGTCTGGTACTCAAACCATCCCTTATGCGGACACAGTGTACACCAACACCTTCACAGGTGACGGTAGCACACTTACATTCGCACTATCACAAGCACCATCATCTGCTAGTGAGTTAGACATATTCATTGGTGGCCAACGATTGTTGCTCACTAGCGAGGATGGATCAACTATCAACTATTCCGTGGACGGAAGCACGACTGCAGTCACATTGAGCACAGCACCTGCTTCTGGCACACAGATAAAAGTATTACACAAGAAAGGACAGGTTTGGTACACGGCACTAGATGGTAATCCAGCGGACGGTAAAGGATTACAGGCATCAACGACTCAACAGGCTAAATTCATTGCTAATGAGCCCACAAACGCACCTGAATAAATACACTAGATGACACAGGATAAAAAACCAACAGAAGCAAAAGAAGAGAACAATAAGCCTCAGGATAACACGGGTGTTATGATGACAGGGCACATAAAGATTTCAGATCCAGAGACTGGTGAGGTTATCGTTGACAAGAGAAATGCGATACACTACGAGAACATGTCTCAGGCGTTGGCTAATTCTCTGGCAAACAAATCAACAGGATTCGTGCATGAGATTGCACTAGGAAATGGTGGTACGAGCGTTGACCCAACGGGTATAATAACTTATCTCACACCGAACTCAACAGGTACGAACGCAACATTGTACAACCAAACTTACTACAAAGTTATTGATGACAACTCCGCCACAAACAAAGACACCACAAGGAACAAGATGGAAGTCAGACACACGGCTGGCAACAAGTATACAGACATCGTTGTGACCTGCACATTGGACTACGGTGAACCAACCGGACAGGCGGCCTTTGATAACACAACAGATTTCAACGGTGACTATGTGTTCGATGAACTAGGTCTGAAGAGTTGGGAAGGTACAGAGAACGGTTCAACCAACAAGTTGTTGACTCACGTGATATTTCACCCGGTACAGAAGTCACTGAACAGACTTATACAGATCGATTACACATTAAGAATACAAAGTTTAACAACATTCACTGAAACAAGTTCAACGGCACTGTCAACATCTAACACAGTGAGTGGAACAACATCAGGTGGTAACACAGGATACTAATGGCATACACTGTTAACAAGACAAGTAGTGGTTCATACACAGTACAGGATGGTGTGTTGAACACGCAGACAGACCTTTCTTTCATAGGTAAAGGTTACGCAGGGTATGGAGAGACCATTGCTGAGAACTTCCTACATCTATTGGAGAATTTTTCAAACACCTCTGCGCCGACTAAACCCATATCAGGGCAACTTTGGTACGACAGTACTAATTCACAGTTGAAGGTGTATTCAGGTTCGGCATTTGTTCCTGCAGGCGGAAACGTTCCTTATCAGACAACGGCACCAAGCACATTGTCACAGGGTGATCTTTGGATAGATTCAGACACCAACCAACTTTACTTGTACAACGGATCCAGCAACGTGCTCGTCGGTCCACCTGCTTCGACAGGAACCACGAATGGATTCGTTTTTGAAACCATACTAGACAGTGTAGACACATCACAGAACGTGACCAAGTGGTACAATGACGGCAACCTTATAGCGATAGTATCAGAAGACGAGTTCACTCCAAAAGTTGCCATATCGGGATTCGCAACAATCAAAAAAGGGATCACTTTAACAACAGCGATAGCAGATACAAAATTCCAAGGCACTGCCACAGATGCAGATGCACTGGGAGGAGTTGCCGCGGCAAATTACCTAAGGTCTAATGCCAATGACACGACATCAGGCACTATCAGTATTGCCAATGACGGTGGACTGGTTGTTGGAGAAGACAGTGATTTCACTTTCAATGTTGATGGTACAGGTGGTGTGATATCCAACACAGTGAACAACACAGATATCACTTTCAAGGTCAATGATGCTGGTGTGACCACAACAGTAATGACCATAGACGGATCTGAATCCAGAGTTGGTATAGGTAATATTGCACCAACAACAAAATTAGATGTCACAGGCACAGTAACGGCAACTGCATTCACTGGTCCAATCACGGGTGCAGTAACAGGAGATGTAACCGGAAATGTCACCGGAAATGTCACAGGCAATGTGACAGGATCTGCCAGCCTTAACTTGTTGAAAACAGGCGGAACACTGACAGGAACATTGACGGGTCAAACCATACTCCCAAGTGCAGACAGCACCTATAACCTAGGAGCATCTGGAACAGAATATGCCAATGCTTTTGTGGACACAGTTACTTCAACAGAATTAAAGACAGATGGTGTAACGATCAATGACAACTTGATCACAGCATCTAGATCAAACGATAATCTACAACTCGATGCTTCAGGAACAGGTGCAGTTGAGATGATTCCGGCAGTTATCTTGATGGCTAATCTGCCCACTAGTGACCCTACAAATGCAGGACAACTATGGAATGATTCAGGAACATTAAAAATAAGTGCAGGTTAATAAGGAGTAAGGGCGTAATAAATATACAAAATGGCGTACACAATTAACAAAACAGACGGAACAGTAGTAACAACAATCACGGACGGGACGGTAGATAATACCACTTCGTTGCAGTTGTTTGGAAAATCATATTCAGGTTTTGGTGAAGCATTAAACGAGAACCTAGTGAAGTTGCTGGAGAACGCGGCATCAACAGCGGCACCCACAGCACCTTTAAAGGGTGAATTATGGTTTGACACCACAACAAACCAAATCAAAGTGTACGACGGCACAAGTTTCAAACCCACAGGCGGGGCAAAATCAAGCACTACACTGCCAACGTCACCATCAGCAGGTGACCTCTGGTTGGATGCAACAAACGATCAAGTTTTCGTTTACACAGGAGATTCGAGATCTCACCAAATCAATGATAAATGGGAATTGGTTGGCCCGGCATTCACTGCTGGACAGACGGAATCAGGTTGGAAGATCGAAACACTGGCAAGTTCAGGCGGCAACAAAGTTGTCTCTTCTATGTACGCAGGAGGCACGAGGGTAGCAATACTTTCAAAAGAAACATTCACACCATCAGCATCTCAGACAGGATTCGCTACAATCAAGGCAGGTCTTACACTTAACTCTACTTTGGGTGCGGTGTTCGAAGGATCAACAACAGAAGCATCGTCAATTGACGTGTCATCAACATCAAACACCTCAGCGACGGTCATAGCAGGTGGAAACTTCCTAAGGGCAGATGCGGCAGACACCACAACAGGCGCACTGACAGTGGACAATGACACAGGAATTATAATAGGTGATGCACAAGAATTAACAATATCAGTTTCAAGCAACGATGTCACTATTGCACAGACATCTTTGGACAAGGATTTAAGTTTCACGATCAATGACGGAGGGGTGACTAAGACTCCTTTGGCATTCACGGGTGCTTCAGGAAACATCGCATTGACAGGTGATGTAACAATCACAGGTAACCTGAACATATCAGGTGAATACAACAGTTCGACTTCTAACGTATCGACGTACGATGACGCATTCATCAAAGTAAATTCTGGCAACTCAGAAGTCGATGCAGGACTCATAGTTGACACATCTGACACGGATGATGCAAGAATGTTCTACGATGTATCAGAGAACTATTGGTCTGCAGGTGAGAACCAGAGTTACTCACAAGTAATAAGATTAGCAGACGCGGTCGAGGATGGTGATGCCAACAAGGGTAAAGTTTTGAAAACCACAGCGGGCGGAAATGTCAAAGCAACATCAATGACATTGGGTGCTGTTGGATCTATTACATACACTGACACATCAAACACCAATGTGCCAACGATAGGCGCAGTGGCCACTCTAAGTAATCAATGGGGTGGATCCCAAAAAACAGTTTCTATTGCCAATCCAACAGGCAGTGACGGGAACGACGGGGACTTCTGGTTCGTAAGGGAGGCGTAATCCCATGCCAACAATAACTAAGACGTTCAATTACAGCGGACAAATTCAGATAGCGGACCTACCTGCAGGCACAAACAGCGTGACCATGCACTTATGGGGCGGAGCAGGTGGTTGCGGTGGCCCTGACACAGCAGGCGATGGAGCAGATGGATCCGCGGGACACTACGTGACAGTAACAGATTTAGATATTTCAGCATACGCCGGAGTAAAGAAAATTTGTGTAGGAGTTGGAGGCGGAGGTGAGGCCGGAGGAATGGGCCAGGACACCGACGGCGGCAGGAACGGTCAAGGGCTTACGGGTTATTCGGGTGGTGATGGTGGTAGTTCAGGAAGAGGTTCAGGTATATCAGGTTCAGGCGGAGGTGGCGGAGGAGCCACAACAGTGACATTATTCGAGTCAGGACAGGCCGCAGACACAATCAAATTAGCCATTGCAGGCGGCGGTGGTGGAGGCGGTGGCACAGGTGAATCATCGCGTGGTGGTGCAGGTATAAACACAAATTCAGCGACAGGTAACACACCAGGCACACTGGGAGAGAACGGTGCAAACCATTCCGGAGATGGTGGCGGTGGTGGAGCCGGTGGTGGCGGAGCCGACGGAGGCACAGGTGGTTCAGGAGCCACGGGCGATGCAGGAGGATTCGGCGGCAAGTCAGGATCAAACACGGTACCCAGTGGAGGCTCGGAAAACAACGGTTCGGGAAGGACACCAGGTGGTACAGACAACGCTTACTATTCAACTGGAATTGCCCTAGGTGGTCTAGGCGGTAACTCTGGCGGAAACGGCAAGGCGGTGTTGATATTCAACATACCTTCCGAGTCAAAGGTCAAGGATTCAGGAGAATGGAAAAGTTTTGACAGTATTAATTACAAAGTGTCAGGTGTATGGAAGAAAGTCACGGAAGGATACTACAAGGTCAGTGGTGTCTGGAAGAACATATTCACCACGGACATTGAATTCAAGGGCAACTCGATAGGTTTTGGAAACGTGTCGGGAGGTTCAACATCGGGGGTAGAGGGATCGGGTGGAATACCAACACCGGCCAGTATTCCACCACAGGATAGTGAGGGAGGAGGTGGATTCATAGCACCACCACCTAGCAAACCTAACT
>Ga0222718_10003106_pt1 | contig 14423 bp, 31 predicted proteins | sample C33_27DmetaG_FD_165045 | JGI IMG/M metagenome (GOLD analysis project Ga0222718, IMG submission 165045) | Estuarine water microbial communities from San Francisco Bay, California, United States - C33_27D | ecosystem: Environmental > Aquatic > Marine > Unclassified | place: USA: California... | reverse complement strand
CTGATTCTTCAAGTGCATCAATACCTCGTTTAACTTTAGTTCTAAATTTATCTATTCCTGTTTTAGCCTCAGTCATAACATCATCTAAAGTTTTTTTCGGTTTGATAATTTGATTAATAATATCTTCTTGAAATTCATCTCTAAAATTAGGACGACCATAACCATAATCATTTACAATATTACTTCCATAAGAAGCTAGATCATCTGCAGTGGGAGGAATATCTCCTGGTCTATATATTTTAGAATATTCTCTAGATATATATGCATCTTTACCTGATCCAATTTTTTCTTCTTTTAAAATTACATCATCTGTTTGTTTTCTAGGTTTAGCAACTTCAACATCTATATGCGATCTTACCTTTGGAGAAATTTTTTCAACCATCATTGCAGCATCTTCAGCGTTTTCAAAAAAGAAATCTTCAGGCATTTCTCCTTTTTTAGAATAAGCTTCTAATATTTCTTTTCCTTTTTTAGTCAATGGTTCAAATTGAACAAAATAACCAGAAGCATCTACTGCACGACCATCTATAAAATCTGCATCATCTGATACTCTTAATTTAATTTTTATATCATCAATTTTTTGACCTGCAGTTTTAATTGAAGAAAGACCTAATGCTTTTAATCCTGCCATCATACCAGTTGATGCAACTACTTTATTAAAGTCTCTTCTGCTTTGTCCATAATCAGAAAGTCTTTTATTAATAACTTGTTCTAAGTTTTTATTATTATCTATTTTACCTAATTTTTTACTGGCATTTTTAATAATTTTATCTCCAAGTTTTATTGCAGTTCCAACTGGTATAAATGTTTCACTTGTTAAAGATAATTGTGATCCTGCTGTTTTAACTTCAGGTGATAAATCTTCTTCTTGTCTTGTAATTAATTCTGACAATCCAATTTTATCAGACCATGTGCCTGGTTGAATATTTTTTAACGAAGATAAAAACATCTCCTTACTTGGTTTCTCTCTGATTAATTTTGAAGCAAGATCTCCAACAGCAAAAGGAAGTTTAGATAAAACTTCACCAGCGTTAACTGCACCCTCAACTGTTTTACTTGCATAGTAAGGAATATTTCTGACATCTACAATATTTCCTAATTGTGCTAACTTACCTTCTTGTAATCCAACTCTACCTCCTTTAGCATAACCTTCTTCTCTAGCTTCTTTATAAGCTTCTTCAAATGTTAGATTTTCATTGTCCATTAAATCTATGATTTTATCTCTAAGTTTTTCTAAATCAGGATCATCAGAACCATTAGAATATTTAACTCTGCCGCCGGTTGCATATTTTTCTAACTCTTTGTTTCGCTCTTCAATTTTTTGTGTAACCATTTCTCCAGCTTTACCAAATAATGGTTTTACAATTCCTAAATAATCTCTGTAAGAGAGTTCATCATTTTTATAAGCTTTGAATGCATACTGACCGACCATGTCTGCATAAGATTGTGGATCAATCATATTAGCTGCACCTGGAGTGTTTAAGGTATCTAATATTTTAAGAAATTGTTCTGGTTTAGGAAGTGGTTTATTGGGCATTACAGTACCCCTGCAATACCGCCCTTAGCTCTCTTTGCTTTTTCTTGTTTTCGTTGATCAATTAATTGTTTAATTTTCTCAACATCTAAATCTATTTTCTTACCTTCTTTTTTAATTGGGTATTCACCTCTTTGAATATCTTTAAGCACAGCTCTATCTGCTTTTTCTGATTCTATTCTAGCTGTAACTGGATCAGGATATCTTTTAGGTAGTACATCTTCATATGGACCATACTCTTTAGCACCACCACCTACGTTGTACATGTTTCTCATGATACCACCATTCATAGCACCAGCTCTTGCCATTTGTAAAAAGTCATCAATAGACATTACAGGTTGACCTTGTTCTTCTGCATCGTATTTATATTTTTCATACTCTTCAACAATCATTGGATCATAGTCACCTGGACTGTATCCTTCTGCCATTTTAATTGATGGAGCATTTCTTTTTGAAGACATATTTTCAAATTCTTCTTTAGCTGCTTCAATTGCTTCTTGAAGACTAAAACCTCTTTCCATGAAATCATCTACAAGTCTCATGAATACTTCTTCATTCTCATCCATTGATGTCATTTTATTTTTAAGACTCTTGATCCCTGAAGCCTGATCCATTGGAACACCTAACATCTTTTTGATGTCATCAAATTCTTCCATTGGCATATCTTCTTGTTCTGGAATATCGTCTTCTGATCCTACTGCGTATTTTAATCTGTTCATGTTTTAATAATACACCTTTTGTGTTTGTTGTAAAGGCTCGTCTTCGTAATCCTCTGGGTGTTGAATCAAACCTCCTTGTCTAAATCGCATTACTGCTTGTGTCATTGAGTCAACTAAGTCGTCATGATCTCCATAAGGAAACGCTGCGCATTCCTCAATAACCTCTTGTGCAAACTCCATTTCAGTGGGCGCCCATATTCTCCCTGATTCAAATAGCGGAGAAACAGAGTTAACACGAGTATGTTTATCATTTCCTTTGCTTGGTGTAAAGTTAATTACTGGGATTCCTGCTTTACGTAATTCGTAGGTTAATGGAAGTCCTGAAGCTTTTGATTCAATGATTACGGTCTCCGGGCTCCAGTATCCATACTGTTCTAATGCAATCCTACGTAATTCAGGAAACTCATATCGTCCCTTAACTGCATCAAGTAACATTAAAGCTTTTCCAGAATCTTCACTAGGTGTAAATACACCCCAAGTGGTAATAGCAGAGTAATCCGCAGTTTCTTTTTTCATAAATGCAGTATCATAAGATTGTATTACATGTTCTAATGGTGGAAGATCTTTTTCCCAAGGTTGCCACCATTCTCTTTTAATCAATGCACCTTCTTCTCCAGTTGGGTTCTGCATATATTGTGCATTCCATTTTGATAATGGGATCGAAGCTTTAACTGATTCTAAATCTTTTATGTTCCAATATTCCGGCCATAAAGGTTTTCCTGATGGAAGGATTGCAGGAAATTCTATAACTTCCCATTGATCTGCTTTTGCTTCTTTTTGTGCTTTGATTAATCTTCCAGCTAAATCTTTTTCATTCCATCTTGTCATTACAATAATAATTGTTCCACCAGGTTGAAGACGTTGACGTGGACCTGATGTGTACCATTCATAAGTTCTGTCCAATGCTTGTGCATTCATTGCATCTTGTTCAGTGTGTGGGTCATCAATAATTAATAAGTCCGCACCCCGTCCAGTAATTGCAGATCCAACACCGGCAGCATAATATTCACCACCTTGTTGTGTTTCCCATTTACCTGCAGCTTGTGAATCTTCTTTGAGCCTTGTTTGAAATACTTCTTTGTACTCTGGTGAATCCATAAGTTGTTTCGCTTTACGTCCGAACCTTACAGATAATTCTGTGGTGTTAGTAGATTGAATAATTTTTAATTTTGGATTACGACCTACCATCCACGCAGGAAGTAAATAAGATGCAAACTCAGACTTAGTATGTCTAGGTGCCATGTTAATAATAACACGTTTTATTTTACCTTGAGCAATCTGATTAAATTTTTCTGCAACTTCTTTATGATGTTTACCTTCAATAAAATCTGGCCAGACATGTTTTACAAAAGCCATAAAATCATTTTTGATTTGAGACTCTTTCTTCTTGTCTTTCCACTTAGCCATTACTAATGCTAATTCTCTTTTAACATCAGGTGGTAACTTTTCAAATTTCTTTAATTTACTTATATCCATAAAAGTGCATTCGAAAAAATTTTTCGTAAAATTTTTTCAGATATGTTTTGAGACCCTAAAAGTATTTTACACCTATCTATATCTAAATCTTAGTATAAATACTAAACTATAGGGACCCCTTTTTTGTCGCAGTATATTCATTAATTTAAAAATTGCAAATTTTGGATTGGTTCTGGTACCTCTATGCCTGCGACATTTTGTCGCAGGCACATTGAGCAACAACACATAGGAGGTATGTGTCCGGTGTCCGGGTGCGACATATTGTCGCACCCTGTAGTATTATGTTGACATCAGTCTAATAATACCATGTAAGCCTCGGCGTTATTCTTTCTGAAATAGTCAATCCCTTTTCTTACTTTGTCCCAAAGTTTAGAGTGACCATCAAAGCCGACCTTTTTATCTTCTAACGTTGCTAAGTATTCATAATAGAATATTGAATCATGAATCTTAGCCTCTTCTCTTGTCAAGAATATAGACTCACCACTGAATCTATTTTGTCTTTCGTGTGTTCTTTCTTCTGACATATTTCTCCTTTTGTTATTGGCCCATGATACCAGATTCTGGAGCCATGGACCATTGTACAAATTGTCACACCTCGCTAGTTATTATTCTAGTATTAGTATAGGTATGTCCCCAATTTGTAGTGTGAGTTGTTTTCTCAACTCTTTCAATCGGTGTTTCGAGTGGCTCTCGTCTGGGTGCAATCGCAATGACTTGTTCAATATATTTATTTGCAAAGTCATTATAACAACCATTACTACAAAAATATGAATACATATTTAAGTATTCTGGATTGAATTGTATTTTACGAGTTCGTAAAACTTTATTGCCCTTGCTACCTCGCACTCGGTCAACTGTGTGATTTAAGTGGCAACTCGGACCATGGCACCATACATGACTAGTCATAACTTGGTAAACTCCCCCATATAGTTGTAACACCACTAAACAAAATCAACACACCTAAAATGGTGTGTTGTTGTGAATGTAAAGCAACCATTATTCCTAGCATGCTTAAAGCCATGCCAACAAAAAATAATAAAAGTTTTAATGCTATTGTCATTATGATAACCTCTCATTCTCTACATCATAAATTATAGAATAGTTTTTAGCAGTTCTATAATCGTTTTGGTCTAAATCAAAATAAGTCAAAAGTTTTTCGCCTTTCTTACTTATCCATTGTCTGCATTTATCGTCCCATAAAGCCTTTCTAAATATTCTTGCCTTATGTTTTTCTGCGTTCCATGTTATCGCAAAAGTGTCGTTTGTTTCTAGTTTCATTCTTTCTAACTCCTTTGTTGTTATGGGACTATCCTATCATAGAATAGTCCCTTTGTCAATCAATTAATTCATTGATTGTTCATATTGTTTTCTAGCCAATATTTTTGCCTCTCTTGATTGATGTTTGTTTTTCATGCCTTTAATTCTTTCAGCAAGATTAGTTGGATTATAAATTGTAAGACCTGTTGAGTTAGTTCTTATCAATTCTGCCTCATCAACATTGATACCAAGTGCAGTTGCAAGTTCTATTGCCTCACTCATATATCTGTATGCTTTCAATCCAATCTTTAACTCATCACATTGTTTAGTAATACTATCAATCCACTTTTGGTGTGTTGATACTAATTGAGATTTAGCAACTCGCCATTGTTCTAATTGCTCATACTCATCTTTAGTACATGCAATAGTTCTTGAACGACAATAAGAAGTTCCAATTACATCTAATAAAAAATGGTCATTAAATGCTTTGGTTATTCCTGTATTGTTTTCAGAATGATAGCTAGATGAAAAACCAAGTGCTTTATTATTTGCGTCTACATGTTTGGTCTTATGAGGATTATCTTGCTTATCATTTTGTTGTGCTAAAATATCTGGGTTTAAACCTTTTTCTTTCAACTCATCTCTATAATAAGCATAAGCAAATTGTTGTCCCTCATCACTTGAGTATTCACTACCTGTAAGATTACCAAACAAACCAAAATCAAAATGCGATTTTGTTTCAGTTTGATTGTTGTCCTCATCTACACTTTCTGTGTGTGCAAAATAAAAACATTTATCTTTGGCAACAACATCACATGGACTTCCATATTTAGATTTAAAGTGTCTTAATACTTTAACATCATCTATTGGATATGCTCTTTCAACAATCTGTCTTGCAAGTTCAAATGCAGTTTCATATTGTTGATTGACATTTTCTCTTGCTAAAAGATATGCCTCTTTCTCTTGAGTGTTTTCTTCTTCAAACACATTTTTTATTTTATTGAACAACTTATTTCGTAGTTCAGTATTTAGTCGTATCTTTGACATATATTACTCCTTTGTTGATTTGTTTTCATTTTATCACAATGGCGATTTACTCGCCATTGTGCAAATTGTCGCAGTTGATTAATCTGATTCCTTATTTACTTCATCAACTTTGATATTTTCCATACCATGTTGTTCTGGCTCATCTTCTCTAGCCTCAAAATATTTATCATCATGAGTTTCAAAAAGTTCTTGAGCGTGTTTTTCTGAGTCAGCTTCAACTATTACACTTTCCCAAATATCTGCAGTGTAATGTATTCTATATCTTGGCATATACTTTCTCCTATTAGTTATTAATAAAAAATCATTATATCATGTTTCACGTGAAACATAAACATGACATAGTGTCACACCTGCGACATATTGTCGCACCCTGCATTTTTTTCTTGACTTGTACATTTTGGTCGCACCTTAATTATTTTCTTGTAATTAGGATTATCCTGTGGTATCATTTCAATATAACAATACAGGAGAAATATATGAGTACAAAAGATACATTAGAGTTGTTCAAACAATTATTAGACATGATTAAGATGAACAAACAATATGCTGAACTATTAGAAAAAAGAATTGCTCTTTTGGAGAAATCTAATGGGTAATTTTGATTTAAATAAATATCAAACTCTTTTAGATTTAAATAATGAGCCATCACTTGAAACAGAAATTGAATATGTTCCTTATTATTGGGTATCAAATTATTATGAGCCTATTAATAAAAAAATAATACGAACATATAAAAATAAAGTGTGCGACAATTTGGACAATATCATTGAGAATGAATAAATGATATAGTTGCATTATCAGTCCTCCTGGAAGATAGCCATTGGAGGACTGATACCTGGATCCCAACGGTTTCGCTTATTAGCTTGTTAAACTAGGATCCTGGTATCAGACCCTTGCTGACTGAACCTTTTAGGTATCGAGTTATGAGAGGGACTGATGCCTGGTCTCTCTGCCTGGAGGTAAACGCGCGCAGGTATGAAGAGGGACCTGGTATCAGTAGGGATAGCGGTGAGTTTAAACACTATACCAGGATGAGTGCATAAGGGTACCCCGAATGTCAACTGTAACGCGACTGCGTTGACCTCTCCCGGCGCACCTACTGATGCAAAATTATGAGCCACAAGCAATAAGCCGCAAGCGTCAAGCTTCGGCCACAATTGTGATTTATAATAAATCAATACAGGAGAAATAAACTATGAATGAAATAGATAAAAAAATAGAGACCCAAAGTTTTAATAACTTAACGGCTCTAGAAGAAAATATAAAAAACTTAGACGATGCGCAGCTGTCCGCTGAGATTGCTGAACTAGTATTGGATGCTTCCGATACTGCATTGAAAAAAGTTTTAAAGATCCTGATTCAGGATCAAAAGAAATCATTGGATCCGGATCTAATCGATCAGGACGTTTTTAATGAGAGTTAAAAAAAATGATTTACTTCCATGGTTCATTCAGGACCATGGAAGCCTGCCGGCCAGTTACCTGGCCAGCTGCAGGAAGTTTTTCAAAGCCGGAAGAGAAGATGCGGAAATGTACAAGCGACAAGCATCAAGCGACAAGCTGCGACAAAATGTCGCTCGTCAATCTGTCAGATTCAAATCACCTGGTATACGTGTTAAAAATAGATTTCAACGAAAGGTATAATTATGAAAATAACTGAAGCAATAAAGATAACTGATAGCTTTACCCGTACATCAAAAATGCCGGGCCTATCTTACAGCCTGCCCGCATGGGAATGTCAAACCGGTTCGAAGCTCAGGAACGTTCCTGGCTCACCGTGTTATGGCTGCTATGCATTGAAGGGTAACTATACAAGATATCCAGCTATTAAAGAAGCTCAATACAGAAGATTGAAAGCAATTGATCATCCGTTATGGGTTCAGGCAATGGCTGCTAAAATTAAAAATCAAAAATGGTTTAGATGGCACGATGCCGGAGACGTCCAATCTCATGAGCATATGCAAAAAATAATTGAAGTATGTAAGTTGACGCCGGATACCAAACACTGGCTGCCAACGCAGGAGCGTCAATACCTTCCGGACCCTGAAGAGGTTCCAGCTAACCTGGTGATAAGATTATCAAGAAGTAAGATTGATCTAGAAGCAGCGCCGAAGGCCTGGAGCCATGACTCAGGCGTCACTACAGACAACACTAAAAGAACATGTCCAGCCCCTGACCAAGGCGGCAAGTGTGGCGACTGTAGACAATGCTGGAATAAAGATATTAAATCTGTTATATACGGCAAACATTAATATGTGGCATCACCCAAAATATTACGAAGAGCTCAGGAAGAAGAGGAAGGAGTTAGAAGCCTCCCGGGATCCTGAAGCCACAAGCAACAAGCCTCAAGCGTCAAGCACCAAGCAACAAGCTATCGATGAGACTGTTCCTCACAATGATATTGAAGAAGCTGCGACAAATTGTCGCAGTGACGATATGTCGCAGTAAAAAGCAGCAAGCTTCAAGCGTCAAGCACTAAGCGTCAAGCGCCAAGCGTATTTAAATATTTTACAATCTTAGGAAATCCCTGGTGCATTGGTTCAAGAGCCAGGCCTCTGGATACAAGCTCCCGGATACAGGAGCCTTCATAAAGTTTTGGAACGTTGAGAGAGGCATCCAAAACTAAGATATAAGTTTCCAATGGATGACGTACATGGAAGCCAATCTGGTGTGGAGAAAATTTAATTTTGTTAGTTTTTGTAACTTTTAATTCTATAGTGAAAAAGTGCCGATTATTATTATAGACCAATAGATCAGGAGTGCCGGGAACGCTAAGATTCTCCAATCGAATGAGGCTAAATTCACTAAAATGTTTTTTAACTTTTGCATAAAATTTGGTTTCAGGTTTCACGTTGTTTTTAAGGCAACAAGGCTAGTCGATTTTCTTTAAAACCTTTCCCATATTCCATGTTTCAGCTTTAATCGTAAAGGCTAGACGATGTGTCTCTCTGGATCCCAATAACTTATTTTCTAAAAGTTGTAAAGAGGTAATGTCATAATATTTACCATCAGGAAGACAAACTTGTATTCTTGCATTTCCAACATGCAAGTTACCTGTCATCATTTTATCTAAAACTTGTCTTAAATGTCTAGCGTTCATAATTTCTATTTAATATGGCGCCCCAGTATCCACAGACAATATGAGATAAAGAACTGTTTCGTAAGCCGAACGCCATATAAATCAATCAAAGAAGTTGATATGAAGCAACCAGAATACATTTGTTAATGTTAATTTAATCTCCATAACAACTGTTGACATATTATCATTGTTGCCTTAAATATCAATAGCAAAAGGATGGACAAAATGTCGCAGGAAAAAGGCAGAAAATACGATGGTAGATCTAGACCAACTAATGAGTTGTACTCAAAACGTTGGGAAGAAATATTTGGTAAAAAGAAACAAGAAGAAGATAATGGGACTCCCGAAGAAACTGACAGAACAACAGATTAAATTTGCAAACATCTTAATATCTGAACAAGGTAGAAAGACTGCAACGCAGTGTGCAATAGAGGCAGGTTATGCAAAAGATTCAGCTAGACAGGCTGCAAGTAAATTACAAAATCCAAAATTATATCCACTTGTAGTAAAATATATTGGAGAGCTAAGAGAAGAATGGCAGAAACAATATGAAGTTACATTTTCAAATCACATTGCAGAATTAGCTAAACTAAGAAACGAAGCTAGAGATAAGAAAGCTTGGTCAGCTGCGGTGAATGCTGAAGTTGCACGAGGTAAAGCTGCGGGTCTGTATATCGAACAGAAGATAATTCGTACTGGTAAATTAGAAGACCTATCAACAGAAGAATTAGAATCAAGAATGAAACAAATAATCGAGGATTATTCACCAATCCTAGAAGGTATTGAGTTCGAAGAGTTAAAAGAAAAAGTAAAAGAAGAACCAAAACTAGTTGAAGAATCATCAGATTAATATCTTCTCCATCTTTTTAATACATCCAATTGGAAATACATTTCGACCACTAAATACTTCATCATCAATATCATAAGTAGAAAATGTTTTTAATTCTCTTTTGTTTTTAGAGAATACAAAACCATATGTAATTAAAGTTGAATAGTCCATTTTTTCAAACTGCTCCGGATTAGCATGGTCTTCTTCACCGGTAATATCAATCCAAGTTATCTTGTACAGATAATATTTCTTTTTCTTAATCTGACACACTATCGGTTTTTTCATGATCGGCTTTCTACCATAGAATATATTTTTATACATTGTTCATAACAACAAAAAGCAAAAAAGGTAGTTTTTATTGGGTATTTTGAAATTTGTTCATAGAGAGTGAACAAATTTATGAACAAAATATGCTCTAAAAGTGTTGGTATATAATAATAATTTGATTTAGAGGTGCAATGTTCACTGTTCAGAGATATTTTTTTTAAAAATATTTTTTTTAAAATGTATAAAAAAAGTTTCTTAGGAGTGAACAAAATCAAAAACATTATATTTTTAGCTATTTTTCTGTGAACAAAATGCCCCCTGATGCCGGATGCCTGAATTTTGATGCCTGATTCTTGCCTCATTTACACCACTTTCTTGTCAAGATTATTATAATATAGGTCAACACGTCTTAACCAATCCCACATAAATCGTTGAAACTCAGCGCCCTGCACCGTAAATTTTTGAAAATAATTATCTTTAGTACACATCAAGATAGTACCACTTTGTATACGAGTCCCATAAACTTGATTATGAGCTGTTGCATACGCTGCAAGTTGTAAAAAGTAATCAGTGATCCAAGCCTTCTGTTTCGGTCTGTTAGATTGTTTAAAGTCCATGATAGACTCTCTTCCTTCATACACACCAGCTAGATCCGATGCTCCAGCATACAATTTAGGATAGTACAAAGTAATCTCAGTGCCCCATATTTCGTCCATAGAGCCCTCTAAACCTTCATCTATGATAGTTTGTGCCATAGTACCTGCCAATATGCCCTGATCGCTTAAATCAGCATGTCTTTGGCCCAGTAAATGGCCTTCTATGATTCTATGCATAATTGAACCCCTATTTGCAGCTTCATTTTTAATGTTTTCTGCATTATCCGCACCAACCCTATTTTTCCAGTCTTCTAATACTTTTTTCTTTTCATCACTTTGTGTGGCCTGAAGTATAGTTGTAACACTTGGTAACTTTTCTTGACCAATATCATAGTGTCGTTCATCATTGATCAGTGATCGGATCGATTCGGGATAGTCAAATTGTTTATTCCATTTTATCATTAAAAAATATCTCTCCTGTTTTTGGATCTACGGTTATTAATTTTATGTAAGGGTATTTTAAAGGCCGAGTTGTAGAACACACTCCTCCATTTTTTCTATGAGTTAAAGTTTTAACATCAAGATATAAAATTTCTTTTGTTTCAGGTTTAAAAGCTATTAGATCAATAGGTCCTGTCTTACTAGTAAAAACATGATAACCTTTTTTGCTTAACCAAGCTTGTACCATATATTCACTAGTCATACCTAAATTAATTCTATGATCTTTTATCATTGATTGATAAACTCCACGATTTTATTTTTCTTTCTATCTAAAGTCATAATGTTAGGTGCAACTAACAAATTATAGATATCTGATTCTTGAGATTTAATTAACAAATCATATTTAGTTTTAATACCATTTAGAGTTTGATAAGTTTGTTTTTCTACAATGTTAGTATCTAGATCAAATAATTTTTCTAATAAATATTTTAAACTACATAAGTATTCTATCGTAGAAGACTTTATAGCGATCCTAACTCTTTTAGATTTTTTATTATGGATTAATTCAATATGGCCATCCCCTTCAACAACCGTTGCAAAGTATGAAACAAATTCTTCCTTAGTCCAATCATCTAAAGGTTTAGACTCAGGTTCATAACCTAACAGTCTTATAGCAAATTGTTTTTTAGCATCATTCAATAAATAAGGATAAATATTTTTTGTGATACATGCTGCTTTGTCACCGTAAATATTAGTGTGATAAATTTTTGCAGTATATTCTCTTCGATAAGGTTCGGGAGTAATTGTTTTAAACTCTTTATAAATTAAATTAGTTTCAAAAAAATCACTTAACAATTCAACTGGTTGTCTATCTTTTAAACCTAATCCAACTCTTATTTGATTAGCTTTATTTTTACTTTTATGTTTTATAACTTGAATCGCACCATCAGTGTCCATCCAACCGGCCCACTTACACCATTCTAAATTAGAAGTTAATAAATTTTTTAAATTTATAAATTGTTCTAATTCTTTTTTATTTTTTTGTTTTACTTTTTTGATGACCGCCATAGTCCTCCTAATGTTCTCCGTTTAATGTAATACTTATAAAAATCTCTATCTTCTAAATATTCTGCAGTTCTGTCTGGAGATACTTGATCGGTGACTATGCAATCATAAATGTCTTCGTATTTATCTTTATTAACTTTTTCTTTTAACATTTAGTATCCTCCCATAGTTTGGCCAACCAAATTTATCATGTGACTCGTCTGCATATCTCCAACGAATAACGTTAGTAACAGGATTACGTTCATAAATTTTCTCCTTCTTTTTTATTTTCTTTGTTTTTTCCATTTTTTATAACCTTTTAACCAATTGTCTTGATACCCGAGTCCTGTCTGACGGTTTCCCCATCGCTTTTGCCAACACCAGGTATTAATTTTAGATGAGTATTTTTCTAATACAGAAATTAAATAATCAATCATCGTCTCTCCATTTCTTTATCATGATATCTATCTAATTGATCTTGAAGCATTGCTTTTTGTTTCATTAGATTTTGAATTTCGACTTCTAACTTTTTAACGTGTTCAGTTTTTAGTCTCATCCATTCTGTTCTTTTTGTATTTTCATTTACAACATGATCTTTGTAAATGTTTTCTAGTCTTTCTTTATCCATCATAAGTTCTCCTTCTGAATTACACATTGTACATTGTTGTACTATGTCGATTGGGTTCTCTATTGATTCCTTCACTTTTATAAAACCATTTCCCTGGCACCTCGGACATATTTCTTTTGTTATCATATTTTTTTCTTATCCTTTCTATAGCTTCAAAAACTCTTTTTCTTACTATCTTTGGAGCTAATTCTGAATACTCACAAATTAAATCGAAGTCTTCATGGTTAAACCACATTTCTTCTAATGAGTATTTTTGTTGTACATTAAATTTAATTTGAATCTCTTTCTTTTTTAAAAGATCTTCAATACCAACGATCAAAACATTTCTCCATAAATTTTTTAATGGATCTTTCTTTTCATAAAGATTTAATGTTTTAAATCCAAAATTACCGTCTTGATACTTTGCCATTTAATTTCTTCACTTTCTCGTTGATAATAATATCTAAAGCTTTTGCTCTAGAAACTGATACTTCAGGTACAATTACCTTTCGTATTTTGTCTAACTTGTCACAGCTCTCATGTGAAAGCGCAACAGATTTGTATTTACTTATGTCTGTCATTAGTATATCTTCCTTTTTAGTTTTTATTTAGTAACAAATATAGGATAATTATAAATTAATTCAAGAGAAAAGTCAATGAAATTTTTACTTACTTTATACATATGTTCTGTAGTCACCGGTGAATGTGTCATGCCTAAACTAGAAGAATTAGACATTAAACAGTTTTATGGCACACACTATGGTTGTGTACGTGCTGGATTAGGTGATTCATTTGAACTATTATTTGATGGTAAAACTTTCAGTGCTAATCAAATTGAAAAATTTGAGCTTTATCCTAAGTTCTCTTGCGAGAAGGTGCCTTTACCAAAGCCGAAGCCGGAGGAACCTGCTTAAGTAATTTATACCATTGGTCCCTGAAGCCTGGATCTTTAGTCGAATTCCATTTATTCGCTGCTTCATCCATCTTGATTGTTAATTGTCTTATAAAGTGTTCTGCTCCTGTAGCCATTTCTTTAACTCCTTTTTAGGTTCTTTCGATTCAACTATTCTTTCAACAAGTACCGCTGCTTTATGAGCCGTTCTAGCAATTGATGGCTCAAATAATTCAGATTCATACAAGTGATTAACTATTTTCTTTTTTATATTCCAGATCATATTTATTCCTTTCTACCTATATTATAGGATTAAAAAGGATAAATGTCAACCCCTACCCTGACCCTTATATTTGGTATTTTTTTGTTGTAACTTTTCTTTTTTATTTCTAGATTTTTTATGAACGCCTGGACGCTTCTTAGGTTTTGGTCTTGGAACGAAGTGTACAAATTTTTGTTTAGCCATTTTTGTTATGTTGTTTTATGTATTTTCTATCTGATTCTGATAAAGACATATATCTTATTCTACCATTTATGTGTTGTTTAGTATCATGTCCACAATTAGTACATCTATAAAAATCTGAAACAATTGCAACTAAAATTGCTTCTTCTTCACACTCTTCACAAAAACCATGT
>Ga0222718_10003105_pt1 | contig 14433 bp, 20 predicted proteins | sample C33_27DmetaG_FD_165045 | JGI IMG/M metagenome (GOLD analysis project Ga0222718, IMG submission 165045) | Estuarine water microbial communities from San Francisco Bay, California, United States - C33_27D | ecosystem: Environmental > Aquatic > Marine > Unclassified | place: USA: California... | reverse complement strand
CATTGTTGTAACTTCTCTTAACTTATTAGTGTATTCACGACTAAACTTAAAGCCATAAGCAGAAATTTTGTCTAACCAATATTCTTCAGGCTGTTCGTTTACGTGATGATAACCGCCTTGACCAGGTACTGCATGAGTCATGAATAAAATCTTACATTGTTTAAATGCAGCAACGTAATTGTCCATGTATTCTTCATAGACATGCTCAACAAATTCTACTGACCAACAAAGATCATATTTCTCTGTGATAGGAGGAGGTCCATTTTGAAAGTCATGTAGAGTAAACATAGTCTTATCAAACCAACTATTAGCGATGATAGCATCGCCATCGATGCCGTGTGTTCTTAAATCTGAACGAACACCGAGTTGAACCATTCCACCTGGTCCACAACCCACATCAAGCATAGATTTGACATCAAACTCGTTGATGGCCCAATCGATTGCGCCTTGATCAAGATGCGTGATTCCGCAATGACCTCCTAAATGTCTACCCTGTTTCATTATCTTTGCCACCCTTTTATGATGTCAGGACTAAAATTAGCCTTACTAAATTCCATTCTGTCGACGATCTTCACCGCATCATTGCTGAGGTGGTCAATAGCACAGAAACCTTCTGGAGCTGTGACTTTAAAACCGCTACGTGTTCGTAGAAAGGTTTTTAAAGAACCAGCTTGATTCATTTTATTTATGATTAGTTGTTTTGCGTCTGCCAGTAATACCATCAAAGTCCAAACATTCTGTATTTGATTTTTACGATAACGACTAAATATTCTCATTACTTCTTTTTGCCGTTCTTTTACTTTTGCTTTCGCCGCAGGAGTCTTTACTTTATCAGTTTCTTTCTTAAATCGATCAGTGATCCAATTCATGAATGCTTGTGTATGTGTGCGAGGATTGATTCGTTTGCCACTACGTACATAACTATTATTAAATATCTTGACAAGCTCGAGAAGGTTTGGATTCTCATGCCAATAATTGATGAGATCTGCAGGAGTATTATTAAAGACAGTGCCTACTTGAGAGAGTAAAGCTGTGCATGCTTCAGTTTCTTTTTCTGTAAACGTGGCTCGGCCAGATTCATCAGTAAATGTTGCGTCAGTTTGCCAAACACCTGATACATCATTAAGCTTCGAAGCTATGGATTTGCCAAAGCTCGCAGACATAGAATCAAAAGAATTCCCTGTATAAGTAGTATGCCATACCACTCCAATTTTCGCCCGAGAAATGCTTCTTCCCAATCCACTATTGACAGGAACAGCATATACAATAGTATTAGGTTGAAAAGTAAAGTAAGAATTTCCATCAATTTCTTCCTTCTTGACGTCGCCTTTTGTAAACATCAAGTCTCCTTGATAGACACCGCTTTTTATTCCGAGTTTTGAAAATTCTGATAAAGCAACGAGAAGTTTTGCGGTAAGAGTGCCAGAAGTATCAGCCTTGACGTCTGCGGGAGTCTTATAGACTTTTGGATTCTTATTGAATACTCCTTTCTTAGCCACAAAGAATTTTCCGTCTGATGGATCGACGCCCACGAATACAGCCGGTGCACCGTCCCATTTGACTGTCCGTGATACACTGCTCTTTGAGTTACCCGCAAGCATATCACGGAGATCGCGTAAAAAATTAATCGCCTTTCGAGTTCCAACCACACCTTCATTGAATATCAAATCCTCCACATGTTCCATATGGGTGTTCTTAGCTTCTACTATATACTTATCAAATTTTTTCATTAGAATTTAATCTTCGGTTTAACCGTGCCTTGTGAGATTACGTCAATTTCTACTTGATCTTGTCGAATAGTGCCTATAAAGAAAACTTCGCCTTTGCGCGCAGCTGGAGTAGTGTTAATCATTAATATTAATGGATTTTTTGTTAAATATTGATGAGCTAATTTGATATATGGTTTGACACAATTTTTTACCCATTCGTCTTTATATCTTTCTTCTATCATTTTGATCTGTGTGCCATTGACACCATTTCTTTCATTACCTTTTGCTTTAATATCTTTATCTCTGTCTCTGAGTTCAGTGGCAGCCGAAACAATTTTATCTAATGGTACCGTACCACCTAATTTAAAACCACTAAAATAGTTATCACGCGATAAATTTCCAGCTTTAATTTCATAGCCTTTATTATTAATAACAATATCCATACCTGCTGATGCACCACCACCGAGATGGCCTTTATCACATAAGAAAAATAGTGTTGTTTCTCCTGGTCCTACACCTTTTAAATTGTAATTATGCATCGCACTAAAATTAGCAGCGTTTTCTGATTTAAGAGCTCTGATTAATTGATTAAGCTTATTAACGTCCGGAGCACCTTTCAATGTTTTTGTCAAATCAAATTTTGGAAAAAAATGTGTATGAAACAAATATTGAATTTCGCTTTTATGATTTAAAGTAATAAAATCTGCGGGACTTAAATTAAATGATGTAATTTTTTGAGCACGTTGCAAAAAAGCTGAATCAAGATCTTTGATGTTTAAGTTAGGCATGACGCATCTCTATAGATATTATACCTTATTTATAAAGTGGTGTACATAAAAAAAGGGACCGAAGCCCCTTTTTCTTTTAAGTTGTTTTTATTTTTTATCGAAAGGTGCGTGGGCAGGACCACGCGCAGCGATATTTCTCTTATTTATACGAAAACCAACTTGGAACATCACGTTTTGTCCAAACCATTTTGAATCGTTCTTGCTTAGTTTGGTAGAATGCACGATAAGAACCCATCACATCGTTTGGATTCATACATTCGGGATTGGCACCCATTGCGAGTGGCATCTTCGTCACTTCTTCTGATGGATTAATGTTGTTAGGAGGGAAACACAACCAACCATCAAGCTCATCTGTCTTGTGGTATTTGTTGTAACGATAGTTGTATTCGATGCCGAGGTAGAGGTACATCTGATATGCCCACTTGTAATTGCCTGCCGTCTCCATAGCCCATACAGTACACGGATGTTTTACATGTACGGCAGAATAGAGGACATCCTCGCGCTCATCAGGCAATTTCCAATATCGTTGCATAGTCTTACCTGACTTCGAAGGCCGACGCTCCTCAGTGCCATCAAGGAGACGATGCACAGTCGATAACATCTGCGCCTCCTCGACATACATCTTTGGTACGTGCTTATCACAATGTGACTGAGCACAACGTTGTGGGGTTTCTTCAATAATAAATCTGTTCATGGTACATCAAATATTTGCATAGTAAATCGAATTTTATCTTTATTCTTTCTGACTAAAGACACCATGTGTTCAGTATGGTTATCATTGACAACCATCCTATTTGCTTTGACAGGAATAAGTTTATTAGCTCGTCCTTCTTTGTATATTAATTGACCGCCAAATTCGATTGGCCAATCTTCTAAATAAATTGTACACGCCTGTTTCGTATGATCGTCATGATGCCAATTGATACCAGATCCTGTCGTCCACATATAGTACATTATACCCGGATCTTTGTCAAAATGTACATGTTTTTTAATAGAGTCTAGTACAATATTTTTGACTTTTCCTGGCACATGTCTCATTAACACAAATCCATCCGTACCTATTGTTAAAATATCTTGCCAGTGATACTTGTTGATTTCCCATGTATTCTTTAGATTTTTATGGAAATCTTCTTTGATGTAGTTGAGTTCTTGTTGATCAAAGATGTCATCAATGACTTTCACGCAAATCACCTTTTTTCAAAGAAATGTAATCTTTCTTCGTCATGATTGCATCGCCGATAAAATTCTTTAAATTTCCCATTCCACTTGAACCTCAATCACACAAGGAACCACCGGCGGTGTGCCGTTAAATGTTATTTGACACTCTTCGATGTCTGGATTTCCAAATCCTTCTAAATCTTCTATCGATACACCTACACTATCTGGAGCGAATGAACATCCAGATAATGCAAAAAGAAATAGAAAAATTAGAAACGATGTTCCTAATACACCATAAAAAATAAACGAAAGGATAGTACCAAGATATTTAAAAAATGCCCATAGGATCACGCCGAATACAAACATCCAGAATAGAAATTTAGCCGACAACATAATTGTGCCGACTATCGCCATGAATCCTTCGAACGTCATTCTTTCTCTTCGGTTGTAATGTCTTCAGGTGTGCCTTGCACGACCGTCGGACCTACATCTCCTACTACGCTTTTTTCTTTAACCTCGCCGATGAGCTCGGCAACTTGAGTATAAGGCAGAGTACCTAATAAACCCAAAACTTTGTTCATTGTTTCCAATGGCAACCTAACAACAGACATGCTCACTCCTCATCAATAAAATCTTCAATTAATTTACCACCTTCTTCATCGACGATTTTTGATCCTCGATAAAGTTTTTCAATAAGAAAAAAATACACGTCCCATACAAAAACGACTGGAATTATTATTGCTATCTTCAAATATCTTTTCATTAGAATATCTTATCCATTACACGATCGACTTCCGCATCTATCTTTCTTTTAATTCTATGATCGAATTCACGTGAAATACGATTGCCTGCATATTCGCCTACACCCAAACGGCCATTGCGATTATGCATTTGTTGTTGCATTAGTTTGAGTTCTGCACGATGATCTCTTTTACCTTCCTTATAGACGATATAACCACCAGTAGTAGTAGCGAGCTCGTTTTTTTTCTCTTCTCCATAAGCTGCTCCGGACCAAAAGCCCACAGCAAAAAAGGTAAAAAGAATGGCAATTTTAGTTGGTGTCCACATAAATCCTCCGTCTTATTTATGCAGCTTTCGCAGGAGCGAACAGCTTACTGAAACCTTCACAAAGAGAGTTGAAGGCACAGATTTCCCACTTCCAATCATCGAAGAAGTCGTCTTCACACTCGTAAACACCTTCACCAGTTTCCTGATCACGACCGATAGCATTGAGTTGCTTGTCGTAAAACTTTTCGAAACCAATCAGGTTTTCGAGCAAACCTTCACCGTCAGCGTAGAAGCTACCGAAGTGAGCGTTACGAAAGTAGTTAGCAGCAGAGTCCCAAGGAATGGTGTTGCCACCACTGTAAGTGTCTGCGAAAAACTCAGAAATATAAAGTTGCTTAGCCATTAAAGAGACACCTCACCATTTTGAATCATTTCGAAAAGAACATTTTGAGCAGCGATACCCCACTGAAACTCATGAAAAGTTTTAGTAGCTTCATCACCGAGGGCAGCTCGATATTCGAAGAAATTTTCACGTACACCTTCTTCGTCAGCCGCTGTCCAAGAGGCAATTTTGTCGTACACTCGCTTGGGGTCAATCATGTTTCACATCCTTTATTAATTTACAGGTACCATTATACAGCCTGGGCCGGATATGTACATTCTTAAGTTATTGATTTGATTGGACTTTCTGGGCTGATGTAAGTCTTTGATTTTGTTAGAGTTTTTCTTAGACTATTTTAGGTAAATATTTACATTTTTAGATCATTATGTTCTAAATCGTGAACATACAGCGCTATGAGCGCATAATGTAAGACCTTCAGTAGATCCTTACGATTCTTGCCGTCTTTCTGGCCGTATCGCTGAGTGTACTTGAGGATATTGCCGAGACAGAAACCTTCGCCATGACCTCCATCAATGATGAACTCAGTGGCCTGAAACTTGCCTTTTGAGTAGTGCTGATCATACGTAGAGTCAATGTAGTCAGCTAGCTCATTCACCAATTCTTCTTCATTAAACTTATAATCAATCGACAAGTGTTGGTCCCTCCACAACAGTGCTCTTACGAATATCTACAAAATCACCACGAGCAGTCTGCAATACAAATTTCTCAGACATCGGATTGTTCAATACATCAGGCATCGTGCCTACTTCGACGAGCTCTTTGTTCTCGTCTTTCCAGTGTTTAAACTTGATTCTAAATTTTTTCATTTCCATGATTCGAATATACTCTTGTCTACTCGTTCTCGTCTTAGACCTTCACCGAAATCTGTGTTATCCATGACTGGCTTGTCAGCGATGTCAGGTCCAACATTAGCTTGTGCATTCTGTTCTACATCATACAACTTCATTCTTGATCGGTCGATTCCGACGACGAACCGACGATGCAAACCTGGGTCGTTATATCTGTTTTTGAGTTGTTTAATGAGGAGTTGACCGAGGCTCTCAAGCTCTTCGTTAGAAATGGCGGCAAACATAAAATCCGCAGTAGCGGGCAATCCAAAGGACTCGCTAGTGTCCTCGAGGCCGACGTCTGATGATGTAAAGCCTGTACGGTTCGTCTGCGTTGCTGTAAAGATCGGTAGATTGAATTCAACTGCAAGTCCCCTTAGCTCTTCGGCAATTGCTTTGACATAGGAATATGTGTTGACATTGGCACCCATACGGATACGAGATGACACACATAGGTTAAGATAATCGATGTAGATAATATCGGGCATAAAGTTCTTCTTCAGCTTCAACTCATTGAGTAGATGTCGAAGGTGACCACTACCAACAGAGGCAGTAGGATATTCTTTGATGATCAGTTTACCTGCTGTCTTGCCTTTGACACGATTGAGTTTGGTCTCGTACGTTTCTTTTGGATATGAAGCGAGATCATTCAGCGGTACACCCATCAAGTTAGCATCGATACGTTCTGCGATCCGCTCTTCTGCCATTTCTAAAGTAACATACAATACGTTCTTACCTTGCATGAGATTAGCTGCAGCGAAGTGACACATCATCAGTGTCTTACCTACACCAGTACCAGCAAGGATAACGTTGAGTGTTTTACGAGGAATACCACCGCGTGTGATACGATTGAAGTAGTCGAGATCGAATGGTTGACGTTCGACTACCTTATGATAGAAGTCATAACGTGATTCGAAGTCTTCGAGGAAATCATGGCCGATATTAGTATCGAAAGAGACAGCGAGCGCGTCAGACAAGATTTCAGGCAATGCACCTTTGTCTTTGTCTGACTTCCCATCGATCACCTGAATCGATTCCATGATGGCATTATAGATTGCTTTGTCTTGACAATATTTTTCTGTCTGCTTCAACATCCACTCTTCATCTGTGTCTGATTTATTGAGCGACCCAATAAATTGTACACAAGCTGCATGAGTATCTGTATTCAAAGACAATTCGTCCACCTCGATCTTGAGTGCTTCACGAGATGGACATGCATTGTACTTTATAAAGTACTTGTCTATGAGGTTGAAGACGATACGTTGTTCGTGATTGACAAAGTATTCTTCTTTGAGAAATGGTAGAACACTACGAATGTAGTTCTCATCGTATAGTAGATTGCTGAGTATGAGATTCTCGATTGAGACATCACTCATTAGTTACAAACTCCTCTATCTCTTCGTCTGTAATAATAGCAGAGTGGCCAACTTGATACGTCTGCTTTATATATTCACTGAACTTTTCAGACGTCACAATTGGCAACCAAAAATCTTTGCTATCTGTTTCTTTGAGTCTGAACTTCTTGTCTTCGGCAGCACCAGTTTCAAGATCTACCCTCGCATACCAGCCATTACTTGGTTTGACAACGAATCCTCCCGAGAGTGCGATGTCCAAGAGACCACTCCAACGACTAATACCCCCGCTATGAGTAACCGTGACAGGTATCTTAGATTTTTCTTTAACATAGCGTGATTTCTCTACATTGATAATGAAGTTATATCCTACCACATCTTTGCCTTCTTTTTCTTGTTGGCGTCCGATGATGTAAATGTTGTCTGCAGAATAATATGAACCTGTACCACCACCAACAATATCTTTCGGGAACAATGACATCTCTTTGTAAGTATGATTCACAACGACCATCGGAATATCTTTGAGTGTGAGGTGTGGTGTGACCATACGGAACAATGACTTAATCTGTTTTGCACGAGACATGTCTGCAACTGCTTTCTCATTGAGTGCATCTTCTACTTCTTTCTTCGAAGCAAGGTTGCCAATAGAATCGACAATGATAATGACTTTATCACCACGATCAATGTTGTCGAGCTGCTTCATGATATCGAATTTGAGTTGTTCAACATCTGTCACAGGTGTATGAAGTACACGATCCATATCGATACCAAATGTTTCGAAGTATGATTGAGGTGTACCGAATTCTGAGTCGTAAAACAATAAAGCAGCATCTTCGTACTTGTCGAGATATGCTTTCGCCATCAACAAGCTGAACGCTGTCTTGAAGTGTTTACTTGGACCAGCCCACATCGTGAGGCCAGGTGTGAGACCACCATCGAGTCTACCTGACAATGCAAGGTTGATGATAGGAATGGCTGTTGGAATCATGTCCTTCTTTGTGAAGAACTTCGATTCAGAAAGGATAGCTGTATCCTTGATGGTTGAATTCTTTTGTAGCTTTGATAAAATTGACATGTGAACTCCTGTACTTTTCACTGTCTTATTCTACCGCAAGTATGATCATTTGTAAATGCTATATCGGTATATGTGCAACATCATCACTGACTTCATTCATCGACTCTTCACAATCATATCTCATTTCTATACTATATGGTTTAGGAGCATTTACTAAATTATGTATATTAGCTCGATGATCTTCGAATCTTCTTCTATTATTACTATGTTGCAGTTCGATATTTACGTAGCCTCTCACATCTATACCATTTAACATATATGGTTGACATAAAATTTGCCACCAACCCAATTCTGCTGGCATAAGTATTTTTCTGTCAAACATATAAAAGACTCGATCCGGATCAAAAAGATCAGCACGGTGTATAATAATAAAATCTCTTAAATCTTTTCCTTCACAATTTTGTACTATCTTTTTGGGTTTGACCATATTAGCAAATGTTCCTTCTGAATTAAAACAATGAAATCCATGTGGTGCCCAATATTTGTATGTTTGTTCGCAAAAATGTTTGATGTGTGTTTTTAATGAAGGGTCTACTATGATGTCATAACGACAACGAATAATAATATCGTAATCTTTTGGATCACAAAAATCTCTTACTGCGAGAGCGTGAGCAACTACTTGTTTCATCGAATGCGTAGCTTTTTTCTTAGCAAGATATGGAGCCCATAATTCATCAATTATTTTTGCCTCGCTTTTACCTCTCCATCTCACAGGTTTATTATTTTCTGAAAGTTCGTTATTTTTTATTTTTCTTATTATTTTGAGATTTCTTTTTATTATATCTCTTTTACCTACGGATCCTATCAAATAACCATCTCTAGGCTCTTTATAAAAACGATTGACAATTCCAGCTGTATCTAATTTTCTTTGATCTTCCCATGCAGTAAAAAAGAAATCTGCCGTTGGTATAATAGATCTCATTCTTTCAATGTTAGCTTTATAGTTACCACGGATTTGGCCTGAAAAAACAACTGCTACTCTCATATCGTTTCTCTCAAATATAATTGTAAATCTTCTGGTGTGCCTAAACCCCACATTTCATCAGCTTCATATGCAATTATTTTTTTGCCATCTTCAATAGCTTCATTAAAAACTGGACACACATAAAATTCATTGTTGACTCGAATATTTTTTGCTATCATTTTTTCTGCATACTTTACAAAGTCACTGCCTTTTTTCCAATAATAAAAACCAACTGTCGCATCATTACTAATCGGATCTTTTTCAGCCACTCGTTTGACTATATTATTCTCATCAATTTCAGCAAACGACCATTTAGGATGCGTAGCTTTAAAGGTGACTATACCACCATCACAATCTTTTTCTTGCATCGTATACATAAATTCGACTGAATCCCATTTAACATACTGATCACTATTAGCAAAAAACAATGGGTTGTCATTATCGATATGTTCTTTTGCGAGGAGAGCAGTGCATGCAGCTCCTTCAGTCACATAGTCTATATCTATGATAGTATTGTTTGATGTTACAAGATTCAACATTGTATCGAGATTAAATTTTTTACGATGTTCTTTTTGACAAACATAGACAAAGTTAGCATCAATGCCTATGTTCTCTACTACTAATTGAATCATAGGTTTACCATCAACTTCAACCAATGGTTTGGGAAACGAATAACCAACCTCTTTAAATCGAGTACCAGCACCAGCCATCGGAATCAATACATTTAACTTTGGATTTTTCCATTTTAATTTGGTAGGTTTTGAATTAATTTGAGGCAAGATATTATCTATAGTTACTTCGCTCGGATCTTTTACACGAATAACATTTGCGCCCGATCGTTTAGCTGCTAATAATCCTGGAGGAGAATCTTCAACGATAATTGTTTCTTCTGGTAAAATACCCAATTTTGACATTGCAGACCAATAAATTTCTGGATGAGGTTTAGCATTACTGACATGTTCATTCGCTAGCATAACATCCATCTCATTATGTAATTTAGCTGCGTTTAATGCAGCATGCATTGTTGTACGTATTGAATTAGTACACACACCTGTTTTGTAACCCATCGTTCTGAGATGTATTACAAGATCATATACATGTTGCAACGCGCCGAGTTGATCTATTTGTTTTGTGGTATATTTTTGTTTTGCTCTAAATATTTCTGCATGAGCAGAAGTTGGCAATCCTTTATTTTTGGTCAGCATCTCAAGTTTTTGTTGAGTCTTATGACCATCATAGATTTTAAGATGTTCTTCTTTAGATATGACAAAGCCCTCGTCATAATCAACGATGGCTTTATTAAGAGATTCGAAGTGGATATGTTTGGCGTTAATCAATACACCATCAAGATCAAACAAAACTAATTTTATCATGAACTAAATATTTCTCCGGTGTGTCAGTACAAATACCATAAAAGTTTCTTATATTTAGTCCGCTATCCTCTGGCATTACAGCAATACCTCTAATAGGTAAACTTACATTAATACCTGGATATGCCCAAATAAAACCTCGCGAGGTAATAGTAAAATCATCTGTTTCATGCCAGAAAAAATTTAGTTTTTCTGTCTCTGGATGATTATGCAGATACACAAGAGCTAATTTATTTTTGCAATGTATCCATAGAAAATTTTTTCGAGTGAATAACCATTTAAAAGAAATTTCATATTGCGGTTCATCATGACCCAACCAAAACTCTACGAATTGATTATTTTCGAAAATCCATAGATCTACTTCTACATTAATTTCTAAGCCACGAATGCAACGATCAATATGTGCAGGATCATTTTCTATACTCGGATCTTTGCCCGATACGTTTCCTCTGTGAGATATCACTAGCATTATTAATTACCATCTCTACCATGTCCATCTCTATTTACTATAACTTCTTCTACTTCAACATTTTTCATCACATCTTGTTCTGTCATGAATGCGATAGGTGTTAACATTTCACGGTGTTTTAACCCGACGTTGCCGGCGAGTAACAAGCAAATAGCGAGTGGATCAAATACAAACACAAGCAACAATATAATCCAACGTACGGCTTCATCAAAAAAGTCACGGGCTTGTTCTCCATATATTAATTCAGCGATATACTTGAGTGGGCCAATTTCCGCCTCAAGTTCAATAGATTGTCTGCGGAGCGGGAGGATTTCTTCGGTGAGTTCGTCGATAGTATCGTACGCATTAGAGATTGTTTCGTTGAGCGCCGCCCTTTCCTCGGACTGAGAGGCCCTAACTGCAATCGCACCTTCAGGTCCCCGTATCCTATCGTATTCCTGTAAAATGGATACCGCCTCGTCAAGTTGCTGAAGGACAATTGACGAATCACTGATGATACTATTTTGGCGGTCAATTCTGCGTTGTAACGATTCAATTCTAATTTCATTATTTCCTCCTTCCAAAACTGTCTGATCGACATGAGCTTTGGACAAATAACCAAAAATACCCATTGAAGTGATAAAGACCAAAACTATCACTGCGATAGTCATGTATATCTTCATAATCCATGGGGCTATATCCCAATTACGATATATCCAAGACGCTGCAACTATCTTCGATACCTCGAGTGTACCAGCCATTACGACCACAGACCAAAAAGCCCCGGCAAAAATAATACCAAGGCCTACGACCGAAAAATAACCAGCTACCGCGGATAAAAGCAAACCCATGACTAACGCCATGACGCTAATCGGAAAACTTTGCATGTTATACCTCGTGATTATTCTTGTAATCTAGAATAGCAGCTTTAATTGCATCTTCAGCTAATACACTACAATGAATTTTTACAGGTGGAAGGGAGAGTTCTTGAGCGATGTCAGTATTCTTAATCTGATTAGCCTCCTCAAGACTTTTCCCTTTGACCCATTCTGTGAGAAGAGAGCTCGATGCAATTGCGGATCCGCATCCAAAAGTTTTGAATCGAGCATCTTCAATAATTCCGTCAGCCGATACTTTGATTTGCAACCGCATGACATCTCCGCAAGCAGGAGCGCCAACCAAGCCTGTTCCGATCGACGCATCCTCATCATTAAACTTTCCAACGTTTCTTGGGTTATCATAGTGGTCAAGTACCTTTTCGGAATATGCCATTGTTAACTCAATTACAAACTACAGTGCCAGTACCGTTGTCTTGACAAACAATTGGATCGTTCAGCTGTGCTGACATTGCATCAATAGTAGCTTGCATATTTGCAATAATCTGAGCAAAGTTTGTCTGACCCTGAAGATTAGTATCGTTTGCATCAGCTAGTGTCGTAGTCAAAGTATCAGCGTTGGTAGTATTCATGCTATCAATCAGATCGTTGTAATCCAATGATAGGTTAAGCATGTTTTCCATACCAGTTGTACCAAGCGTAGTAAGGTTATCCATACCAGCAAGACCAACTGCACCAACAGTAGTCATACCAAACTGACCAAGATCGTTCAGGTTATTCAAACCGATAGTAGCAGTATCAACGACAGCTCCAAAACCAGTAGTTGCAATGTTCTCGTTAGCAGTGAACCCTGCAGTGGCAATAGTAGTAGCTGAATTTAGACCCGCTGTGCCTAAGGTAACAGTTTGATCACCTGCTGTATTAAGAGCACCAAAACCAGCAATGCCGAGATCAACTAACTGTTGACCAGACGCAGCAGCACCAGAAGCCCATTGACCACCTAAATTTGTGATCATGTCCTGTTGACCAAGTTGAATAGCTTGATTACTAGCCATACTTGCCATTTGAACTTGAGCTGCATTATTGCTTGCATTCTTAGCTACATTAGCTTGTACGAGACCAATTCCCAATGTACCAACAGTAGGTGTAAGTACCTGCGCCCATTTGAGAGCGTTAGATTCTACATATTGTGGGACAATTGATTTATCTTGAGTGAGCGCAATAGCCATAACAGCAGCAGAAGCTGCTTGACCATCGCCACCTTGAGCTACGGCAGCGAGTGCTTTGTAGCGTGCTTCAGAAGCTGAAGCTTGTGCGGCAGCGGCCGCGTTGACAGCTGCGTAATAGTCTTTACCAGAACTACTAGCGCAACCAGTACTAATTGTGAGGCTAAACATCAAACTCACAAAACCTAATAACTTAAGCATAGTGTATCCTCCTTCATAACGCATACACATATTTATTTATAAACTCTTTTAATCCTCTAAGATTTGCATGAGTTTTAATTTAAAGGCATTGATCTTATTTACACGATCAGTACCCGGCCATAATATATATTCTTTCTCGGGCTCTTTCGAAAGATTACTCAGTAATGGCTGAACGGCATTGTATATAGTTTGAGCCTTCACCCTCCATTGTTCCGCCTGCGCTTGCCATTGTGCAACTTCCGTGGCTGTACTAGATAATTCCGTTTTAACTTGTTGTACGGCATCAAGTTGATCTGCGTCGACCAAACTGAAACCAAAATCAAATTCTTCTAAGTTTATTGCTTGTTTCTCGTCTGTCATGAGAAAAAGTCCTCGAGTGTGGCAATCTTTTCCGACTTCCAACCGATTGCGTGCAAAATGATTTCGATCGGGTCGAGATAGCCTTTGACAAACTGTGTATCATAGTCGATGTACTGTTCAAGACCAAACTCGTGTGGTAGTATATCAGGACATGATATCACAGTGTCTCTAAATGGATTCGGCTTGACCAAGTAACTGAACTTGATCTTCTCGCCGCTTTTAACCTCTTCGTATTTTTTAGTCAGGTTATATTTATGCAAATAGTGGTTGTATATCAGGCCACCTTTGACCTGAATCGGAGTAGCTTTTTTGTAAATTGTTTGTGAATCTGCGTATGTGCCAGGATATCGTTGACCAGTCTTGTGGTTAGTTTCCCACTTGACAAAGTTACATGATCGAGGGAATGCAACTTGCTCGAAGCTGAGTGTTCTAAATTCTTGACGAATGTCTGCGATATATTTTTGTACAGTGGTCTCGTCGGTAGACATGATCAGTTCGAGTGTTTTCTTAATGTACTCACGACACACCGCAGGAGTTGACGATCGAATGGCTTCGATGCCCATCATCTTGAGATCAGGTTCATCGTAGCGTACACCTTCGGAGTCATACACATTCATGATGTACCGCTTCTTAGCAGTCCATATTGCCTTATCAGCGATGTTCTCACGTTTCATGATCATCTTCTGATCATACGCATTAACATATACT
>Ga0222718_10003104_pt1 | contig 14433 bp, 15 predicted proteins | sample C33_27DmetaG_FD_165045 | JGI IMG/M metagenome (GOLD analysis project Ga0222718, IMG submission 165045) | Estuarine water microbial communities from San Francisco Bay, California, United States - C33_27D | ecosystem: Environmental > Aquatic > Marine > Unclassified | place: USA: California... | reverse complement strand
CGATCGCGGTCACCTCGAGACCGGCGGATCGCGCGGCCTCGGCGGTGGTCGGCCCGATCGCCACGACCGCGCCGGCATCGATGGGGCCGGCGTCGGCCCATGCGGTGGCGGCCGAACCGCTGGCCAGCAGCACCGCGTCGGCCCCGGAGGCGGCGGTGAGTTGCTCCGCGCCCGGGCGACGCCGACGGGTTGAGTAGACGGTTCGCTCCTCCACCTCCACCCCAGCGGCGACCAACGAGTCGATCACCGTGCGCGAGGCGAGATCGCCAAGGGCCACCAGTGCCCGGTCACCGGGTGAGACTTGGGTGAGCAGTTCGGCGGCGAGATCCTCGCCGGTCTGATGCTCAGGAACAAGGTCGACCTCACGTCCCGCCACCTCGGCGAGCACCCGGGCAGAGGCGACGCCGACCGCGGCCAGCGACGGTCGACCGTTGTCGGCGGTGAGCAGATCGACGAGACAGGAGGCACCGTGGCGAGAGGTGACCACGACCCAGTCGAGTGGGCCGTTCACCGGCTCGACCTCGAGATCGACCACCTCGATCATCGGGACCTGAACCACATGGGCGCCGAGCGCGGCGAGCCGTCGGTCGAGGTCACCGGGCATCTCGCGGGTGGTGACGACCGTTCGGCCGAGGAGCGGAGCGTCGTCGCTCACCATCCACCCACCGATTCGAGAGCGGCGCGAGCCGCCACGCGGGCCACATCAACCGTGGCCGACCCATCGATCGGGATCGATCGACGATCGATCGTTCCCCCTGCTCCGGCGAGGAAGGTCCACAGCACGTCTCCGACGTGGTGGGCGCCGACCGGTAGCGAGCAGCCGGAGCCGAGTTCGGCGAGGAAGGCGCGCTCGAGGGTGACCGATCGGGCAGTCCTCGGGTCGTTCACCCCGGACAGGGCCGCGATGGCGATCTCATCGTCGGTGCGGCACTCCACGGCGACGCAACCCTGACCGACGGCCGGTACGAACTCGGTTGGATCGAGCTCCTCGGCGATTCGGTCGGTGATGCCGAGCACCTCGAGGGCGGCGACCGCCATCACGATCGACCCACCCTCGGGTATTCGGTCGAGCCGGGTGCCGATGTTGCCGCGAAGCTCCACGAATCGGAGGTCATCGCGAACAGCGCACAGTTGGGCACGCCGGCGAACCGAACCGGTCGCGATGGTCGCCCCCGGGGCGAGTTCGGCCAAGGGTCGACCGATGAGCGCGTCGCGGGCACTTCGGCGTTTCGTCCACGCTGACACGATGAGGCCGTCGACCGGTTCGGTCGGGAGGTCCTTGGCGGAGTGCGCGGCGAGGTCGGCGCGCCCGTCGAGCACGGCCCGCTGCACCTCCTTGGTGAACACCCCGCGACCGCCGATGGTGTGGAGCGGGGTGCCGGCCGACTGCGATCGGTCGCCTTCGGTGTCGACGAAGACGAGCTCGCACCGATGACCTGCCGCCATGAGCGCATCGGCAACGGCGGATGCCTGGGTGCGCGCCTGTGGACTGGATCGCGTGGCGAGGCGGAGCACCCGGTCGACGCTCACGCTCAGGTCACTCGATGTCGAAGAGGTCGGCGACCGCGGCGGCGTTGCGCTCACCCTGCGGGGTTCCGGCCTGCGAGCGCAGGCGAACCGAGGGCTCATGGAGCAACTTGTTGACGATGCCCTTGGTGAGGGCCTCAACGGCCGCCCGCTGATCATCGTCGAGCCCGTCGAGTCGCGAGGCGAAGCGATCGATCTCGGCGAGGCGAACCTCCTCGGCGCGCTCTCGCATTGCGGCCACCAGCGGAGCCGCTTGCATGGCGGTGAGTTCAGCGGCGAACCGATCGACCTGCTCAGCGACGAGACGCCGCACGTCGTCGGTCTCGGCGAGGCGCTCAGCGCGTCCCCGATCGGCCCATGCGCTCAGGTCGTCGAGGTCGAGCACCACGGTGTCGGGCAGCGTGGCAACACGGGCATCGACGTCGCGAGGCACAGCGATGTCGACGAACACCAGTGGACGGCCCGGCTCGCGGACCGAGGTGACCATGTCGACATCGATCAGGGTGGCGTCCGCACCGGTGCAGGTGAGCACGACATCGGCGTCGGCGAGGTGCGTCCGCAGGGTGTCGAGCCCGGCGGCCTGTCCACCCACCCGGGTCGCGACCCGGTCGGCGCGGGCGATGTCGCGATTGAGCACCGTGACCGACTCGGCTCCGGCCGCGTCAAGGGCGACGGTGATTCCCTCGCCCATCGAACCGGCGCCCACGACGAGAACCCGTCGTCCCACCAGTCCACCGAACCGTTCGGCGACCATCTCGACAGCCGCGTGACTGATCGAGGCGGTGCCGCGAGCGATAGCGGTCTCGGTGCGGGCGCGCTTTCCCACCTCGAGCGCAAGCCGGAACATGAGGTTGGCCGAGGTGCGGGCACCGCCCTCGGAGCGGGCAAGGTCCCAGGCGTCGCGGACCTGACCGAGAATCTCGCCCTCGCCGACGACCACGGAGTCGAGGCCGGCCGCCACCTCGAAAAGGTGCGAGACGGCGGCATCGTCGTGCTCGGAGTAGAGGTGCGGAGTCAACTCGTCAGCGTTGAGCCCGCTCACCGTGCAGAGGTGATCGCTGATGTCGGCGTAGGCGCCGTGGAATCGCTCGGTGACCGCGTACACCTCGGTTCGGTTGCAGGTGCTGAGCACCACAACTTCGCGAAGGTTGTCGCGGGCGGCGAGCCCGGAGACGGTCTTGGAGATCTCGTCGCCGGTGAGCGTCAGCCGCTCGAGCACGCTGAGTGGAGCGGTCCGGTGGTTCACTCCGACGACGAGAATCGACATCGCTCGAACCCTATGCGCTCGCGCTGCGACCGGCCTCGCCCGAAACGGCGCGGAGGCTGCTGGCGGCCGCGGCCCGACGCTGCTCGTGATACGAGAGGATCTGGAGCTCGACGGCGAGGTCGACCTTGCGGACGGTGACGCCGAGCGGCACCGAGAGCACCACCGAAGCGAAGTTGAGGATGCTGGTGACTCCGGCGCGCACCAGGAGGTCGGCCGCTTCTTGAGCCGCGGCGCTCGGGGTGGCGATCACACCGATTGAGACGTTCTTGGCTGAGACGATCTGATGAAGGTCCTCGAGAGGCCGCACGCGCACTCCGCCGACGACCGTGTCGACCTTGTCGGGCGACACGTCGACGATCCCCGCGACGGGATAGCCCCGGTCCGCGAAGCCGCCGTAGCCGGCGAGGGCCTGTCCGAGATTGCCGGCGCCGACGATCACGACATGCCAGTCGTGCTCGAGGCCGAGCTCGTGACGGATCTGGTACACGAGGTACTGCACCTCGTAGCCGACGCCGCGGGTGCCGTAACTCCCGAGGTAGCTGAGGTCCTTGCGCACCTTGGCAGCGTTGACCCCGGCCAGTCCGGCGAGGTCTTCGGAGGACATGCTCGAGACACCGGCCTCGAACTGCGCCGTCAGGATCTGGAGGTAGATCGGCAGGCGCGACACCGTGGCATCAGGGATGCGTCGTCTCGTGCGATGGGGGGACATCACTTCGAAGAGTAGGAGGCTCGTGCAAGTTTTCACAAAGCCTGCTCAAGATTCCCTCGCAGGTTTTTCCGACGCGGACCGGCCGGGCCGCCGACCCAGTGCCAAGCGAGTCAGAGACGAACGAGCGAGACGATGCCCGCAACGAGGATCGCCGCGAGCAACAGACCGAGAGCCAAGGTGGTGGCGGGGCGCACGTCGCGACCCTACCCGCGGCCGAGTTCGACCGGGACGGTGACCGGCTCGGCGCCGTCACCGTCGCTCAGCACCACCTGATCGCCCTCGCCGATGCCGAGCTCGGCAGCCGCCGAACCCCGGTCGACGCAGACGGCGAGCAGCCCGTGCGAGTCGGCCACGAGGCCGATACCTCCGCCGATCTCACCGAAGGTCGCGCATCGGCGCACCGACCGTCGCACGTTTCCCGTCGCCGAGGTCGGGTCGTCGAGGCGAAGGGTGAGCACCGTGCCCCACTCCGGAGGCAGCTCCTCCGAGCCGACGTTGATCTGACAGTTGCCGAAGCGATCGACCCAGAGCACCTCGGCGATCACCTCATCGCCCTCGTGCCGGGGCAGCGGGATCGTGCCCGGCATGAGAGCCGCCGAATCGACTGCCGAGCCGAGTTCGGCGAGATCGACGCCGTTGCACAGGTGCGCGGCGACCGGAGCGAAGATGTCGCGGCCGGCGAAGGTCGCCCCCGGTGCCTCCAGGTGAAAGCTCGGATCGTCGAGCACCACCGCCCGACCGGCGCCTCCGGCGAGGGCAACGGCCGGGGCGAGCAACCCGTTGTCGGGCCCCACGAGAATTCCGGCGCCGTCACCGACCTCGATCGCGACGGCCCGCCGCTCGGTGCCAACCCCCGGGTCGACCACGGCGACCACGATCCCTTCAGGCACGTAGCCGATCGAGCGGACCAAAGCGAGCGAACCGGCGCGCACATCGAAGGGCGCGATCCCGTGGGTGAGGTCGGTGATCCGAGCGTGGGGGGCGATGTCGGCGATGACCGCGTGCACCACCCCGACGAACTCGTCCGCCGTTCCGTAATCGGTCAGGAGGCTCACATGCTCGTACCGGCGGGCCACGCCTGCACGCTAACGGTCGCTCAGCCGGCGAGCGCTCGGTCGACAGCCGCCAGCGCGTGGAGTCGCGCCGTCGGCAAGAACTCGACCGGCACGTCATCGGGACCGATCAACAACTCGATCTCCGTGCACCCGGCGATCACCCCGGTGGCCCCATCGGCGACGCAACGTTCCACCATGTCGACCACTCGCTGCCTCGAAGTGGAGTCGATGACCCCGACCACGAGTTCCTCGTAGATGATCCGGTGCAATTCGGCCCGATCCGCGTCGCTGGGGATGCGAACGGCGAGTCCGTGTCGCTCGCGAAGCCGGCCGGCGTAGAAGTCGGCCTCCATCGTGTAGCGGGTGCCGAGCAGCGCGAGATCGGCCACACCGGCGCGGCGGGCGGCTTCGGCGGTGGCGTCGGCGATGTGCAGCACCTCAGCCAAGACCGCGGCCTCGATCCGATCGATCACCCGGTGCATCGTGTTGGTGCAGAGCACGATCACCTCGGCGCCCGCCCGCTCAAGGTCGATCGCCGCGGCGGCGAGAGCGTCACCGGCCTCCTCCCATCGATCATTCGCCTGAAGTCGTTCGATGACCGCGAAGTCGAGGGAGCGGATCACGAGATCGGCCGAGGCGACACCGCCAAGACGGGCGCGGACCTCGCGGTTGATCACGCGCTCGTATTCGACCGACGACTCCCACGACATGCCGCCAAGGAGGCCGATCCGCCGCACGCACGAACCGTACCCGCACGACGGATCTGGTACGGCAGAGGGCACCGGGGAAGGCCTCGCCGAAAAAACGACCGGGGCTGGTGCCAACCCCCCGATGGCACCAGCCCCGTCGGCGCGACCGGTTGCCCGGTGCGACTGAGATCCTCAGTCTAAGCAGGCGATCAGCAATGTGAAAAGCGACACACTCGGGATTCTTTTCACAAGCGGACATCCGCCGGACACGCGCGGTTCACCCCGCGCCGAGCTCACGCCCACGATCCCGTGCCGCAACCACGGCGGCCGCGATCACCGCGTCGAGGCCGAGACGCTCAAATTCCCCGAGTCCTGCCGCCGTAGTGCCGCCAGGGGAGGTCACGGCGACCCGCAGGGCCGCCGCGTCGCCGCGCTCGGCGAGCAGGGTCGCCGAACCGAGCAGCAGTTCCGACACCATGTCGGGCACCCGATCGGCCGGCAGCCCGACCGATCGCGCCGCCTCGATGAGCGCCTCCGCGAAGGCGAACACGTAGGCCGGCCCCGATCCGGTCACCGCGGTGACCGCGTCGAAAAGCGACTCGTCGATCCGTTCGACGATCCCAACGGCACCGAGCAAACGCTCGGCCCAGTCGAGCACGCCGGGATCCGAATCGGCGTCAGCGCAAATCGCCGTGACCCCTCGACCGACCATCGCTGGGGTGTTCGGCATCGCCCGGGCCACATCCACCGGACGTCCATCGGCCGCCTCGCGGATTGCCGCGCGAATCGTCGCGGTCGTCACACCGGCCGCGATGGAGACGACTCGATCGACCCCAGCGGCAGCCACAGCCTTCGCGACATCGGCGACACCTGGCGGCTTCACCGCGATCACGGCGGACTCGGCCGCCACGATGTCGGCGGAGACCGTCACTCCCGGCAGCAGGTCGGCCAGCACGGCGCGACGCTCCTCGGAGGCCTCAACGACGACGATCGCGTCGGCGGAGACTGCACCCTCGGCGATGATGCCCGCGACGAGGGCGGCTCCCATGTTCCCGCCGCCCACCACGGAGAGCGTCACTCTCGAATCTCCCATGTCGGCACGTTAGGTCGCGGTCGACCGCGTTCGGCGTTGGTGGCCCGGCCAGATCGACTCGGGGATCCGACCTCCCAATGATGCCGACCCGACCGGACCGGCGAAGAGGGCACCGGCGGCGAGTCGACCGGAAGCGCGGATCACCTGTCGGCGACGCGGCTCGCGAATCCGATTCGCAGCAGCGGTCGGAAGACCTGCTCCACCGTCGCGTAGAGGGTGCCAAGGATCCGATCCACCTCCGCGCTGTCGACCGCGGCGTCGACCAACTCACCGCGGAGGTACACGGCGTCCTCAGCTCCGATGGAGAAATGAGCCCCGACGAGAGCGTCGTTTCGGCGTAACAGTTGCTCGTTGAACTCCGAGACGTTCTCCTCCGGAGCCGGCAGCACGTAGGTCTCGTAGCGAAGTGTCCGCTGCCCGAGGGTCAACCAGACAGTGATGACGTCCTTCTCCTCCCCCGCCATCCGCACGTACCAACGGGGCTCACCAAACCGCGTGCCATCGGTCGTGCCACGGTCGATTGCCAACACGATCTCGTGCTCGTCGCGGAACCGCTCGAGCGCTTCGTCGATCACTGCGACGAGGTCGGCGACCTCGGCCACCGACCGGAGTTCGCTCATTGGCACACCACTTGGGAACGGTCGATCACCGTCCGATAGGTGGCGCGCAGACGCTCGGCGGCCGCCCGCCAGGTGTAGCGACTCGAGCGGAGGGAAGCGGTCATCGCCATCGAGGTCGCCATCGCCGGATCGTCGAGGATCGCATCGATTGACGCCGCGAAACTCGCAGGACGTCGATCGTCGACCAGGAAGCCGGACTCGCCGTCGTCGACCAGCGAGAGCAAACCCCCGACGGCGCTCGCCACCACCGGGGTCCCACAGGCGCTCGCCTCAAGCGCCACCAATCCGAAACTCTCGCTCCGGCTCGGCACCACCACCACATCGGCCGCTCGGTAGTAGGTCGACAGCAGGTGGTGGGCCTGCGGGGGGCGGAACTCCACCCGATCACCGAGACCGAGATCGTCGACCAGGCCGACCATTCGCTCGAACTCCTCGCCCCCTTCCGGACCACTGGCCCCGCCGACCACGATCAACCTCGCGTCACGATGGCGCGACAGCGCGAGCGCGCGAATCGCGACGTCCGGCCCCTTCAGCGGCTGGATGCGACCGACGAACACGACGAGCGGCGAATCGCTCTCCACCCCGATGGCCCGCCGAGCACCCGTCCGGTCGCCGGGTGTGAAGAAGGCGTGCTCAACCCCGGGCGACACGATCTCGAGTCGACCCGCCGGGTCGCCGTAGTGGCGGCGGAAGTCATCCGCCTCGGCCTCGCACGACACGCAAACCGCGTCAGCGCAACCGATCACCTCGGCTTCGGCGCGATCGCGTTCGATCGACTCGACGTCACCGCCGGATGCCTTCACCCGGGCGAGGGTGTGGAACGTGGTCACGAAGGGGATGTCGAGGCGGTGCTTCAGCCGGTGGGCGACGATGCCGCTCATCCAGTAGTTGGCGTGGATGACGTCGACACCTCCGCGGGCCGCAATGTCGGCGGCGACCGCCTCGGTGAACTCGTCGAGGACATCGGTGAGGGCCTCTTTCGGGAGGTGATGCGGACCGGCCTCGATGTGCACGACGAGATGACCGGGCTCAACCAGCACCTCCCGGGGAAGACCCGCGGCATCCGCGCGCGTGTAGGTCACGCAATCAACGCCGAGATGCGCGAGCGCGGAGACGGTCTCGAGGACGTAGACGTTCATGCCACCGCTGTCGCCCGAGCCCGGCTGGGCGAGCGGGGAGGTGTGCATCGAGATGACCGCAGCCCTCAACTCTCCCCTCCTCACTGATCGGGACGCGGCGACCGATTGGTCGCTACGAGAGAGGAACGCTACTGAGGGTCGTTTCCATTCCCGTCGGAGAAGAGCGCGTCCACGTCGACCTCGCCGTCGCGATAGCGGCGCGCGAGTTCGGCGCTCAACGCGTCGATGCGCTCGAACCGCTGTCTCCGGTCGTCGGAGATCGCCCGTTCGAACGCCTCCAAAGCGCCGATCAGACCCGAAAGATCGTCGTCGCTCAAGCCACCCAACCGTGAGAAACCGAGATCGGCGCAGATCTGATCGAGTTCGCGGGCCCGCTCGTCGTCGCCCATGTCGAACCGCTCCTCGCGCGGTGGTCGCGGCGCTCCGCTCGCCGGGGTCCGAGGACGCAACTGGTTCGACAACACCCGGCGCAACTCCCCGGAGATGTCGGGGTCGACGGCCTCGACGACGCCTTGGGCAGCGAGCACCCGACGCGCGGCCTCCGCGCGAGCGAGATCGAGGCGCGCCTGAGCCGCGCGCCGCACATAAGAGACGACGTCGTCGGCGTCCTGCAGAGCGGAACGCTCAGCGCGCAGATCGGCCAGGCTGAGCCCGGTTGGATCGCCGGCACCGGTGTCGCTCATCGCGCGCCGCCCGACACCGGCGGCAGCACCGCCACCTCGTCCTGTTCGGTGACCGGGTGACCCGACTCTGCCGGGTCACCGTTCACCCAGATCCGACACGACGGCAACACCTCGGCGAAACGCTCCCCGTAGCGGTCGACGGCTGCTCGAAGGACAGCGTCGACGTCGGCGCCCTCCACGGAGTCGCGCCCGGTTCCCGCCGCCTCCCGCGCGGCCGCGAACAGTCTGAGCACCGGCACGGAAACATCGTACCCACCGGCTTGGAGCGCCTCCGGCGACCGCCACTACCCTCGGCGCGCGTGAGCGCGCGCATTGCGGACGATCCGCGGACCACCGCACCGAACGCCTCGCTGCTCGTCCTCCGGCACGGCCAGAGCCTGTGGAACGCCCGCGCCAAATGGCAGGGCAGCGCCGACATCGATCTCAGCGACCTCGGCCGTGATCAGGCGCGACGAGCAGCCATCGCCCTCGTCGACGCCGACATCCGCTTCGGCGCGGTCGTGTCGAGCCAACTGTCGCGGGCCGCCGAGACCGCGCGGATCATCGCCGCGCACCTCGACCTCGACCCGCCGCGAATCGATGATCGCTGGCGGGAGGCACACGCCGGCGAGTGGCAGGGGCTGACACCCGATGAGATCCGCCGTGACTGGCCCGGCTACCTCGATGACCATCGCCGCCCACCCGGGTTCGAACCGGTGGAGGAGGTCATCGCCCGAGCGATGGAGATCTCCTCCGAACTGCTCCGCGCCGCGATTGGGCACCCGCCGACTCTGGTCGTGTCGCACTCTGGAGTCATTCGCGCGTTGCGACGCCACCAGGGACTGCCGGCCGATCGGGTGCCCAACCTCGGCGGCACCTGGATCCATCTGATGGGTGGTGAGGTCGTCGTCGGCGACGATTTCGACCCGCATGCCGCCCCCGAGTCGAGCGGATTCGATGAGGACGCGGGCGACGGACCGACCCGAGTCAGCTAAGGCGGGCCGGTAGCCTCCCTCACTCGTGGGAACGGCGAAACGGGAACGCAAGAAGGCCAACCGAGCGGCACGTCATCAGCGGGAGGTCCGACGGGAGCGATTGGCCGGCGCTCGCCGCCGCGCGACCCGTTGGGGCGTCGTGCTCGTCGGGGCGATTGGAGCCGTCGTCGCGATCGCCGCGATCGGCGGTGCGTTCTCTGGTGACGATGAGGCGGTGAATCAGCGGGTCGATGATCCGGCCACCGAGGTTGTCGAAGACGTCACCACCGTGACCGACGCCGGTGACGCGAGCGGCGAGGCCTGCCCTGCGACCGACGGCTCCACCGAGCAGCGTCGTGAGTTCGACGGCTACCCGCCGATGTGTATCGATGAGGCGGGCTCGTACACCGCGGTGATCGAGACCAACTTCGGCAGCCTGACCGTCGATCTCGATCCGGCGACCGCCCCGCTCACCGTCAACAACTTCGTGACGCTCGCCCGCTACCGCTATTTCGACGACACGGTCTGCCATCGCATCATCCCCGACTTCGTGGTGCAGTGTGGCGACCCGACGGCGACCGGCACCGGCGGGCCCGGCTATCGGTTCCCCGACGAGCTCCCGTCAATCGGCGACTACCAGATCGGCTCGCTCGCCATGGCCAACAGCGGACCCGACACCAACGGCAGCCAGTTCTTCATCATCTCGGGCGAGCGCGGCGCCGCGCTTCCCCCGAACTACAGCCTCTTCGGACAGGTGACCGAAGGCCTCGACGACACGCTGGTCGCTCTCGACGCGGTCGGGAACCCGGAGTCCAACGGTGTGCCGCCTCTCGAAGAGGTGCGCATCCTGTCGGTCACCATCAACGAGGGCTGACCCTCTCGGACGTCAGCGGCCCGAGTGGCCGAAGCCGCCGCCGCGGTCGCGGCCGTCGAGTTCGTCGACCACTCGCCACTCGACCTGCTCGACTCGTTGCACCACGAGTTGCGCGATCCGGTCACCCCGAGCGAACTCGAACGGCTCCGACGGGTCGGTGTTGACGAGCACCACCTTGATCTCGCCGCGGTAAGCGCAGTCAATGAGACCCGGGGCGTTCACCACCCCGATGCCGTGGCGAAGCGCGAGACCCGATCGGGGCAGCACGAACCCGGCGTATCCGAGCGGTAGGGCGATCGCGATGCCGGTCGGCACCAACAGTCGTCCGCCGCCTGGTTCAAGTCGGCCACCCTCGCGAGCGTGCAGGTCGAGTCCGGCGTCGCCATCGTGGGCGTAAGCGGGAAGCGGGAGGTCAGGATCGAGCCGAACGACCTCGATCCCGATCGACGCGCGACCGTCAACGTGGGAAAGGTCTCCGGGCGACTCGCTCACATGACGAGCGTAGGCTCCGACGCGTGAGCGGACGCCCTCCCTCGGTCGATGCGCTGGCGCGCACCATGCGCGATCTGCATCGAGCCGACCGGCTGCCCCACGCGGTGCTCGTCGACCTCGCGCGAGCCGCGATCGCCTCGGGCGACTGGTCATCGTCGATACTCGAGTCGGCTGTGGCGCGGTTCGCTGATTCCCTCGTGACCGAGGTGATCAACGCGACCGGTGTGCTGCTCCACACGAATCTCGGACGGGCGCCGTTGCCGCCCGCTGTGCGCTCGCGCACCATCGAGTTCGATCTCGGCTCGGGCCGTCGCGGCTCGCGTCAGACCGGCGTCGGCCGACTGCTCGGGTTGCTCTGCGGGGCGGAAAGTGCCCTCGTGGTCAACAACAACGCCGCGGCGGTGATGTTGGTGGCAGCCGCGCTCGCTGACGGCCGTGAGGTCGCGGTGAGCCGTGGTGAGGCCGTCGAGATCGGCGGATCGTTCCGAGTGCCTGAAGTCATCGAACGGTCCGGCGCGCGACTCGTTGACGTCGGCACCACGAACCGCACTCGGGCCGATGACTATCAACGTGCGATCACTCGCCCCGGAGCTGATGTCGCCCTGATTCTGAGTGTGCACCCGTCGAACTACCGGATCGAGGGGTTCACCGAGCGACCCGAGGTGCGCGAGCTCGCTGCCCTCGGGGTGCCGGTCGCCGTCGACATCGGCAGCGGCCTCGCGGATGCCGACACGCCTTGGCTCTCGGGCGCTCCGCCCGCCTGGTTGACCGATGAGCCCGCCGCCCGGCAGACCCTCGAAGCGGGGGCTGATCTCGTCACCTTCTCCACCGACAAACTCCTCGGTGGACCGCAGGCGGGGGTGATCGCCGGACGGGCCGAACTGGTCGCCAAGTGCGCCCAGCATCCATTGATGCGCGCTCTTCGCCCCGGGTCGCTCGTGATCGAGTCGTTGCAGACCACGGTGATGGCCTTGCTCGATCGTCGTCCCGACGATGTCGCGTTCTGGTCGATGGCGTCGTCCTCGATCGCCGATTTGCGGGCCCGCGCGGAGCGGATCACCGCGGCATGTCCCGAGGGCGTCTCCGTTGTGGATCTCGAATCCCTGCCAGGTGCCGGATCAGCACCCGGTCGGGGGATCCCCTCGGTTGGCCTCGCGCTCGACGGCGACCTGACCTCGAAGCTTCGGCAGAGCGCGGTGCCGGTCATCGCCCGTCTCGACGATGGCCGCACGATGCTCGATCTGCGTTCGGTCAGTCCGGTCGACGACGACACGGTCATCGCCGCGATCACCTCAGCGCTCCGATGACGGGAAACAGCGACTCCGCGGTCGACCCGCATCGCATCGTGGTGACCGCCGGTCACGTCGACCACGGCAAGTCGTCGCTGGTGCGAGCGCTTACCGGCACCGATCCGGACCGGCTCGCCGAAGAGCACCGTCGCGGTCTGACCCTCGAGCTCGGTTTCGCCTTCACCGAGGTCGACGGTCGTGGGCTGTCGTTCGTGGATGTACCCGGGCACGCGCGGTACGTGCACAACATGCTCGCCGGCGTCGGCGCCCTCGATCGCGATTCGTCGGCGGTGCTGTTCGTTGTGGCGGCCGACGAGGGGTGGATGGCTCAGACCGAGGAGCACCTCCGCATCCTCGATCTGCTCGGCGCGAGCCATGCGGTGATCGCCCTCACCCGTGTCGACCTGGTCGAGGCCGTCCGCCGAGACGAGGTCATCGCATCGCTCGCGGCTCGGGTGGCGGGCACATTCCTCGATGGCGCTCGCGTCGTGCCGGTGTCGTCGGTGAGCGGCGAAGGGCTCGATGATCTGCGTCACGCCCTCGTCGCGATCGTTGATGACCTCGCGTCGCCGGCGGATCGTGGTCGCGCGCGCCTGTGGGTCGACCGCGTGTTCACGGCGACCGGTTCGGGCACGGTGGTGACCGGCACGCTCACCGGTGGCTCGCTGACGGTCGACGACTCCGTGGAGGTCGGGCCGAGGCGTCGATCGGCGCGAGTACGTGGGCTCCAGTCGAATGGTCGCGACCTCGCCGCGGTGCGACCCGGGGGGCGAGTAGCCATCGCGCTCTCGGGTATCGATCGTGTCGATGTCGAGCGCGGTGACGCGGTGATCGCGCCGGGACGTTGGTGGCACACGGCGACGGTGGATGCCTCGCTGACGGTGCTCTCCGACTTGCATCACGACCTTTCGCGCCGGGGCGCGTTTACCTGGCATGTCGGCTCGAGGGCGGTGCCGGTTCGGATCAGAGTGCTCGGCGGGGAGGCATTGTCGCCTGGGGCGAGCGGAGCGGTTCGCATCCACTCCCCCATCGCCCTCCCGGTGCTTCCCGGTGACCGGTTCGTGTTGCGCGAATCGGGACGCGACGAGACCGTCGCCGGTGGCGTGGTGCTCGATGTCGATCCGGTCACCCGGGCCGCGTCGGCCCGACCGGATGACGACCCCGTTCGGCCGGTACGCGAGCGCGGGGCAATCGCCGTCGACGATCTGCTCCTTCGGCTCGGTGTCGATGCCGGTCCGCCGGCGTTGAACGAGTTCCGGGTGGGCGACTGGCTGGTGTCTCCCGACGAGCGACAGCGCATCCATGCCCACCTGGAGCAGATCACCGCTGATCCGGCAGGGGTTGACATCGCGACACTCAGCGAGGTGGAGCGGGCGGTCGCCGAGTCACGCGACGACCTTCAGATGGTCGGGAACCGTCTGCGGCGCGCCGGCTCGGAGAACCCAGAGGAGCAGCGACTCCTCACGACATTCCAGTCGGCGGGAATGACCCCACCCGATGTGGTCGACGGCGACCGGCAGGTTGTTGGTGACCTGGTGCGCTCCGGGGCACTGGTGCGCTCCGAGGGGATGACGTTCCATCCCGATGCGATCGACTCGGCGATCGGTGTGGCGCGCTCGCTGCTCAACGCCGCACCCGAGGGCTTCACCGTGTCGACGTTCCGGGAGGCGACGGGCACCACCCGCAAGTTCGCCCTCCCACTGCTCGCCGAGTTGGATCGACGCGCCATGACTCGCCGGCGCGGGGATCAGCGCATCGCCGGCCCGCGCCTCGATGGCTGACGGTCAGCGCCGGTAGTCGCGAGCCGCACCCTCGAGCGGCTCCACCTCGAGGGTGACCCCGTCGATGGCGACCACGCGGATCGTCTCGCCGACCTCGACCGGGGTGGCCCGGTTGGTGCGGGCCCGCCATTCGGCCTCGCCCACTCGGACGATGCCGTCGGGGGCGACCGCGCTCACCACCGTTCCCTCGGAGCCGAGCATCCAGTCACGGCCGACGGTCGGGGTGGCGAATCGGGTGCGCGTCATGGAGGGCATTCCGGCG
>Ga0222718_10003100_pt1 | contig 14440 bp, 19 predicted proteins | sample C33_27DmetaG_FD_165045 | JGI IMG/M metagenome (GOLD analysis project Ga0222718, IMG submission 165045) | Estuarine water microbial communities from San Francisco Bay, California, United States - C33_27D | ecosystem: Environmental > Aquatic > Marine > Unclassified | place: USA: California... | reverse complement strand
GTAGATTGTGACCGGTATTTTAGTTTGCGACCGATTTCTTAGATCATATAGAATGGGAGTTAGATGGTAGGGTAGTATCTTGGCGGCTTGGTGGCTTTGTTGTGGAAGTGTAAGGGATAGATTGCACAGTAGCATATTTATACAGTAGGGTTATGTATAGGTTGTCGAGTGCTATCAGTAATCTCTCAAAAATATACAAAATAATTTTTATAAATATGATATCCAGCATCTGTTTGAGGCTTTTCTTCTATTACATTTACTATTTTTTTTTTAATTATTGTTTCTGCTTCATTTATTGGATAAGCACCTTTATTTCCACCATTTTGCCATACTAAAAATCCGTTTAGTGTTTTAGGTAACAAACTATCTGTATAATTTTTATTATGTACTTTATCAATCTCAGTATAACAATAATTTGAAATAAAAAATAACTTTTCATTATTTACATTGTTTCCATATGTTTCACTATTATGATAATTTACATTGGTTGTAATATTATTTTTATGCAATGTTATATATTTTTCAATTAAATTACGAGGCTCTTTTAAATCAATAATATTATAAGAATCTATTGAAATAGAAAAAAATTTCATAAAATAATTGATACATAAACACAAGCCACCATACCCACAACCAACTTCTACAATATTTTTGCAATTAGTAGTTTTAAAATAAGTTAATATTGTTAATGCGTGATAAATATATCTTAATGAAGTAGGACTACAAATAATTTCAAAATTTTGTTCATTAAATTTATATTTATTGGGAAATCCATATTTATCATTTAAGTTACAAAAATTAGTAATTGTAGTTTTTTTTATTTCAGGAAATTCAGATAATATTAATTTTAAATATTCCATGCCGTGTTGAGGTGAAACATGTTCTAATATACTACAATACAAATTATTTGATTTAAATGGTAATCTTGTAATATCTATATTTTCATTTTTTTGTAGAAATTCTTGATAATTTGAATACATAATTATATATTAATTAATTTATAAATATTTATACTATTATTTTATTTAAATATTAAAACTTTATGATTCTGCCAAAATATATCCAAACACAATCATTATAAATAAAGTAATTGATAAAGCTAAACAGCACATTGCTTTGCGTTGAGCAATTTCTTCATCATAATTTTTTTCCACACCAACAATTTCCCCTTTAATACTTGGTTCATCATCAACATCAATAATAACAGGAGCTATGGGATAATGTATCATTTTCTTTCAATAAAAAAATGATATATTTTAAATTCAATTTTCTGTATTAACTCGAAAGAACATTATTAATAAATACGGGGAGTCCATACGAGAGGCATTTTCAATGCATAGTATCCTGGTCCGTGGATTCCATGAAGATATGTATATCCTTGTCTTTCACCGCAATATTCATCACAAAGTTTAAAGTTGCTGTAATCAATATATTTGGTGGAATCGCCTTGGAGACGTTGTGCGGTCGTGTCAGGTTTTTCCTCTTCACCACCATCCTCATAAGCTTCGTATCCGTGTCCATCTAAGTATTGGGCAACGGTTTGTGACCCTTCTCCATCGCTACACACACTCTCCTCCTCCTTTTCCTCTGCCCAAGCCCATAGGGCTTCGATAAGTTCTTTTTGTTCTTTAATAGTTTCTTGCTGTTTTTTAAATATAGCAATTAGGACAGCATCCTTGTCTGCCTGAGAAATTCGTGCCATTCTTGAGGATTCACTGAGTAGTGAGAAAAGTTCTTCAATAGATTTATTTTGAGTAAAAGAAGCCATAATGAAAAGAGAATACTGATTATAAGAATAAAAAATTTTATTTCAATTTTCTATATTAATCTGAGAAATAATCAAGAGCATCTCCCAAATCTCGAAATTGCCTTGACTTCCTCAACCTATCCAAATCATCTTGAATTTTAGATTTACTTCGTTTATTATTTTTTTTGTTTTTATTTTTTTTATTATTTTTTTTGTTTTCATTCTTTTTAATAGGAACTACCTTGGTAGTATTAGTAGTGATTGGTATGATTGTGGTGGAGGAACTCATAATAATATTGAATATCATACACAACTACAAAATTTTCTCAGTCAATTTTCTATTATGAAATAGTAATGTCATAATCTTTAAAAATATTTAAAAAATCTATAGATTGAAAAAATAAATAATGTTGGAAATTTGTAATCCCAATTTATAAAACCTGTATTTTCTATAATAATATCATTTAATTCAGTAAAAAATCCCTTATTATTTTGTTTTTCATTGAGAATACATGTTCGATAATAATAACGTGATAATATAATTAACCCAATCATTAATACATTTAATCCCAATAAATGTGGATTTATTGATAAAAAAGTAACTGTAAATAAATAAACAAAAACATAAAGAAAATGAGCAATATCTAAAACCCATATACGTTTAACAATTAGAATTAAAAATGAAATAATTCCTGCCAAGAAAGCCAACGAATGGTCTAATTTTGATTTTAAAGAACCAATATATTTGAAGTAACCCATTATTATAGGAAAAGCCCCAAAAGTAGTGTTTATAAGTGTATTTTGCGAATCTTTCATTATAAATAATACAGAGATAAAATGATAAAATTTTGTTATGTTTATTATTTTTTAAAAACAACATACTTTGTGAATGGGAAAACAATAATAAAAAAAACGGAAACAAATATTATAATTCTAACAAGGGTATTATCAATGTTAGGGTTACGAAAGTATTTAATATATAAATAAAATAATAAAACACTTGTGGAAGTAGATATAAATTCTCCAAGTAAATATAAAGGAATTTTGCTTTTATCTATTTTATTAAGAAAGATATAAGACTGAAAAATAAAATCCATTGAAATATCTATAGATTTGCCAATAATATCGGAAGCAACAGGATGAATATAATTATCGAGAATTTTAGATATAATTAAATAAATTAATGAGCCAATATTAGAACCAAGAACAGTAAAAAAAAGTTCTTTAGAAATCATAATATATATTATAAAGTTATTTTATTAATCATCTAACATATTTCGAATACATATTCCAATATAAATTCCCCAGAGTTGTTTTCTTTCCTCTTCATCACTACAATAGCAAATACATAGAGTGGGAGAAATAATAATAAGATAAATTAATAGGATAATAATTATTTCTGTAAGAATTTCGGTGTGATATATCCAGATGAGATATTTTTCAGGAATACATTGTGGAGAATAATCAATAGGAAATGTTTGAAAACTTGTATCTCTTGTAAAATTATAGTAGTCTGGTTTATTTGTATCGGATTCATTTAAAGAGAGAGGAAAAGTTCTTTTCTGAATATCACTTGTGATATAACCAATAGCAAGACCACCGGCAAAAGCACCAGAAGCCATAGTAGTAGAGGTAAAGGAAAGTAGAAGTAGAAAGATAAGTGAGTACATGATTGAGTCTGTATGCAATTCAGCAATAATTTTATGTTTCAATTTTCTAAATATCTCATAATATTATATAGTATTATGAAGTTTTGGTGTCCGGAGAAACCTTTATCATCATTAAAATATAAACAAGACAATGTTAAAACACCTTGTTTAATAACAGGTTGGTTTTATATTCATTTAATAACATCAGGATTTTTGTATTTAATATTAATGTATAAATTCAAGAGTTTGACAAAGTTAAAAGGATTTCTAATAATTTTATTTTTACATACGTTATATGAAATAAAAGATTTAGGGTATTCTATGGGGTTTCTTAAACAGAGTGAATGGCAAGACAATTCGCCATTAAATTCTATAGGAGATACATTAGCTTGTATAATAGGTATTTTATTAATTATGAAATTTGTAAAACCAATAAATAAAAAAAAAATATTGTTAGTAGGGAGTATAACGATAGTATCAGTTTTCTCTTTTATGGTGTAAGCAGGATATTTAACTTTTTTTAAAAAAAACAAAAAAAAGGAGTAAAGGTAAAGGTAAATTTCTCTCCAAATAATTTTTAAGGGAGTGTAAATGAAGGAGAAAAAAATATAATGTCATTGATGTTTTAATGATATTATATGTAAGTTTGTATGATTAGAATTGAATATGATTCATATCAATAATGACGGAATTAGGAGGTAATAAAATATTATGTCGGGTTAATGGATTATGATGAAAATGTAAAATTTTTTTATCAGGAAGTGAGTCTAAAAAGAGAGTAAATTCATCAGTGGATATATTTGTATTGATTTCTTCGAATACCATATAATTATTTAATTGAATTTGATTAGAACACATACTCATTAAATAACTTTTCCCATTGCCTCCAGAACCGACTAATATAATAGTTTTAACTTTATTTTCAATTAATTCTCTAAAAATATTTTTAACCCGTGTAAAATTAGTGCGATTTAAGCTAATATTATTTGTTTGTGTTTCTTCTTGTAGTTGCATATTATAAAATATTATAAAGATATTTCTCTAAATTTTTATTTTATAAGAAAAATAAGTAAAGATAAAGGTAAATTTCTCTCCAAATAATTTTTAAGGGAGTGTAAATGAAGGAGAAAAAATATAATGTCATTGATGTTTTAATGATATTATATGTAAGTTTGTATGAGGGGTTTATTTTCTGGGACGTTTTCTTTTCTTTTTAGTTTTACCCTTCTTTTTTCTTCTACGTTTTTTTGTTTTTCTTTTTCTTCTACGTTTTTTAGTTTTTTTTCCACCTCCTTCTGGATCTGGAATGGCAAAAAATTTTTCAGGGTGTTGAATATGCATCGGGTTTTCTAATATATAATCAACATTTATACAATCAGTTATATCAATGTCTTGATTACAATCATAACATCGAGGAAAAGAATCCTCATCAGCCTCATTACATAGTTCTCGAAAACATTTTAAATGATAATAATGATTACATTGTAATTTTAATCCAACTTGTTCAATATTTTGAGGATATTTATATAATAACTTGTCACATCCAGAGCAGGTAATATCTATTCCTTGTGATAATTCTTGTATTTCAAGAATTTGTGTTGCGCTCATATATATATATATATATTTATTTATTAAAAATAATGAATAATAAAAGAAAGGTAAAGGTAAATTTCTCTCCAAATAATTTTTAAGGGAGTGTAAATGAAGGAGAAAAAATATAATGTCATTGATGTTTAAATGATATTATATGTAAGTTTGTATGAGGAGTTTATTTTCTGCGTTTTTTAGATTTCTTTTTCTTTTTTCTTCTACGTTTTTTAGTTTTTCTTTTGCCACCTTTTTTCTTTTTTCTAAGACTGGCTAATTTTGCAATTTTGCTTGGGTGTAATTTTAGAGTTTTTTTTTTGGTATTAGAAAAAGAAGAGGCATGAGAAGGACGAGAATTAGATTTTTTACGAGTATCACGATGTAAGCTTGCTAATTGAGAAGTGGGTTTAGCCCATGGATTTTCATATTGTGCTTTACCTTTTCCAGAATCAGCAATATATTTAATGTAACCATTTTTAGATTTAGAAGAAGTAATAACCCAATTCTTTTCTTTTTTTTTCTGGTCTTGAGTTAGTGTGTTAAGGCGTTTTTGAATTAATTTGTCTAAAAGTTTGTAAGTTAATTCTCGAGGATGGGTATAAGTAGGTGCGCAATGAGGATGTTGATAAACAACTTTTCCTGTAGATTTGGATATACGAGTATGCCAAAGGGGTGGTAAAACTTCAACCTTAGGTTGAGCGGGAGCAGCAGAAGAAGGTGCGGTAGGTGGTGGAGGAGGTGGTGGAGCATCAGAAGAAGAAGAAGTAGGTTTAAAATCAAAGCCGGTAATAATTTCGTCTATGGGTTTAATTAAATCTTTCCCAACTCCTTTAAAGGTTCTTCTTTTGTTTCCGGCAGCACCAGATTGAGAATATTCATCATCTTCAGCACCATAGCCATTGACATCATCAATATTATCTAAAAAGTTTTTAAATAATGAAATAGCATCGGGATTCATTTGTGTAATGTATGGAGGTTGTTTAGTTTGAGTGGGTCCCCCAAGAGGTGTAATATTACTGGTAATTTCACTTATATCAGCAGTAAAAAAGTTAAGAACTCTAATTAAATCTGCAATTTTCATTAAATATGCTTGATTACGTAAGCCATATTTACGTAATGATTTAACGGCGTTTTTGATGTCTTTTCTCTTAATTCCGGAACTTTCATGCGAAAGAGTAAATTCAACATTACCTGAAGTCTCATCAATATCAGCTCCATATGGTGAATTTAAAAAATATTGAATACTGTTAATTTTTTCTTGACACCATTCGCTAAATGCTTCAAAAAAGTGGTTTAATTTAGTAAATGACTTCATATTGGGAAGTTTTTGAGCAACTTCAGGAAGAAAGAAATCATTTTCATCTTGATAATTAGTTTGTTGTTCAAAATAATATTTAATAGTTTGAAATTTAAATCTGTGTGTTTTATTAGCAAAATCTTGAAATGTCTGTTGGTTATAATTTTGTTGAGGAACTTGATATTCCATATCTTGTGTAAGTATAGTAGGATTAATTAAAATGGCAGCAACATCATTCCAAAGTTGTTGTGCGGTGATTCTATCACTATCGCTATCACTCATATATAATATTATAACACAAAAATATGATATTATATAAGTTTTTTAAGTTTAGCAAATACAATGATATAATTAACGAATGTGACAATATGATATGAGGATTTCAAAGTTTTATAATTGTGAAGAGTGCCGCAATTAGCAATATATTCATAGGTTTTCATTCCGATATAATAAAATAAAGGCATTAATAATAATGCGAGTTTATATAGAATATCTTTTTTAAAATATTTCCAAGTTTTATGAATTAAATAAAGTGCGAACGCACAAGGGATAGTGTATATGATTGATACTAAAAATATTTGTTTTCTTTTAAAGGAAAAGAAATTACAAGAAGCGAGAGCAGTATAAGTAGCGATAATACATAGAGAGAACATGATAAGATATAGAGCTCGCGTAGGTTTAATCAATACAGCTAAAGCAATTAATGAATAAATGTATGCAAAATAAGTGACAATTTCAGGAACGTTGAATGTATATTTGGTAAATGTATAATTCATATATATTATATAAATTTTTTAAATAATTAATTTGGAGAGAATTTGTTTATAATAATTATATGAATGAATTAGTGGAATATGAAAATAATAAAAAAGAGATAATGGAAGGAAAAAGAAAGTTAGAAAAGAATGAATTTTTACGTGATTTAAGTAATTTAATGGAGAATGATGAATTTAAAAATTTTTTCAATAAACATATGAGTTCGTGGATGGATATAAAATGTACGGTAACGTATATGAAATTATATGATGAATTTAAAAAGAAATATAAAGAATTAAATGATGAGGAATTAGATAAGAATTTGGCAGTATATTTAATGTGTAAAATGATGGGAGATAAAAATATGTGTGGTTGGACAATAAAGACAGTAGATAATATGTTAGAAAGTAATAAGTTAGAATTTTTTAAGGAGTTTGAATTATATATGGTAAAAAATAAAGATAGGAAACTTTTAAAGAATTCGTAATAAATTAATTAATAAGTTGATATGAAGTAAAGATAATATTTTCGGTAGTGGTAATATCAATACATGAATCAGTAATACTGATACCATATTTTAATTTATGTTTTTGTCCAAATATTAATTTTTGATTACCGGAAAATAAATTAGATTCAAGCATGACACCAATAAGGTTAGGTAAAGAATTCATAGATTGAATGATATTTTGTAATACAAGTGGTTGTTTAGTATAATCTTTATTAGAATTGCCATGAGAACAATCAACCATAATGGCAGGATTGATATGGTTATCATTAGATAATTTATCTGCGAATTGAATATGTTTGTGAGAATAATTAGTATGTCCGCCTCCTCCACGTAGAATAATATGACAATTTTTATTACCTTTAGTTTTACAGATAGCGGGTTCTCCAGAGTTAGTAATTCCCATGAAACAATGAGGATAAGAAGCGGATAATATAGCATTAACAGCGAGTGAGATATCACCTGCGGTGCTATTTTTAAATCCTACAGGCATAGATAGACCACTAACCATTTGTCTATGAACTTGGCTTTCAACAGTTCTGGCACCGATAGCACCCCAACTAATAAGGTCGGAAATATATTGTGGTGTAATAGTATCTAAAACTTCATATCCACAAGGTAATCCAAGTTGATTAATATTTAATAGTAATTCTCTGGCAAGATATAAACCTTTATTAACATTGAAAGAATCATCTAATAAAGGATCATTAATGAGTCCTTTCCAACCGACAGTAGTTCTTGGTTTTTCAAAATAAACTCTCATAACAATAAAAATTTTATCTTTAACTTTATCAGCAATAATTTTTAATTTTTTTGCGTATTGAAGTGCGGCATCAACATCATGAATAGAACATGGTCCAACAATAAATAATTTTTTGTTAGATTTTTTATGAATAATATCTTGTATTTGTAGTCTGGATTGAATAACAAAATTTTGAGTAGCAGTATCAATAGGTAAAATATCATTTAGTTGATTAGGTTTTATGAGTGGTTTGAATTCTTGAATATTAGTATTCATTAGTTATATAATTAATAATTATCCTTTTAATATAATTATTAATGTGTTTTAATGTATGTAGGTATTATGGGGTATATCAATGAATAAAAGATTAGATTGAGTATGTTTCCAAGGTGTAGAATCTATTTTATTTTCTGGTAATATAATTTTAGAATTTTTGATAGTTTTATTTATTTTTTTGTCAATATTTTGGTTTGTTTTTAAAAAAAATAAATTGCGAGGATATTTTTTTCTTAAAAGTTGTGATATCATTTATATATTATTGTTAAAAAATCTCTCCAAAAAAATATAATAAAAATATTAAGAGGATATTTTTTCATCGATAAGATATTTGGAGTCGATATTATAGAGTAGTTTAATAAAATTTTGATAATTCCAATGACTTTTTTTAAAATTTTGAGGAGCATGAAAAGGATGTAATGTATCTTCAGTATTATAAACATCATTATTAGCACGTTTATCATATTCATTTTTATTTTTTAAAAAGTAATGATTAAGATAAATGCCGCATTTTTTTAAGTTTTGTTCATTGAAGGGTGCGGAGAAAGGAACACAAGTATCGGGAGCATTAGGAGGTAATGGAGTATGAAAATTGGTAATAGTATCACCTTGAACAATTTGTTTATGTATCCAGATAACAGGATGAGCTAATTTATCTGGTCTAAAAATGGATTTCCCAAAGCATAAGAAGTATAATAAGTTGAGACATCCTTGTCGTTTATGACAATGAGTGCCAGGAACATCGCAAGATTGACAATGAGGATAAAGGAAAGGATGTTTATCTTTACCACCTGTAGGATGTAAGAAATCATAATTAAATCTTGTGGTAATATTTTGCATTTTTGTATTATTATTATCTTTACCAAAAAACATTTTCCAAATAACATAAATTTGATGAATATTTTCAGGAATAGTTTTTAAATAATTAAAGATAGTATTTTTATGATTAGCAAATATAAGTTCATCGGCATCGACAAGAATATTCCATTTAACATATTTTTTAAGAAAAGGTAATAAATTTTCAGTATACATATCGGGTTGTTTATCAGGATATTTTCGAGTATCATTAAAAATGGTAATATTATCATATTTTTTAAGAATATGTAAAGTATTATCAGTGGAACCATTATCAATGATAAAGAAGTGTTGAACCCCTTGTTTAATATAATGTTGAATCCATTCTTGTATATAAGTTTGTTCATTTTTAATAATAATGGAACAAGTAAGAAAATATTTATATTTATTCATATAAATATAGATTAAGATATCTCTTCAAATAATTTTATAAGTAAAATATAATAAGATATGAGTGAAGAGAATACAAAAATATTGAATGCAGCAGTATTATGTGGTATAATATGGGGAACCCCTATAGTAACAGGAATGTTTTGGTTATTAACAACATATTCACCTCGACCACATCAACAAGTGCAAAATTCTTGAGTAAAAAGTTTATGTTAAATAATTAGTCTCCTTAATTTAGATAACATGTTTAAACGAGAACGGTTAAAATATTTATCTAAATATTTTAATTAATTATGAAAATAATTTTGAGTATCAGTATTTAATGAAGTAATAGTTTGATCAAGTGCAACTTTAATATATTGAGTGACACAACAAGAAACAAAAGAGAATATTAATATAGTGGATATAATTTTAATACAATGTTTATATTTTGGAAATTTAAATCCAATATGACCATATTTACCAATATTGTAATGTATAACGGCTTCAATAAAAAAGAATATGGTAGTAACAAAAAAGGATATAAAAATGTGTGTTTTATCAATCATATATATATATATAATGAATGATTAAAATATATATTAGTAATATAGATGAATAAATTTATAAAATCTTGGTTAGATTATAGAGAATATTTATATTATTATAAAATAATATTAGTAGTAATTGTAGGATTTATATTTGAAGAGAATATAAATAAATTATTATTATTAAAAGAGAATGGAATAAATTTTGGTTATTTATTAAGAATAAGTTTTGAATTTATAGGTATAAAATATTGGGTATTTAAAAATAATTGGAGTGAGAATAAAAATATAAAAAAAGAGATATTTTTATTCTTTATTTTAAAATCATACTTATATTTAATGAAACCCTTATTCAAGGAGTTAAATAAATTATATAAAAATATATCTATAAAAGGAAATACTAAAAATTTAATAGAAAATTCAATAAAAAGATTAAAGAATTATGTGAAATATGAATTAAAAATGAAAGACACAATAGTAGGAGAGTTATTAAAGTTAATATATATATTTTTGACAACAAGTGTGATAGCATATCCATTTTATAGATATATGATTTTTAGTCCGAATAAGAAATAACTTATAATAAAGTATAAAAACATATTTAGAGAGAAAATATGATAGTATGATGTGAGGGAGGTCTTATGGTGCAGTGGTCAGCACGTGTGGCTTTGAACCGCAAGACTCGGGTTCAATTCCCGATAGGACCTAAAAAATTTTATAGGCTTAAGTAGTGCTTGCTCTGGTAGCTCAGTTGGTTAGAGCGTTCGACTGTTAATCGAGATGTCGGCGGTTCGATCCCGTCCCGGAGCGTAAATAAATTTTAATAATTAATATTTAATTATTAAAATACTTATCATCTATGATAATTTAAATATAATATACAAAAATAGTATAGATAATGACAACTATTGAAACATTTGGAGATAGATGGAGAACAAATGCTCCAGGAAGTTCATTCAATGATGAAACAATACCGTTAGGTTCAGTACATAATTTAGTATCAGGTTCCCAAGGATTTACAGGGTTTCAAGGATTTACAGGGTTCCAAGGATTTACTGGTTACACGGGTTTTCAGGGATTTCAAGGTACGCCAGGTTCATTTGGAGGTTCTTCTTTTGATTATACGTTTGCTGGAACAGGAAATTCTGTAAATTCAAACGGAAAAGTGTTACTAAATAATATAAATGCAAAAGATGCAACAAAACTATATATATATGAAAAAGATGATAATGGTTTTGAAATAACACGATTTATGAATACACTAAATGCGGTGAATAATCCTGTAAAAGGTTTTGTAAGAATTTTTTTAAAGAACGATACAAATGTTTTTGTTTTATATCAAGTATCATCATTAACAAATGATAGCGGTAATAATGATTATTGGGAAATAGATATAGTGCAACAAAGTTTTTCAACTGAAACACCCTTTTCAGCAAGCGACGATATAATTATAAGTTTTGTGACATCAGGAGAAACAGGTTTCCAGGGATTTCAAGGTTATACTGGTTATACAGGTTTCCAGGGATTTCAGGGATACACAGGTTACACAGGATTTCAAGGATTTCAGGGATACACAGGTTACACAGGATTCCAAGGATTCCAGGGATACACAGGTTACACAGGATTCCAGGGATACACAGGTTACACGGGTTTTCAAGGATTTCAGGGAAAGGACGGAGGTTTTGGAGGAGAAACACTTGCTTATAAATTTGACGATAGTAATACAACAGTTACAGTACCTTATGATCACGGATACTTACACACAAACAATTCAAGTTTAGCTTCAGTAACCAAAATAATAATTGATGATAGGACAGACGATTATCCCTATAAAGATATAAGATCATTTTTAAATCATATAGGTTCAGTAGGTGAAGACCCGAAAGGTTATATTAGATTATCAGACACCACAACCCTTAGATTTGTTTTGTATGCTATAAATAGTGTAACAGAACATGTGGATGATGGTAATTATTATCATGAAGTAGATGTAAGTAAATTAGAAAATACAACATTATATCCAGATTTTTCAAATCATGAAGTAATAAGAGTTCAGATTGTAGCAAATGCAACAAGAGGAGATAGAGGACCTCAAGGATATCAGGGATATACTGGATTTCAAGGATTCACAGGATTCCAAGGGTGGCAAGGATTTACTGGTTATACAGGATTTCAGGGATTCACGGGTTACACAGGATTCCAAGGATTTCAGGGATACACAGGTTATACAGGATTCCAAGGCTTTACAGGATATACAGGTTTCCAAGGATTTACAGGTTTCCAAGGATTCCAGGGATATACGGGCTACACAGGATTTCAAGGATTCACAGGTTTCCAGGGTTTCCAAGGATATACGGGTTACACAGGATTTCAGGGATTTACTGGTTACACGGGATTTCAAGGTTTCACAGGTTATACAGGATTCCAAGGATTTACAGGTTTCCAGGGTTTCCAAGGATATACGGGTTACACAGGATTTCAGGGATTTACTGGTTACACGGGATTTCAAGGTTTCCAAGGTTTTACTGGTTACACGGGATTCCAGGGATTTCAAGGATACACAGGTTATACAGGATTCCAAGGATTCCAGGGATTCCAAGGATACACGGGTTATACAGGATTCCAGGGATTCCAAGGATACACGGGTTATACAGGATTCCAAGGATTCCAAGGATACACGGGTTATACGGGATTCCAAGGATTCCAAGGTTTCCAAGGATACACAGGATACACAGGTTTCCAAGGATTTCAAGGACATGCAACATATGATTCGAACACCGATATAGATGTAAAAAATTTAAGTGTTGCAGCAAGTGGTAAAATAGGTTCTGGATATAGTAGTGTAACACCAAGTAATGGAGAATTAATAGTGGAAAGTAAAGTAGGTATAGGAACACAATATCCAGATTACACTTTAGATATCTCAGCTGCAGATGCAATAAAAATTCCCGTAGGAACAGAAGAACAAAAACCAACAGGTGAAGATGGTTTAATAAGATATAATTCAACTAATAATGAATTTGAAGGATATGGAGATAGTGCTTGGGGAAGTTTGGGTGGTGTAATAACTCCATCCAAACAAACAAAAATCTTAGCAGATGACACAAATGGATTGGAATTTTATACAGGAACATCAAGTGCAAATGAAAGAATGACAATTTTGGCAAATGGCAACGTGGGCATCGGTACTCTCGACCCCTCATCAGCATTACATATTGATGAGGCAATTTTTGCAATGGGAAGCACAGCACCAACTAAAGGTATTCACTTGGGAATGAATGGTAATGACGCAATAATAAATTTATCTGCAAACACCACAGCATCCTCTTCAACTATTCAATTCAGTAATACTACAAATAGTAATTACAGAGGTAGAATACTATATCATCATTCTCAAAATAGAATGGAATTTAGTGTTAATTTTAGTACAGAAGCCTTAAGATTAGAGTCAAATGGTAATGTTAGAATTTTTAATAATTTGATTGTTGATGGGGAAACTACAACAGTAAATTCGACAACAGTAACAATAGATGACCCTATTTTTACATTGGGAGGAGATACAGCTCCAGTTAGTGATGATGGGAAGGATAGAGGTATAGAATTTAGATATCATGACGGTACAAATGCTAAATTAGGTTTTATGGGTTATGATAATAGTACAGGTAAATTTACAATGCTAACAGCAGCAACAAATTCGAGCGAAGTATTTAGTGGAACAAAGGCAACTTTGGTAGCAAACTTGGAAGGTGATGTAACAGGTAATGCTGGTACAGCAACTATTGGTACTTATTCGGCAAACGCTGCGTATAACATTCCTTTTGTTCTAGTCAATAGTGGAAAAGCGACTTTTAAATATTCAGGAAGCCATCTATTTGCATTCAATCCAAATTTAGGTCGTTTGGGCATCGGCGCAACTTCGCCCGGAGCAAAAATTCATATACAATTCAACGACGCAAACACTAATAAGACTATAAATATGGGATCATCGATAAATAATCAGGGAATTCTAATTGAAAATAAAAACGGAACGGTAGATTCATATGCTTGTTTGGATTTTAGAAGTGCAACGGGAGATTTTAGGATTGCTAATATTTTTAAATCATCTAATA
>Ga0222718_10003099_pt1 | contig 14440 bp, 27 predicted proteins | sample C33_27DmetaG_FD_165045 | JGI IMG/M metagenome (GOLD analysis project Ga0222718, IMG submission 165045) | Estuarine water microbial communities from San Francisco Bay, California, United States - C33_27D | ecosystem: Environmental > Aquatic > Marine > Unclassified | place: USA: California... | reverse complement strand
GATTTCGTTATCTTGTGCCAAAAGAAATGCTGGCAATAGAAGTATTGCAAGTAATAGATGTTTCATGTATCTATTTATAAATATTCGAAATTATTCGTGGTCTCGTTTTCAGATACGAGCTCTGCTCCATTACGAATATGGAATCTTTCTGCCATACGAGTCTTAGGACTCATTGTTACGAATCGAGACATTCCTCTTTTTCGTGCTTCCTCTATGACTCTCAATACGATATCTCTACCTGCCCCTTTTTGATATGACCATACAGAATAGAATACAGCGATATCACCAGGTTTGCTTTCAAGCAATCCTTGTTCGGTCTTTGGTACTTTATTACAGAACGCTACGCATATAACTGCATTCTCTGTTTGAAACATTTGAAAATGATTTTGCTGTCGTACTGAGGCGGGAATATCTGGTCGGACTGGATCGTCCTTTACTAACTTTTCTGCTAATTCCAGAGGAATTTTATCTAATAATATAGTCATAACAAAAATTATTTATTAAGTTAATCAAGTATTAATATCTACCAATATTATGTCAAAAGTTGATGATATATTTGTGCCTGTTGAAGCAATTGCTCTAACCTCAATATCTGTTTTTTCTGGTAAACGATACGGTACTTCATATATTCTTTGATGAAGTCCACCTGGAACGTCCATAATATCTCTTGTTCTAAAAATTAAACCATTACCCACTTCTCTCGTATATAAGTTAGCAGTTACGGAATCATTATAAGAACCTACTCCTATATTCCAGTTTTTTAAATAACCTGTTTTACCAGCAGGTATTGTATAGAGTGCTAAATTTGTTTGTCCTTGACCATATACTGTACCTGTTCCAACTGTTGCAATTTTTGCCAATACAGTACCACTACCACTTGCACCTGTTGATATCAACACATCGCCTTTATTAGTTTGTAATGAACCAGCAGAAGCAACAAATGCCCTATAAACTCTTAAAAATGATTGAGTTGAAACTGCACCATCTACTGTAAGTGTTTCTTCAATTGGATTATAATTGGCGTCTAATCCTTGGACTGTAACTGTACGAGCACCTGTTCCAGCAGCACCATCTTGTGCGTCAGCACCATATACATAAATTGTTGAGGCAACTGTCAAATAAGTGTAAATTCCACCTTGTTCCCATATTGTTTCTGGAGCACCACCTACACTTGGATTTCTACCAAATTTATGAATGTTAGTAGTACCAAGTATTCGTCCCTCGCTGAGGTCGATTAATTCTGATATTTGTGTATTTGCTAAATATTTACTTATTGCCATAACAAGTATATTTATATAAGTTATTGATTTTATTAGCAAAAGAAAATCGCTAATAAAATCATATACTTGTGCAAGTTATTGATTTCATTGGAGTTATAGTTGTAAAAAAACATGTACAACTTCTGCCAATATGGGATAATAGACCTAAATAAAGGAGATTATATGTTAGAAACTAAAATCATAAAAGGAAAAGAAGTAAAGAAGTTTAAACCTTCACCACTTGCAATCAAAGTAGCACATTTAGCTCGAGATGAGTGGGATACACAAGATCTTGATTGGATTATAGAATCAGTCAAATTACACAAGATGCACGTACAACACGAATACTTAATGAGGAGTTATAACAATGCAAAATAGAACACAAAATTTTATGTTTAGAATTGGTGATTATCAAGATGCTGAAGGATGGCAAAAAATTGATATGATCAAAAAAGCAGTAAAACAAGCAAACAAACAAATACGTGAAGACTATGCAAAAGAGTTTCCACCATCTGATATGTTTAGAAACTACAAGCCAACTACACTTCGTGTGTGTCTAAAAGGACGCAAGCCAAAACAAAAGTTTGAGAGACGAGTATGGAGTTGGAAAGAAGATAAGTTTGTTACTAAACTTCGTGGTCACTCACATTTTGGTGATATCTTAGGTGGACTAGAAAATGCAGGAAAAATTGATGTATATCTACAATATCGATATCCTGAAAAGTTTGTTCCAGGATTTTCCACCGTCTTTGCAAAGAAATTCCGTACAGTTATAGCTGCAGCTTTTTCAGAATAATGGATATTAAAGAAGTAGAAAAACTCAGTTTAGACGAAGCTAAAAAAGTAGCTTTAGAAAAGATTGATAGTTTACCAAATAGAACTATCAATCAAAAGCTACGCAATAATAGACTGAGAGAAGACATCAATAGTTATACATCAATGACTCAAGTTATTGGAACACTATATAGATTACAGCTTGCAAACGAAGGTATGCATGTAACTGGATCTAAATGGCAAGAAAAGTATAAAAAAGGTGTACATTAAGGTAAATTTGTGATATACTGGTACCAGCTATGGCAATGATATATTGTAACTCAGTAAACTACGATTATTCTGGTAGACGACGTAAAAGGGTGATGCGTGCAAAGCGCAAATCTACTCCTTTATCTTCCTTCAAAACCCTTACGTCGTCTACATCTCCCCTTGTTTTAGCACAACTTAAAAAACAAAGAGAGATTAAGTCTTTAGATATCACTAACTTCAAAGATTTATCACACATGAAAAGGAAGGAAACAAATCAATATACAGGAGACGAATTACTTGGTATTGCAACTATGCATAAATCAAATGCAGTACCAGTATCTAAAAACACAGACGCAAAAATATTTGCAACAATGAGAAGAAATTAAATGTATACAATAAACAAAAAACTTGATATAATGGAGTATTATGAGCAATAATTGGGTAAAAGACATCAATAAGATGCACAAGAAATATGGTGTACATGATTGGATTAAGAAAAATCCAGGATCGTACAGAGACTATCTATCATTTAGGATCAGATTTATACAAGAGGAACTAGATGAGTTAAAACAAGCAGAACTACATCGTGATAACGAAGAAGTTGTCGATGCACTCATCGATATCTGTGTTGTCGCGATTGGAACTCTCGATGCCTTTGGTGTTGATGCATACGAGGCATGGGACGAAGTCTTTAAAGCTAACATGAATAAATTTGTTGGTGCAAAGAAAGAACGACCTAATCCACTCGGATTACCAGACTTGGCTAAACCAGACGATTGGGTTCCACCATCACATATAGGTAATCATGGCAAATTACCAAAATAGGAGATATAATGAAATACGACGACGACATCAAAGAAAAACCACCAATACATCTTATACCGACTGAAGTACTAAGATCAGTTGCTACTGTACTCGGTTTCGGTGCCAAAAAATATGCTGAGCATAATTGGCGAGATGACTTAAACGTTACTGCACAAAGCAGAACATATTCATCAATTCAACGACATCTGTTTGCATGGCTAGAAGGTCAAGATATCGATCCTGATAGTGGCCTTCATCATATCGATCATGCTATCACGCAAGCAATAATTCTTAAAATGTCCATTTTATATGCTTCTGAAATGGATGATCGTTACACAACTACGAGAGGTAAAGATGTTTAGACTAACAGTAAAAGAAATTCAAAGCAAATTTATTTGGAACTATCGTAATGAGATGTTTGTTACTGATAAGACTGGTGTAAGAATGCTTGAGATACCTGCAGCATCATTCTTATGCACTGAAGATTCTATCTTTGGTGTACCAAATGAAGACTATATAGAACGTGAGATTGAGTGGTATAACTCTTTGTCACGTAATGTAAACGATATTCCTGGTGGTCCTCCAGAAATATGGAAACAAGTTGCAGATAAAGATGGCAACATCAACTCTAATTATGGTTGGTGTGTATTCTCAAATGAGAATGGCAATCAATTTACGCATGTGTTGGACGAATTATCACAGAATCCTAATAGTCGTCGTGCTGTGATGATATACACTCGTCCAACCATGCATCAAGATTATAATACAAATGGCATGTCAGACTTCATGTGTACAAACACTGTACAATACATGATAAGAAATGACTATCTTGAAGTCATTGTACAAATGCGAAGTAATGACGTTATTTTTGGTTATCGTAACGACTTCGCATGGCAAAACTATATTGCTAAAACATTACAAGATGACCTTAACCTGAAAGGCAGAAACATTTATTGGCAAGTCGGGAGTTTACATATTTATGAAAGACATTTCAATTACGTGGAAGAAAAGATATCTGAGCTTGGCATCGGAAATAGCTCAGTGGTCAAAGGACCCTAGAACAAAAGTTGGTGCTGTTGCTATCGGTGGTGTAGGTCAAATCCTTGCTACTGGATTCAATGGCTTTCCAAGAGGTATCGAAGATTCTACTTATAGATTAGAAGTACGAGAGATTAAGAATCGATATGTTGTACATGCAGAACAAAATTGTATTTACAATGCTACGATCAATGGTGTATCTCTTGAAGGTTCAACATTATTTGTATCAGGACTTCATATCTGCAGAGAATGTGCGAAAGGCATTATTCAAGTTGGTATAAGTAAAGTTGTGGTGTCACAGCTTGAAATTATCAAAGAAGGTTGGGAAGAATCGATACAAGAAGCAAAAGAATTACTAGCTGAAGCTGGTGTAGTCATAGAGGAAATATAATGGCAAAGAAATATACAAAGACACATGAATGGATCGAAGAAGGTAAAGACGGAAAATACTGGGTAGGTATTAGTCAAGTTGCTATTGAAATGTTAGGTGACGTTGTATATCTTGAAAAAAGTAAAGATGAAGACGATGTTGTAGGAGCAGGTGATGAAATTATGGTTATTGAATCTGTAAAAGCAGCATCTGACATTTATGCGCCAGTAAATGGTTCTATTCGAGAATTTAATGAAGATCTTATTGCAGAACCTAGTAGCATTACATCAAACGATTGGTTATTTAAGATGGAAATTGCAGATCCTTTCTTAAATGCTTTAGATGAACTAAGTGACGAAGAAAATGAAACGTAAGTATACTTTTGTTGTAACTAAAAAATTTGTTGAATTTGTTACCAATAAAATAAATATTGATCAGCGGTGGCAAGATGGGAACCAATCTTATGATCAAGTCGCATATCAGTGGTGGTGCGAATTTCCTGATCACATGTTACCTACAGTAGAACCATGTGCACATGTAAATGAAAGTTATGTAAAAGAACATAATATGGATAAAAAATTGCCATTCAAAGTTGATTTACATTATACACAAATCAATAAGTTTGTTGATAACAAAGTTATAGCTAAAAATGGGATGATGACTATAACCGATAGATGCAAAAAAAGACTTAAATCATACCCCGATATTTTTATACAACCTGTCAGATGGCTTAACAAGCCATTTAAAATGGATGAAAACGAAAAAATGAAGTTTATACAACCTAAAGAAGGTGATGAACTTGAGTATGAAATTGGTGCACCAATGGAAGTACAAACTGTTTTAAAAATGGTTGAGGATTCTACTGAGGAAGCAGCAAGAGGAAACATGACTGGTACTAAAATACACATTGACGACAGCAGATTTGAATATGATCCAAACAACTAAATACTACGATGAATTTCTGAGATACTATTCTCTTGCTTTAGAACAACAAAAGCTTTGTAATGTTTCTAGTGAAGAGCCTTATGGTATGGTTCCTCACATGGAATCAGGTATACCTGACGATCTTATGTGTAACGTTGAATTATATGATGTAGTTGAACGTAAGTATGCAGGATTTTCTCAGATAGTCAACGATGTATTTTATGGTTGGACTGATCAGCATCCATATTGGAAAAAGATGGAAGCTGGTAAGATCACAATGCAAAGAGAAGCAGTAGCAAAAGATTGGACAGGAAAACACAAAGACTTTGGTTTACCTGAATGGTTATACGTTTTTATATTGCATAGAGTTACTGGTTCAGCCATCAATTATGGTACTAAACCTTCAGGTTATTATAATACGCTTCTATTTAATTTACATAGAGCAAAAGATATCGAAGGAATGGTTGAGATTGTAAACAAACATCCTAAACCATTCTATACTTCTATTGGTTATCAGTTTCCTGCATTTCCAAAAATACCTGAAGGCAAATCATATAAAAGAGGTGGTGATTATTTCCTATCAGAGTATGCGCCAAAACTTGCAAGAGAAATGGCAGAATGGTTGGAAAGTGGAGGTAAAAGAGATTTACGAGAGATTGGTTCATTCATGTTAGATTGGAATGTAAATCACGGATTAAGAAAGTATCAATTCCAATATGCAGCTGTAGTTGCAGATGTTGCTGATTGGTACCCACAGTATGTTAACAGAGAATCAATGTTTTATTATGGTACAAATGCAGTTGAGTGTATATCTTACCTTGCTAATCCTACCGAAAAAATGAAAAAAGAAATATTCCTTGATAAAGTTATGGAAAAAATATATGAAGATACAGGTTCATATCCATATAATGCAGAAGATGTATGCTGTGACTTTATAAGATGGGTAGAAAACTATATTCGACCAGGAAATGATTATAGTCATTTAAACTTTGATAAAGTATGGTCATCATGTAAAATTACAGATCATCCTTTTGGAAGACAGAAAGCAATGTTAGATATGGGAATTGTAAAAACATTTAATGGTATTAAAAACCATCCATCAGACGATGCAATGTTAAAAGAAGCAGGTCTAACAGTAGAAGAGTATAAAAACAAATGCAAGCAGATATAGCAGAATTTATCGATCAACCTTATGACAACATCGAGTATAAGAATACTTCGATTGTTGATATGAAAGGTAATAAGCCAAAAGAAAGTTGGATGAAAGATTGGACACAAGAACAACGATTCGAAAAATTCTTTGAGTTCTGTGATAAGTTTGATAAGAGAGAAGATAAGCTACTTAAAGAAGATTATCAAATATTTTCTCATAGATTGCACTGGCATGAACATCCATTTTGTGAGAGGATGCAAGAAGTAAAAAGTAGTCGAGATAGATTATGGTATACACTTGTATTCTCTTTTACGAATGAACATTGGGGAACTCTTACTAAATTAATGGACGAAGGCGAAGATGCATGTAGAGAACACTTTACAAAAAACAGGCATGCACGAAATGATTTATTCCAAATCTACTATCCAAAAGATACCGTAGTAAAAGAATGGTTATTAGAAGGACCGAAAAAAGCAGCAGATGCTTTACATCATACTCTTGAAAACGTAGATAGGCCGTATACGATGATGGAGTATTCGAAGATACTTGAAAAGTATTTTAAAAAGTATCAAGCTTTTCGAAGTCCTTTATACCCATGTAAAAATGCATCAAGATATTTGGCTATGTCATATCCTCATATAGTAGATCCTGAATCAATACTATTTGGTGGAACGGGTCACTTCGATGGAATGCAACAAATATTTGGTGGAAAGAATTTAAATGGTAAAGTTAGATATGATATTGATGAGAATGGTAAATTCGTTCCAAAGAATGCAAACGCGGAATTGTGGCTAGAACAGATGAACACACTTGTAAATCATCCAAAGAATCCAATGACATCACAAAAGTATTTAAACGTAGAAGATAAAACATGTTTCTTTTACAAACATATTGCAATCACTCATGGTGTAAAAAGTCCAACAAAAAGAATACCTTACACGTGGATCTTCCCAAATAAATTTAGTTTAAAGAAATGAGAGTAATTACAAATCCAACATATAACATACCTAAACTCAAAACATCTCATGTTTTAGGTTGGTCTCTTATTTGGTCAGATCAATTAAAAGCAGATATCGATAATAAATGCTCTGATAAAGTTTTGCAATATGATGAAATCTTTATTGATCATGGTGTAAATTTCAGTGGAGCTCTTAACTTATTCGGTGGTGCAAATAAACAAATATATGATAACATCAATCGTGTATTCTCTCATGCTAATGTTACTTCACTTGATTTTGATATGCCTGATCTTGGTGCACAATTAAAGTCAAGAGTAAAAGCACCTACCACATATGAAGGAATAACTGAAGAGTGGTGTGATAAACTATCTGCAAGATTAAAGAAGGTTCCATCACTAAAACAACAAGAGCTAACTCATCTGTCAGGTGTATCTGTAGGTGATTCACATACATCTGCATTCTCTCGAAAAGATGATGTAGTACTTAGAACAAATGGTAAAACATTGTTTGGCCAGCTGAGAAGAGGATTAGAAGAGGATTTCAGAGGTATGACACCAAAAGGAGAAATCACATTCTGTTATGGTTCTATAGATATAAGACACCACTTATTAAGACATGATGATAAGTTAGAAGAGCTGATTACAGAATATGTAAAACAAGGTGATAAATTCGGTGATGTAAAATATGCAGCTCCTGTTCCAGTTGAATACGAAGAAAGAAGATTGCCAAAAACTGGTTATTATAAAGGAACACCATTTTTTGGAACAAGAAAAGAACGATACGATTTAACAATGAGATTTATTGATTTACTAAATAAGAAATCAAACGGCAGAGTTGTAATGCCACCTGAAGATTGGTATTCAATGGATCCAGAAAAATATGCTAAGACATATATGGAAAATGGTTCGAGTGTACACATAGCACCACCATATTATCGTAGAAATGATTGGGGAACAACATGTTTAATGTAACCACAGATACAAGAAACAAAGACATACCAGGAAATATGACAAGAGCTGAAGCTCGTCAATTTTACCTTGATATGTGGGGTACATTCAACACTAAATGTCCTCCTCCAGCGGTACAACACCTTGCTGGAGACAAATATGTGTTAAGAGCAGATTTAGCACCAGGTGGATTAAAAGCATTTGGTGCAGAAAGAGTTATAGCAGAAACAAAAGAAGATACGCTTGTATATTGTGCACCACGCCAAGGTCATGCCCCTGACGCCATAGCAATGTTAGCGGAAATGTATGACAAAAAAGTGGTCTTCTTTTGTCCTGCTAGCACAACAGTTTCAGATCATCAGGGTTCATTATTTGCTTATGACCATGTTGATGTAAGATTTATAAAGATAGCAGCCATGCCAGTGTTAAATGCTTATGCGAAAGAATGGGCAGAAAGAAACAATGCTAAGTACTTACCATTCGGATTGACTGGTGAAAAGACAGTTACCGCAGGTCTTATTAATATGGCTGTACATATTGAAAACTCACTTGGAAAACAACCATCACAAATATGGTGTGCAGTATCTACAGGTACAATGATTAGAGCTTTACAGATTGGATGGCCAAACGCTGAAGCACATGGAATTGCAGTTGCACGTAATATACATCCAGGAGAAATAGGTGAAGCAAAAGTTATTTCAGCAACTGTACCATTTTTAAAAGCAGATCCTATTGCAGAGACAATGCCATTTCCAACAACATCTGCTTATGATGCAAAAGCATGGAAAGGTTTTATAGAACAAGGAAAGAAAGATGCAATATTCATCAATGTTGGTTCAGACCAGCATATTAATCGAAACTTAGATAAAATAAATGTCAATGAGATTAATAGTAAACGTGAATGGAAAGATATGGGAGATTTTTTAAAGAATCGAGCATACGATAAAGATATTGAAGTAATTAAATTAGATCTAAAAAAGAAAGCTAGCTTAGAGGAGTTTTTATAATGTACAAATATAATGAAGGTGAACTATTAAGACAACTACAAGAATATGTGGATAAAACTTACAATGAACATTATTCACAGAATCAATTTCAAGCAACAGAATTTATTATCGATGGTGGTCACGGTGAAGGATTCTGTATAGGTAATATTCTAAAGTATGCTCAACGATATGGAAAGAAAGAAGGTAAGAATCGAAAGGATCTGTTGAAAGTATTACATTACGCTCTCATTGCTTTATACGTACATGATAAAGAAAATGGAGGCGTTAAAGATTATTACTCACCTCATAAAGCTGTAGCGAAAGCACACATTGATGATGCATATGATGCTAACTTAAGTCATACACGAAAACAAAAAGCACTTTATATGGACGATACATATGAAGAGAAAGAAGAAAGTTATTATGCGGACGAATGGAATAAGCCGATAGGATGATGTGGAGAATCTGGGCAAAAGCATTAGGTGATAAGACTGGCAAATCAAACAGAGAAGCTGATCTTATCGCTATAATAAGAACAATAATAGTGTTGGTCTACTTAGGTACTAACATTATGATTGTAATGGGTATAATTCATCATTGGTGATTTATGATTTTAAAAAGACTATTAGATAATGATATGAAAAAGAAAGAAAATTTAGATGCGCTTGGCGTAGACATCAACTTAGATAATGTATGGAAAACAAAACACACAGTAATATTACTTGTTGTAGGTATTGTTTTAATTGTATCAATTGCAGTGAATATAGTAACATGAGTAAAAGATATGGTAAAGGTAAAGAACCACTAGGCCCTAAATGGGAAGCTGTGGTATTTTTTGCAATGATTATTTACTGTGGAATCATACTTTACTTCTTAGGTTGATATAAATAAATTAACATGTTTATTTTAGGACAAATAGGAATGAAAGATGACCCGTACTCGGAAAGTATCTCGCTGGTTGTTCAGAGCCTATCTTGTCTATTCAATAACGGCTGACATACTTCTATTGCTTGGATTAATATATGGGGCATACTGGTTCTATTCTTGACGAAAGAGAATCTCTAATTAAATATTGCGAAGGATTATACTTCGAATTATTTGGTACAAGGCATGATTTTAGTTCTTATACACAAGAGGAACTAAGAGAGAATGCTTATATATTAGAGGAAGGAATTAGTGATAATCAGTATAACCAACGTCGTTAAATCTTATTTTCTTAGCAGCTAATTCAATAGCTTCAATAATCTTTGTGTAACCTGTACACCTACACAGATTTCCTGTTAAGTGATCTCTAATCTCTAATCGTGTAGGATAAGGATTATCATCCAACAATTTCTTTGCTGCCATCAACATGCCTGTGCCACAGAAGCCACATTGTAAAGAACCTAATTCTTCGAATGCTTGTTGTAATGGATGTAATTGATGATTATTTGCCAGACCTTCGACTGTCTGTACTTCTGAACCGTTAGCTTTGACTGCTAACATAATACATGAGTTAACTACTTCACCGTCGACTATAACCGTACATGTACCGCAGTCTCCCACGTCGCATCCCAACTTGGCACCAGTGAGGTCTAAATATTCTCTTAGAAATTTTAAGAGCGTAGTCTCTGGTGGCACGTCGGCAGAACGTTTCTGTCCATTTACCCGAATTTCTACCTGCATTAATCAGAAGCAACGACCATGGCAAAAGGTTTCATTTTTCCTGAACATGTAGTTAAAGAAGTTTGAATGACTGTGCCATCGACGTTTTTAAATAAGGGTCTAATATAATTAACAAATTCAGCATGCGATCTCCAACGGTTTTGTAATGGGTGGTGGTCTTCGTAGATATGATCAGGTCGACCAACTCTACTTGTAAAAATCCATTTCTTTGCAAACTGTTTATAGTGATTTATCATACGAGTAGGATCTTTAATGTATTCTAAAACTTCTACACATAAACCTACTTCCCATTGCTTTCTTTCTGCACTAGCTGGAAGTGGTTGTCCACCCTTTGCTCTGTACTGCCATAGATCAAGCAGATCGAAATCTAAATCATGTTGTAACATACATTTTTTATTGAGATCTATTGAAAAATAGTCTTCGTTGTGTTTAGCATATTTTTTAATAAATTCGTTTCCAGCACCAAGATCTAGCATTGAACAATTCTGAGGAATCTTAGTAGTAATCGTATCGTATATTTCTCCCCATCGTGCAGCTTCTTTCCATTGCTCTGGAAAAAAATGTTCTTTAAAAGCTCTTGAGCATAATCTTATTACATTTTGAGGAACATACGTTGGTGAGTATGACATAATTTATCTCCTATGGTGTACAAACACCAATCAAAAATGGTTTTGGAAATCCTGTTCCATAAGTTACAATATCTGTAAAGATTACATCACTTACAGTTACACTTGCAAAATGCTCATTTAAGAATACTACCCATTCGTCTCTTGTCCAACCATTTTTAAAAGTCACTCGACTTTCTCTGAAAGCTATGTTTTCTTCAGTTACAGGTCTAATTGTTAAAACCCAATTTGTTGCATACTGTTTATAATGATTTAATAATCTACCTGGATCTTCAACGAATTGAAGTACTTCTACAAGAAGACCAATATCCCATGTTCTATCAAAAGTAAGAAGAGATCCATCTAAATCGTGAACCTGATCGGCCGCAAGATTTACGTCAACACCATGATAATCAGTACAAGTAATTGTATTGAGTATATCTTTGTCTCCACACCCTAAGTCAAGTATTGATGAACCGCTTGGAACATAATCTGCAACATCGGTGTGAATAGCTCTCCATCTATCTTTGATGGTATGCATGTTAGCTAGTTTTGATTTATAATCGGAATCTACAGAACTTGCTGTCCAACTTTTTGATAGTATATTGTTATCGCTATCAAGGGTTAAACCGTTTGCTCTGATAGTTTCAAATTCTGTAGTGAATGTAGATTTATCTGCCATAATAATTTATTTATACAAATCAAAACTTTGTTTTTAAACCATTTTAAATATAAATAGTTAAAAGCAATATGGAGTAGTTTATGCGCTTTGCACTTATACTTTTATTAGTATGCAACGTGAGCTTTGCTGATGAAATTAAATTTGGATTCAAGAGTCCAGCTTTTAGCGGAGTCGGCCAAGGTTCACATTATCTTACTGTAGAAAATCAAGAGAACTCTAGATTACAAGCAATCGAAGATGCACTAGCAGCTGCAGAACGAGCAGCACAAAGAGAAGAGGAAAATTCAACTCTTGCTAAGTTTATTCGTAACCTTGAATCTCGAATCTATGCTCAGTTATCAAAGACTTTAGTCGAGCAAATGTTTGCAAACGAAGACCCCGTAATGTTTGGTAGTTTCGTATTAGAAGGTTCAACCGTCGCATACGAAGTAGTTACAAACGACGACTTAACACAGTCAATTGTTCTTACGATAGTAGACCCACAAGGTTCTCAAACACAGATTGAAATTCCTATTGGTACAGGTAACTTTGGTATGACATACGACGCAATTAATGGAGCACCTTAATGGCAATTAAACTTGGAGAATCAGTAAAAGAACGAGGTAAAAGATTTTTGTGGAAACACGATTATCTTAAATCATATTCAACAAAGGCTTTACTTGAAAAATATGAATCATTAAATACAATACCAAAAGTGAAACAAAAAGTAAAGAATGAACTAGTACGGAGACATGCGTTATCTACTTAGTACAGTAGTATTATTTCTTATCGGATGTTCTGGAATACCACAATATACTGACACACCACTTGACTGTGATCCTTATGTTGAAAGAGAAAGAACATTAGGAGAATCAATTACATCGATACCGAATGCGGTACGATCAACTCTGCCTCTTGTTTGTAATGATGAACCAGAGATTATAACTCTACCATCTTACGAACAACTACTCAATCTACCACCAGCAGAACAGATGCCTATCGTTGCTGTTTATAACTTTACAGATATGACAGGTCAAAGAAAATCTGTTGAAAATATCGCATCATTCTCTACAGCAGTAACTCAAGGTGGTACAGCATTATTAATCGATGCTTTAAAATCAGCAGGAGGCGGTAGCTGGTTTAGAGTTGTAGAGAGACAAGGATTAGATAATCTTGTACGAGAAAGACAGATTATAAGAAGTACAAGAGAAGAGTATGCAGGTGTCAATTCAGAAGCGCTTAATCCACTATTATTTGCAGGAATGATTATTGAAGGTGGTATTATTGGATATGACACAAATATTGAAACAGGAGGACGTGGTGCACGGACTCTTGGAATTGGCGTTAGTACAGAATATCGTAAAGACGTCGTTACCGTTTCAATTAGAGCCGTATCGGTTCTAACTGGAGAGATTATATTAAACGTCCAAGCCCGAAAAACTGTATTCTCATTCGGAGGAGGCGGTGACTTGTTCCGTTTTATTGAAGACGGAACACAACTATTAGAGTATGAAGACGGAGTTGGAATGAATGAGCCGACAACAGTGGCTGTTCGTACCGCAATAGAGGCCGCAGTATTGGCTCTTATTCGTCAAGGTGATGAAAGAGGATACTGGACTATAACAGGAGAAAATAATGAAGAAAATATTTAGCGCGCTTATCTTCATGTTACTTTCTGTCTCAGTATTCGCTCAGTCTGATGACAATGAAATATTCATTGAACAATCGGGTGATACATTAACTCTGTATATAGAACAAGATGGTGAAGGAAACAAAGTCGGAGCTAACGATTTCACTGGTACGGCCGCTGATATGGTCATTACTGGTGCTAATCTTACTTTTGATATCGATCAAATAGGTAATAATAACCTATTGTTTGGTACATTGACCTCAGCTTCCTCTACCTACAACCTTCTATTTACGGGTGACTCCAATAGCCTTGACTGGTTGATTGGAGACCTCGGCACAGCTGAGAGTACTACTTTTGATTTAGACATCACAGGTAGTTCGAACACTTTAGATTTTGACCAAGGATCTGTTGCCAAT
>Ga0222718_10003098_pt1 | contig 14442 bp, 17 predicted proteins | sample C33_27DmetaG_FD_165045 | JGI IMG/M metagenome (GOLD analysis project Ga0222718, IMG submission 165045) | Estuarine water microbial communities from San Francisco Bay, California, United States - C33_27D | ecosystem: Environmental > Aquatic > Marine > Unclassified | place: USA: California... | reverse complement strand
ATACATAATTACTTGTATTACTAATAGATGTATTAAGGTTTTCTGATAATAAATTACTTGTTAGTGATACATAATTACTTGTATTACTAATAGATGTATTAAGGTTTTCTGATAATAAATTACTTGTTAGTAATACATAATTACTTGTATTACTAATAGATGTATTAAGGTTTTCTGATAATAAATTACTTGTTAGTGATACATAATTACTTGTATTACTAATAGATGTATTAAGGTTTTCTGATAATAAATTACTTGTTAGTGATACATAATTACTTGTATTACTAATAGATGTATTAAGGTTTTCTGATAATAAATTACTTGTTAGTGATACATAATTACTTGTATCTAAAACAGATTCAGGAATTTTTATACTTTCAACTAATAGATCTATAAATCTTAAAATTATTATACCATCACCTCCTGATGCACCTTTATCATGATACCCTCCTCCTCCTGAACCATATCTACCATGATATATTAATGATGAATCAAATGTTGTACTGCCATCACCACCACCACCTAATCCACCTGTTCCTCCATCTATATTACTTGAACCACCACCTGCTAAATATAACAAATTAGATGTAGAATCGTAATATCCGATGCTATTATCATTTGGTAAATCGAAATTATCCTTAAAATTTACAATTGAATCAGTAGTATGTATTTCATAAACACCATATCCACCATTTATATTAGAACCTACTGATCCAGCACCACCACCACCACCAAAATTTGCATAACCGTCATTGCCTCTTAAATATATATCATTAGTATCAAGAAATGAATATGATATATTATTATCAGTAGACTTTCCTCCGTTTCCTGAACCTGAACCTCCTATACCACTATTATAACCATGTGATCCACCACCCTTTGCCACAAGTGTACTAATACTTGTATCATTGCCAGAAGTATTAGTTTGTGTATCATAATTTCCAGCACCACCTCTTCCGATTTTAATTCTATAATTTCCTGAAAAAATGTTTGCATTATTAATATAAATTAATTTACCTGCTCCACCTCCACCTTCTAAACTACCACCACCACCACCACCAATCATAATAATATCAGTAAAAATTCCGTTATCTTGATCATGATAAGTTAATACATATTCTGTGTAATTAGTTGCGTTAAATAATTCATTAATATATGTATCATTTAATTCTTTGTTATAAATCCTAAAATCTGATATAGAACATTTAAGAGTATTATTTGTACTATATCTTGAACGACCTATATATTTTTTAATGTAAATAGTGCCTGGTTCAATATTTCTTGTAGTAGTTATATTAGTTTCTTTTACACCGTTAATGTATATAAACCAATTTCCACCACCATTTATAGCCCAACATAAATGTACCCATTTACCATCAAATAAATTTCCATATTTTGTTACCTTATATTCATTTGAACCAGAATTGAATATATTAAATGTTAAATTATTACTATCATCAATACCAATGTTAATATAATGTAATGAATCATCTGAACTCAAATACATAAATGATTTTAAATTTTCTGGATCTTTACATTTAAACCAAAATGCAAATGTAATTCCTACTTCATCGCCACCTAAGCCACCTGTACTGTAAATCTCTTGAATATCACATTTATCGCTTATTTCAGCATAAGTTCCATCAACACCATCTAAATATAAGTAATTATTGTTTAAAGGAGTATATTCAAAATTAATATCATTTGGATCATTTGGTTTTAATACAACTGGACCATATATTATTAATTTATCGCTACTACTGACGCTACTTGACGTTGTCGTATTACCTTTGTTGTTGATTTGTGATGTATTAACGATTTTACTAAAATTATACCATATGGGTAAAATACTACCAATACCTTTAATTGATTCATCATAATCAAAAGTAGTACCTAAATTAGGATTGTATTTAAATATATATTTTTTATAAATAGATTTAACGAGAGATTGTTGTAACTCTTGTAATTGAATACTTGGAATAACCGATGGTGGAATATTTTGTATATTTTCTGGATTAATACTTAATAATCCTTCTGAAGACATGAATAATCCATCGCCAACTGTTACAATACCAGGACTTGTAGCACTCGCAACAGGTATACCAGTCGTATTATCAATTCCAAGTGTATCTTGAATATGTGTTAATATATCTGTAGTAATAACATTAGAAGAATTTTCTATTTTACTTTCTATTTTATTAAGTAATATATTTGATGTTGTTTTTACATAATTAGAACTATCTTGAACTATATTTTTATTATTAATATATAAAATGTTTGATTCATCATCCCATCTTATATTCTGTGATGTTTCAAACTTGTCATTATTATTAAAAACAATACCTTGATCAATATATGAATTATTATTAGTTCCACCATATTTTGTATTTAAAGCATTACCGCGATTAATACTATCAACATTTAAATTTGTTATTCTTTCACCAGAACCAATAAATTTACCTGCTGTAACATCTCCATTAATTTCCAAATCATTTGTAGAAACAGAGAATGCTGTTCTTGTTGTACCCGATGGTGTAATACTTTCAGACATTCTTTACTAATTATAAAAATACATTAAATAAATTAAAAAAAATATAATAATATAATAATTATATTAAAAAATATGATGTAATAATTAATGTTAGCGTAGATGATAATAATATGGGGAAAAAATGTAATATATCACTATTGACTATTTCTTCATCTATTTTATCAGATAAAAAGGTTTCTATTTCTTCGTATTCATTATTTATATCAAAATTATCGTTATAATAATTTCTTAGATCTTCTACTGAATATTCTATAATCATTATTATTATTATTTACACTATAATATTTATATAATTATAGATAATGAAAAAAAAAAGAGGGGGTAATTCTAATGCTGTTAATTCAAGAGATTTTACATCATTAAGTCGTGCTCAACAAGACGATGCGATTGAAGGTAGTTTATCTCCCAATGTTTTAGTAAATAATTTAGTTCAAACATTATCAAATTGTGGTCCAGTAAAGTTATCTGCAACAAATGGTTGTCAAGATTATGAATTTAATAAAAACTCAGTAAATTATTTATATTTACAAAATATTAGAGGAGGTAAGTTAAATAAAATGAAAGAAAGCGATAATAATATATTATTAATGGAAGGTGGATGCTATACGTGTCCTAAAGGCAAAAGTAAATTATTAGCATTTTCTAGAACATTTGTTGTAATAATACCGTCATTATACAATAAATTCAAAAAAGGAAAAATGCTAGATTTTGATAAAACTGTTAAAAAATTAACTAAATCTGATGAAAAACCTAAAAAGAAATCTAGAACATATAAAAAAAAAAGAGGTGGTAATTCAATAGATTTCACAAATGTTGGTAATTTAGACTTTTCTTATAAAGAATATGAAGTACCCAATTTATCATGTGCAAATCAATATTCAAGCTTCACATCACCATTAGTATAAGCATTTATGGCAAATAAGCTTCTTTATTTTTTTCAAATGGCTTATATTTTTCATAATTTATATGTGCATATTTTTTTTCTACATTACCATAATTTATTATTATTGATAACATTTCATTATACTTATCTATAAAATCCTTCAATGATTTTTCTATTTCTTCATGTGGTACAAATCCGTATATATGTTTGAATCTTTGTGGTATTACAAATATTAAAGAATAAAAAATTTCTAATATCGCATCTTTTATATCATAAAATACAGGTAAATATGTATTAATTTCATAGCGTCCTGATAATATATAAATATATATTTTAATCATTTTATTCATATTAATTATAATTTTGTTATATCTTGTTTTATCAAACTTTTTAATAAACCTTATGTTATAAATAATATTAATAAATTTTTTGTTATCAACTAAAAATCTTACGTTTTTATTTTTATTATAAAATGTATATAAATTTTCTACATTAATTTGTTCTATATTTTTAATATCATTTGTTAAACTTTCTTCTATTTTATTTTTTTTATCATTTTTTTCACTTATATTATTTTTAATATTATTATCAATGCTTATGTAAATAAAACTAACTATAATTACTGATAGTAGTATTTGTGCATTTTGTTTTGCCATTATAAAAAATAATAATGCCAAAAATATAAAAGAGTAATTATAATTACTTATTATTTTATTAATGAAAAAATTCATATATCTAATCTATCTTATTAATAATTTTATTTATTATACAGAAGAACCATCAATAAAATAAATTATAAAAGAGAGTATTACTAATATAATACCTACGTATAATTTTCTATCATCTTCTGTTAAAATGTATATAACTTTTGTTATATAATAATTAACATCTGTTATTTTACTATTATTAAGTTCTATGATATCATTTATAATATCTATTGTAGCTTGCAATGTGTTCTTATATAATTCTCTTATTGTTAAATTATATGCGTTTTTTTTTAATTCTTTGTCGGGTAATTTGTCGGGTAATGTTTCCATTAAATTATTGAGCTTATTTTCAATTTGTTTTTCAATATATTTTTCAAAATTTTTAGGTATAATTTCATCAGTTGTTTTTTCTTTATTTTCTTTTGTTATTTCCATTGTTATAATTATTAATTTACTTAATCTACTTTAATCGTATAAAAGATAATTTAAATTATTTCCATCATATCAATATTTGCAATTAAATTTCTTCTACAACAATATCTTTTTAACCCAAGATTATCTAAAATATGTGATGTATGTATTTTATCAAAGTTTTTATAGAGTTTGTCTACATTTTTATTTTCTTCAATATTAGCTTTCTCATTTTCATAATAATCTACGATATCAGCCATTACTCTACCACATGTAAAGCATCTAACAGGAATAATCATTATTTAATCTTTCTAATATAAAAGATATATAATCATTTTTTATATATTATTGTGTCAAATTAAAATAAATTATTATATTATATTAATAGTAGAGCAATTATGTCATTATCGGGAATAAATTTAAGAATGAATCAATTAGAATATCAATTATCTGCTATGAAAGGTGCTAGTGCCCCCGCGGTTGTTGATAACATTGAAGAAGTAGCTAAATTGGGAGAAAAACTAACTGCTGTAGAAGGCAAAGCTGATGCTAGTTTAAATGCTTGTAATCAAGTTATGATAGCTAATAAAAAAGATGCTGAAACTTTACAACAAAGAATTGTAAAAATAGAAAAAGTAGTTGAAAAATTAGCTAAATCTGTTGAAGGATTATCCAAAAAATCCCAAGATGCTGCGCAAGCTGCACAAGTTTAATACTTAGGTGTAAACTTTTTACATTCATCTAGTAAGTTTTGATCGTATTGCCACATATTAATGCAATTGTTAAGAATCTCGCTATTTTTTTGAAGATAGCCTTTATTTTTCTTCATACATTCAAGTGCTGCCAACGAATGTTTTTTCGCATTGTTAAAATCTTTATTTTTTAGATATATTACAGACAATACATTTAAAAAATCAGGTGAATCAAAATTATTGTTAGCGCATATTTCTATTGCCTTATTAATATCTTCCTTAGTTGTAAATTCACTATTTGATATCTTTGATAATTCAATAAAATTATTATTAAAATAAAGATAATTATTTGGATTTACTGATGTGGGATATACACCAATCTTTGTACCTTCTACAAAAGTATTTTTATTATAAAATATTACTTTATAATTATTATCATTTATAAATTTACATAAAAAGTGTTTAAATCGTAGTTTAAAAGTATTCATTGATTCATATAGTATATTACAGAGTTTTGGTCTAATAAAATAACATGATTTAGATATTAGCTTTTTATATACTGATTTGTATTCAATATATTCGCGAGGGTCATTAATAACATTAAGAGATGTAAAAAGAATATCCCATTCAGTTTTATTGAGATTAGTGATAAGATTTTTAATATTATCAATATAATCTTTACTAATTATAATGTCATCCTCAATTATCATGTAAATATCATTGGTATCATTGGTATCATTGGTATCAGAAATATGTTTAAAAGCTTCACGATGTTTTTCATAATTAGATATTTGATATGAATTAAGTGATGTTATGTAATTATTATATTCGTTGTCATCTGGAAATTTAGAAAAATCCACACGTTTATTATATTCATCAACATTTTTATCTATTATATCGTTATTTGGCGTGTTGACAATATTAAGTTTAAAATTAATATTATTTAGATTACATATATCTTTAATTGCTTCCAAACAAGAATTAATATTGTTTTTGCGATTTTCAAGTGTTTCAGTGTAAATTAAATATACATTTAAATTCATTATATATTTATATTATCATTTGTATTCTTTATAATATTTTATAAATTATATAAGTTATATAATAGTTGTATATTTATCAATATGATTGGAGATGATATTATATATGAATATCCCATGTGTGATAGATTAGTTATTATTGGAGATATACATGGTGATATTAAAAGATTAAAAACCATATTAATTGATGCTAAAATAATTAATAATAATATTGAATGGATTGCTAAACCACCTAATACTGTTGTTGTACAAATGGGTGATCAAATTGATAGTTTAAATCGTGATAATTCAATTCCTGATTGGGAAGTAATTGATGATGTTGAAGTAATATATTTTACTAATTTACTAGATAAATTTGCACAATCAAAAGGTGGTAGATTTATATCCATAATTGGCAATCACGAATTTATGAATGTTATTGGTAATTATAGCTATGTTTCTAGCAAGAGCATGTCCAATAATGAAACTAAAAGAAGAGAATTATTTAAAACTGGTGGGAAATTATCACCTATATTATGTAATAGACCGATTGTTTTAAAAATAGGTGAGCTATTATTTTGTCATGCGGGTTTAACAGATAATCATATTATGATATTAAAAAAATATAATAAAAATATATCATATATTAATCGTATATGGAGAAATTTTGTATTACACAATAATGTATTAAAAGAAGACAAGGAAATATTTGATAAAATTTTATTGGATTATGAAGGAATATTATGGACACGTAATTTGGGAAATAAAGATGAATTAAAAAAAATGTTAGATAGTATCAATTGTACATTTATGTTTGTAGGTCATACTGTAATGGATGGTATCAAGTTTTATAATGAAAAGGTATGGTTAACTGATACCGGAATATCACGTTCTTTTGGTACTGATAGATATCAATATATGGAAATTATAGGACATCATATATATATCAAGCAAATTAAGTAAATATCAATATATATATAAACATTACAAACCAAGTGTATATTGTTAATATTTCAGAATTTATTATACTTTTATTTGTTGCATATTCATAATAACAAAACCATACAGATAATAACATTGCTACTCTTCCAAAATTAATTTCTATAATTTGCAATTTCTCTTGTTCTTTTGGTGTTTTTTCATTAAATTTTTTTAACAGAAAATTATCACTTGTATTTATTTTTTTGTTATTAGAAATATCTGTAATTTCAATAACATGATTTAGTTCAATTAAAGCTATATATAATAATGCAAATATATAAAATATGCAATTAATACGCGATAAGCCACCATTAATAAATGATGGTACTAATTCATTATTTACTAATAAATTATCCGCATATAATCTAATAGCTAATATTGGATGTATAACTTCTGCAAATATTCTTCCTATAACAGCAAGTATAGCAACGCGTCCATGTTTTAATTCTGATTCTTTTAAAGAAAAGTTGTGATGAATAAAATATCTTACTATTTTAGGTATTTTTTTATTATTACGTATTAATTTATTATATGTTTTCTTTTTAATATTATTTAAATTAATAGACATAGTAGGTTGATTTTTTAGTATTATAGCGTTATCAATTTGATAATGGGGGTAAAATGCGTAAGTAAAATTAAGTGATAATAATAATATAGATAATATATAACGTATTCTCATATTTATATTAATATAGAAAATAATGGAGATATATAACAAACTACCAGATGATATTAAAGATATAATTTTAAATAAATATTTAATATATCCTCAGAAAAAAGAATTGTTAAATGATATAGAAAACTTTAAGAAATACAAAAATATAATTTATAAAATATATAAAATATTAGGTTATGAATATAATGATAATTATATAGATGACTTTAACATATATTCTGTAATTGATAATGATTTAATGGCATTTTGGAATAATGATACAGCATATATATATGGTATAACAGATGAAAATTATGCAAAAATGTTTAGATCATTAGCTTTTAAAATAAAGAATAATTGTGATAGTATAAAAGCACGACATAACTTTCATCTAAATATTAATATATCTCCAAAAACAAAAGTAAATAGATATTTGGCTGGATTAACATTGAAAGAAAGAGCCAAATTTATATCAATATTAAAAAATAAATAAAAATTTATTTAAAAATTAAAATATTATGTATATTAAATAATAATGAATAAACTAATTGTAACTAATAGTGCATGGAGTAAATTGATTAGTATTATTAAAAATAGCAATAATAACTCTTTTATGTTATCTGCTTCAAGTGGTGGATGTAATGGATTTAGTTATCAATTTAAAATGATTACTGATGATAAATATAAGGAATCATTAAAAGAGAATCCTATTATTGAAAAAAATAAGGGTATCAATGTTTTAATTGAACCTAAGAATGAATATTTATTATCGGGTACAACTATTGATTATTTAAAACAGGATTTAAAAAATGGGGTATTTGAAAGTAAATTTATATTTATACCTGATAAGAAGCTTACATATAGCTGTGGTTGCGGAACATCATTTAGTTATAAATATATCAATGAGTAGTAGTAATTAAAAGAGATATCAATAATAATTATAACATATAACAAATTGATATAAATGAATGACGAGTACTGATTATTAACTTATGCCTTATTGTAAAGGTGATGATTGTAAAGGTAAGAAAAAACGAGCATATTATAATTATACTGGATTGAAACCTAAATTTTGCTCTAATTGTAAAAAACCTGATATGATTGATGTTAAAAATAAAAAATGTATTACTTGTAAAGATAAACGACCTAATTTTAATTCACCAACAGAAAGCAAAGGTTTATATTGTTTTGATTGTAAATCAGATGGTATGATTAATGTTAAAGATAAAAAATGTATAAAATGTAACAAAAAACGACCTAATTTTAATTCACCAACAGAAAGCAAAGCGTTATATTGCGGTGATTGTAAAAAACCTAATATGATTGATGTTAAACATCCTAAATGTATTACTTGTAAAGATAAACGACCTAATTTTAATTCACCAACAGAAAGCAAAGGTTTATATTGTTTTGATTGTAAAAAACCTGATATGAATAATGTTAAAAGTAAAAAGTGTATAACTAACTTATGCGAACAATTTTCTAAAAAAGATAATTATTGTTGGCGATGTTATTATTTTAGTAATCCAACAAAAAAACCTAAACGACTTAAAGTTAAAGAGGACGAAGTAGTTAATTATTTAAAACAAGAATTTAAAGATATTGAAATGATTACTGATAAAGCATTAATAGGAGATGGACTTTGTATAAGAGATAGACCTGATGTATTAATTCATTTAAACAATCATTCTGTTATTATTGAAATTGATGAAGACCAGCATAAAGGGTATAATCCAATATGCGAGGAAGCAAGAATTAATAATATTCAAGAAGCCTTAAATAGACCTATAATAATTATTAGATTTAATCCTGATGCTTATATTGAAAATGATAAGAAGATTAAATCCTGTTTTAAAGACGAAGAAAAAACTGGAATGAAAACAATACCGAAAAATAAATTAGATGACTGGAATAATAGATTAGCAAAATTAAAAGAAACATTAGCATTTTCATTAGAGGATTATAGCAACGACCCTATTAGAATTATTAAATTATTTTTTGATAATGTTTAACCCTAAGATCATAAAACAAATCGTATATTAATTGATAATATTGATACTAAATATAAATTGTTTAATACAAAAGAGTAATTGAACCATAATACTAAGATAAATTTGGGTATTGATGAAAACATCAATAATATAGTATACAATTGTTTGGATTACAAAATAAAAAATATCAAAAATAGAAGAACTCAATTATAATAATATTATTGAAATTGCGGTGATTGCAAATTAGATGGTATGATTGATGTCAAGAGTAAAAAAACACATTTCAAAAACTATAATTATTATTGGTAATGTTTAGTAAGTTTTTAAATTTTGAGTACATAATTTTATTTTTCTATGATTTTTATAAACTTTTTGAAATTCAATAGATTTTATAAATTATGTACTCATTTTTTAGAGTAATGAAGAAATTTCAAGATTATCCAGATTTTCGACCAAATATTAGTCCCAAAGAAATGTTTGAAATTGGCATTATGGGTGGTTGTTATTTTAGAATAATTAAATCACCTAAGACAAAAAAAACATACAAAAACCATCATAAAAAGTTTAAGTTTCTTAAAGGTATTCCTACAAATAAAATAGCACAACAAGAATATGATAAAAGTATAAATTTCTATAATGTTGTTGTGGGAACATCTTATGAATTTTGGATGAGTAAAAATTGGATTAAAGAAGATATTGATCCTTATGGATGGATAGAATGGTATTGTAATTTTTATAATGGTAGACGTACAGATGATGATATACGCCAAATAAATAGATGGAAAAAGTCAGTAGGACCCAAAGGTAGATTTAGAAATCAATTACAACGCAAGATAAATCAAGAAGGTAGTAATAATGAAACTATATATCCTAGATTAAGACAAACACTATTACATTGGGGATGGGATTCGCGTAAAATGTCTGTTAAGTAATATATAAAAAATTGATATTAGTATATAATTAAATTGCTAAGGAAAATGAACACAGAAAACTTTGATAAGCTACTTGAAACTAAAAATATTGAATTAATGGAACTTTATGAAAATAAGATGAGTAAGAATAAAAAAATGACATCCGACCCATCACAAATAGATTTTAATAGTAAACAATTATATAATCGAATTAATGCTGAATTTGATAAAAAGTTTAAAAGTTCTAAAGCATATCAAAAAATATGTGAGAAAGAGCAGCAAAATCCTATATAAATATATATTAATATATAATTATAATAGCGATATTTGCAATATGTCTATATTAGAAATCAATAATATTATTGATAGTGAAGTATATAAATTAATAAAAACAAATAAATCATGTAATATCTTAGAAAAATGTAATAGTATTATTAAAAATAATAAATCTATTGATAAAAATATAATTGCAAAACGTATTGATATTTTACATAATAATAGAATAATCTTAAATGAATTACGTAAGATTCCAATTATAGAACAAAGAACTAAGGAATGGTATGATGCACGCGATACTCGCTTGACAGCAAGTGATTTATGTGATGCTATTAAAAATAATAATAATAGTGATAGAATTGCAAAGAAAAAAGCCAAAATATTGAAAGATAATACTAATTATAATGCTGTACCTGCTTTAAAATGGGGTACAATGTTTGAGCCTATGGCTGGTCGCTGTTATTCACAAGCTAATAATGATATAGGTATTTATGATTTTGGATTAATTTGCGATAAAAATAATGAACATTTTGGAGCATCCCCAGATGGTATAAATGAATTGGGAATAATGATTGAAATTAAATGCCCTATTTCTAGAAAAATAATTGATGGTGTAATACCTGAAAAATATAAAATGCAAATACAGGGGCAATTGGCAGTGTGTAATTTAACAGAATGTGATTATGTTGAATGTGATTTTAATGAATTGGATTGTGAAACTTATATAGATAAATATAAAACGAAAAAGATGAATCATGGTATCATTGCTGAATACCAATGTAAAGGCGAATATATTTATTTATATAGTGATGAATATTTAAATAGCCATGAATGTCATAAAAATATTGATGAAAAAGTTAAAGCATATAATAATTCATCTGCAAAATTTAATAAACTAATTTATTGGGAGCTTAATTTAATGAATATTCAAAGAGAAACATTTAATAATGAAATATGGCAAACCATTTTGCCAAAAATAAATGAGTTTTGGCAAAAAGTAGAAAAGTTTAAGTTAATGCCTATTGAAGACAATATTAAAAAGTTTAAATTTTTGGACGATAATGATTAATAATCATATTTATTCCAAGGTTTTATATTAACATCGATATTATATGGATTTAAAAAGTATATCATACTATAATTAGTAATTGGAGCAGAATTTATTGTTCCATTATTTGAATTATTATCAGGACCATAACATACAGAAGAATATTTTTCGCCTCCAAAGTCATAAGAATTTTCTAAATTTAAACATCCACAACCTAAATTATTATTTTTATGACAGAATAAGTGACATAAATTGTCATTTGTTTTATTTTTTTTAACAAAATCAACAAATCCTTTTATTTTTGACTGCTTACCACTTGTTTTAACTAATAATATATGACATTTAAAACTTTTATTACTATAATTACAATATCCGTATTTATCATTATTTTTAATATAACATGATGTTCCATGAGCTATTATATCTCCACGCGCTTGTTGACCTTCTAAAAATGGAGCTTGTGCGATGCAAGCATATATAGGACCTGTATAGTTATTATTTGAACTTAATTCTTCAACAATTATATTTTCAAGAGTTTTATTATCATTTATAATACATTTATCGTGTCCTATTATTATTAAATCATTATTAGTAAAATTACCTGTTTCTATTAATTTATTTTTAATATCGGTAGGACTATATTCTAAACAATTATAAGCTAATAATAATTTATTAGCTGATATATCAGATGTATATGAATTATTTGAACTATAAAATATATTATTAACACCATTATCACCTAATCTTGCTTTACATGTATAATCTGAATGATAGTTTAATTCTTGAACTTGATTTTTAAATGCATTATATGTTGTTAATGATGTTTTACCTGTGGGAAATTCTTGATCTTCTGTTACTAAGCAAGATTTATCCCCTACCATAATACTAGAAAAGGGCTCGGTTAAAGTATTATTACAAATATTAATGTAATAATGAAATATTAATATTAATAATGTTATTATTAGCAGTAGTAATAAAATCAATTCATTATAATTCATTATTTATTTACTCTATATAATTTAATTATTTTATTTTTATTATTAGAAAAAAATAAATTGCTAACTATATAATAATTTATTGAGGATAAATAGCTTATTCTAGTGATTTATCATCTGTATGTGGTGTTTTTAATAAATCTGTTCCTTTATATTCAATTGTATCTATTCCAACTACTAAGCTTTCACTCGCAACACCATTACCAATTATTATATCGCCATTTTCAGGTCTTTTAATTATTAAATTAGCACCATCTTTATAAATATCAAAGCATGTATCAATCTTTCCTAATGCATTAGCATTGCAAACTTTTAGATTATTAATAGAGTTTGTTTTTAATTTAACATCACTATTTGCTTTTACAACACCATTTACAATCATATCTTGTGCAATTGTAGTTTCATACATTAATTCTAATCTTTTATCTTTTTCAGTTAAATCGCCATCAAATATATAATTATATATTTTTTTATCGGCACCACTAATATCTTCACCACTTGTACCAAATGTAAAATATTTATTTAGATTATTATGAAATGTTGAAAAGTTTGTATCAAGAGCTTCAGCACGTTCTTCTACGATACCAATATAATCTCTGGTATTTGATTCTGATTTAGTTAATTCACTGGATATATTTGTTTTAACATCAAGAATATAATTACTAGTATTAATTATATTTGAACTATTGCTATTAATATCATCTTCTAATGTATTATCTTTTTTTTTGTGGCTTGAAAAAGTATTATTAATAGTTTGAAAATCTCCTGTTAATTTAGTTTTAAGATTATTATAATCATATAATAACCAGCTCATTATACCAATTAATGATAAAAGTACAAATACGAGTATTATATAAATTAAAAGTTCTACAACTTCCATTATATTTTGATATAGTGCTCTTATTAATACATTTTTTTTTATTCTTGTATTTCAATAACTTTAATATTTTCACTATTACCACCTTCCTGAATTTCATTATTTTTTTCTCTGCCATCATCTAAATATTCTATATCATCATTAGTTTCACTTATATAACTAGCTATACCTCCTTTACTAATATCAGATACTTCTTTGTTCTCATTTGCTTCGACATTATCTTCTCTTGCATCTTCAATACCACTTGTATCTCCACCACCATCTAATTCTTCATCTTCAATGGCGTCACTCGCGTCACTCGCGTTACTCGCGTCACTGGCGTCACTGGCGTCACTACCACCTTCCAATTCTTCATCTTCAATGGCGTTACTCGCGTTACTACCACCATCTAATTCTTCATCTTCAATGGCGTCACTGGCGTCACTCGCGTCACTCGCGTCACTCG
>Ga0222718_10003096_pt1 | contig 14447 bp, 14 predicted proteins | sample C33_27DmetaG_FD_165045 | JGI IMG/M metagenome (GOLD analysis project Ga0222718, IMG submission 165045) | Estuarine water microbial communities from San Francisco Bay, California, United States - C33_27D | ecosystem: Environmental > Aquatic > Marine > Unclassified | place: USA: California... | reverse complement strand
TTTTGACCACCAGGTAGTGTAGTAATCTCAGTTCCTCTACCACCTTCTCTTCTAGGTAACCAGAAATCCTCAAGCATTGCCATATGCTTACGATCATCACGGATTTCTCCGGTGCTTGCATTATATACAAGTTTGTTACGATAGCGATTCATCACATCGCGCAGATACTGTTCTGCTTTTACTTTCGGCAGATTACCAACATCAATGTAGAAAATTCTACGTTCTGGTGCTCTTGATAGTCTGTAGATAACAAGACTATCCTCAACCATTCTTAATTGGTTAAGTGCTTTGATTGCTTTATGCAAATAAGATAAAATTGTTTGCTTATTCCTATCTACCAATCCAGAGGTTACACATGTAATTGCATCTTTTGAGATCTTTACAGCACCTTTTACATTACTGTTTGGATAAACTCCACCACCATTCTTCTGTGAAGAGTTAGGATCATAAAGATAATACTCTTCTACTTCAGGTGCCTTATAATTCTCTGGGTTCGTAGGGTCCTTTCCATTTCTTGCAACATTAAATGGAGACTGAGAATTTGGTCCGCCTTTTTCTTGCTTACGAATTAATCGAATTTTGAGTGGATCGATATACCTGATATCCTGAATACCAGCAGATGGATCCTTGAGATCGATTACTTTGTGGTAAAATACTCTTCCGTCAATATACCAATTCCTAAAGATTTCATGAGACTTCCTATCGAAGTTCATCATGTTTTTAATATTTTGAAACTCTTCTCTGATGAGATCCTTTAGTTTATCCGAAGCAGGAAGGTTTGATAATTCAACTTCTACAGGTGAGTCATTGAGATCAGAAACAATTGCTTCATTTACAATATCTTCAATCGCACTATCACACTCAGGATGCAAACACATCTCACGATATCTACGAATCAAATCCTGCTCAGACTTATAAACTCCCTCGATATCTACGTATTGTCCGTAGAAACCGCTGGAGAGATAAAAATCTGATTTGTCCTCATCTGTTTGAGGGACTGGGGAGACAATGCTTTTTGATACTTTGCCTGCCCCAGGATCTGGTAGTTTAAAACCAAATAATTTAGACATTAATCAAGATTGAACTTATTATTCTACTATTTATACTCCGGTTCCAAGTTGGGTTGTACCGTCAGAATTGAGTGCCTCACTCCACTGAACTTCCATGGTTACTGAGAATTCCTCAATCGTATCAGAACTATCGTAAGAAAGTGCGATATCTGAAACGTTAGTTGGGAATGAACCATAGAATCTGTACTGCTTGAGTACAGGAAGAGTTGGGTCACTATTTGGTTGGACTCCACCTACTTGTGCTCTGCCCAGTTGCTTAACATACATATCCTGTTGATAATCAGCAGGGTTTGTAATTCCAGCATTATCTTCATGCTTATTGATGAGATTCATCCATCTCTCAAAAGCAGTTCTGATAGTGAAATCAACATCGTTGATGATGGTGATGGTCCATGGGTCGAAGGTTCTGTCTCCAGCAACTTTCAGATTTCTACCTCTGAAAGGAATGTTGATTGGGGAGATGTTAGAAGCAGGAAGGTTTGCTGCCTTAATCATGAAACGAGTTCTATCGGTTAAGGCATCTTTCGATGTTCCTTCGGGGATAGCATCATCAGGGAAGTACAATTCACACTCAAATAGATTGGGTCTTGCACCTCCACCGATCATCCTGCCCTTAAATGCATCAAGGGTTCTGTCCTTGGTATTTGGAGCGTTACGGTTTGCCATTAGATGTTTCCTCTATTTTGTGAATGAATTAAACGTTGCCAACTACTTCTTCAAAACTTACCCCGGTGCGAGTAGCAACGAATGTAAGACCGATGAAGTTGATTGATCTTGCGGGTTTGACAAAGATGTCTGCTCTAAACTGATTAGAGTCAACAATGTCTGGAGTATTGTTAGTCTCATCGCAGATTACGACGAAATCGGTCATACCTCTCTTTGCCTTAACATCACGAAGGAATGGTTCAACAATATTGACGAAATTGGATCTCGTGATAACATCGTTGAATTCAAAGAGTTGATCCTTTGCTGCTCTCTCGATTGAATCCTCAATAGTGAGGAATAGACGACGAACGTTGATTCTATCGAATGCAGAAGCGAAGGAAAGTCCAGTCTTATCACCAAAGAGTTGAATTCCAGAACCGCCTTGGGCGACAATTGGATTAATTCTCTTAGGATAGATCAGATCTCTCTGTGCCTGTGAAGGATTATAAGCAAGTTTCACTGCACCATTGATTGCTCCTCTAGCGGAACCAGCAGGTGAGAACCAGGGGAACTGATTGATTGAAGTTCTTGCCATCAGACCAGCAACGTCAGCGTTACATGGGATGTAACGGAATTCATTGTTGAATCTATCGAAGGTGTACTTATATCCTGAGTCGAAGACTGCGTAGGAAGATGAAGTCACACTATCGTAGAATTTGATAATATTCTCTGTCTGTGTATCAGAGTTTGGTTCATTGACAACACCAGCACTATGAGGAGAGATACAAGCGATACAATCCTTTCTAAGTTCAGCAATTTCAATCAATTTGTTTGCTTTTGCCTGTGAATCAAAGATTGACGTTCCAGCAGAAGGTCCATTAATCAAGAAGTCAATTGAGTATTCAGCAGGATTCTTGAGAACATCGTAAGAACTTACAACGTCTGCAAGAGATGCAGCAAATCCATCACCAGCAGTGTAGTTCTTACCAGCGGTGAGATTGTAGGTCTTTGCACCTTCAACGTTAAATGTTGTTCCTTGTGCAACTCCACCCCATGCTCCAGTTGCTGCAGTAAATGCACCAGCTGATCCAGAAGTAAGTCCACCAGATACTCCAGCTGGATGTGATCCAGAGAATACATAGTCGGAAAGACGAGCAATACTGTTCTTATAGTATACTGCCTCGGTTGGGGAGATAGTACCGTCAGATGACTTGCTAAGGAAAGTGAACTTCTCAACAATGTTTCCGGCAGTTCCGGTTACAGAACCAGTATCGTCAACGACAACTACGTGAATCTCATCGTTCTTTGCACTTCTTTCAGAAGCATACTGCGAGGTTCCGGGTTTCTGTGCGATTGACTTCCAGGAAACTGTGGAGTTTGTAAGTCCCAGAGTCTGAGTGTTATACCAATCAGCAAGAGTAGCAGATGTGTAAGTAGCAATTCCTGCAGCAGCAGCGTTCTTAACAACGAGATCGTTAGCGGAAGTGGTTGTAGAAGAAGATCTTGTAAAGGTAAAGACTGCACCATCTCCAACAGTACTGATTCCAGTGATTGACTGGTCAACGAATACAGTATCAACACCAATAGCAACAACCTTTGTTCCAGTAACAACTGTTGAATTGCCACCAGTTACAGTAACAACGTCTCCAATTGCAATGTTCTGGTCGATACCACCAGAAGCAGAGGTTGTATTAATACCAGAGATAGAAGCATCAACTGCTTCGTTAATTACACCAACGGTTGTACCAATACCAGTATTAGTGGTTGTGGTTGTTGTAGAAGGAGTAATGAATGACAGTGAACCTCCTTCCTGATAAGTAGCAGCAGTGGAAGTTCCGTTAGCAGCAACTCTATCAGTAACTTTAACTGAGAATTGACCAACACCAACTTCTGTGATGATTCCTCTCAGGAAACCATCGTATACAGAAGTGCTTCCAGAACCAGCATTTACTCTTCCAGCAATCGTCTGGGTAACACCCATTCCGACCGTAACGCTAGTTGTGCTGATACCAGAGATAATTTGGTCAGCAGCACCGTCAATGGTGCAGACCTTAAGATTGTTTGCCCACTTTCCGGGGTTCTTTGCTGCATACTCCCAAGAGACGCCAACAGAACTTGCGTTATTTACATAATCCTCATAGGATTTGATTTTGACGCTGCTGGAACCATCATTGTTAGCATTGTTTAAATGCAAACCAGCAGACTCGTCAGTTCTGAGAACTCTAAGAGTTCCACCATAAGAAAGGTATGAAGACGCACTTAACCAGTAGTCACACTGTGCGTCGGTTGTAATGGGCTTACCAAAGGTTCTAAGAAGATCTTGCTCTGTTTCAATCAGAATGGGAACATTAATTGGTCCCTTCTCAAATGGACCTGCAATTGCACCAACTTGGTCATTTGCAGCATCCACTCTACCGATTGTTAAGTCAACTTCTCTTACCTTGACGCCGGGGGATACTAGGTTAAGCGACATGTCTTTTCCTCGACCGAAGATTCATTTTTACTAAAACTATTTAGAAAAAAACACTCCTTAAGTGAGGAAACAGTGCGTGAACTACCAATCTGGATAAGACCAATTACTTATATCGACTTTTCTACCGTCAATTATACGCTTCTTCGTACATTCCTTGCATTCGTAAGAATATGACGATGGGAGCACACCTCTGCTTTTTCTCGTTAAATAAAACTCTTCTATCAGGTCTTTACTCTCTTTACAGGTTCGACACGTTCTCTTCTTGAACAGTAGATGTTCTAAACTAAACTGTTCATCGAATTTCATTACTGATAATCCCACATATATGACATATCGCCATATTCACCAACTGATGCATTGGACCATCGATCACCCTGAGCATCAACAAAACTATTATCCTCTAGTCCATCAGACATAAAACCAAATGGTGCCATATCCTGTTCAATTTGATTCTTCTGTTCTTCATACAATCTCTTACGGACATCTTGATCAGTAAGTTCCTTAAAGTAATCCTGTTGGACCAGCCATGCATAAATTACCAAACACATTGCAAGGTCATCGTTACAACCTTCTTCTGCTTCAAATGATCTATTTTTTTGAATGAATGTAGTCAATTCTGAGATGATCTCATAATCATTGAATACTACTTTATCTTCCTCAATCATTGTTTTTAGATTGAGTGACCCAACCTGCTTCACAGTCTTACTCATCTTGACACCAAGTTGTGTCTTCTTACCAGAGAATCCCTGTCCTACAATTTGACCTGCTCTACCACGCATTGAGCACATCAGTAGATTCTGATACTCAAGATCATAGTTTAAAATGGAAGCAACTTGGTCTCCAACGTCATTTACTTCACAAAGAACAAATGAATTATTATAATTTTTCACTACTTCATATATGATATTGGGGAATAGCATCGGTTTTATATCATTATTCCGATATTTTGCTACTACCTTATGTGGAAATTCAGTAATATCTACAACAATAAAAGCAGAATAGTCTAAACTGACTCCTCTTGCAACGTCAACAGTGCAGACATAATCTCTACCCTCTCTAGGTTTTTCATAGATATCCAATCCAGCATTCCTGGTAATTGGATTATCATAAACTAAACTTCTTAATTTACTTGGTGCAATCAGAGTATCAACAGACCCAAGGAATTCGCACTCAAACTCGATCTTGAATTGCTGTTCTGATGTGTTAGCAATTGTTTGTTCTTTCCAAACATCATCTCTACCTGGAACTTCTGACCAATGAACATCTGTAGGAACATAATCATTTTTACCTTTTTCTGCATCATGCCATAGACGGTAGAAGTGATTCATACCGTGGGGCGTAGATACAATAATTACTTTGGTACTTTTACCAGAAGTAATAGTAGGATAAACCGAGGCAAAGAACGAGTCAGCAATATGGTTCGGGACGAATGCGAACTCGTCGAGAAAGAGGATGTTGAACGACATACCTCGGACAGCACTTGCAGACGTAGATGCTGCCAGTATCTTACTCCCATTTTCTAACTCCAACGAACCTTTGTTCCATGCAATAATACCCTGTTGCATCCACTTAGGCAAGTTCTCGTATGCAGTTTGTAATCTTCCAAGAAGATCTCTTGCAGTTGCTGCTTTGTTTGCTAGGATACCTATATTAACACTATCATTGAACACTGCATAGTGTAAAAGGTACGATACCGACGTAGTAGATTTACCAGTCTGACGTGGCATCTTACAAATATTAAATCTATTCTCATGAAAGTTAGAAATTAACTTCTCTTGAAAGTCGTATGGTTTGAAAGGAACAAGACCTTCATCCAAACTCACAATCTTTACATAATTCCTTGCAAAGTAAACAGGATCTTGCTTACACTTAATAAATTCAGCAATCTGTTCTTGTGTAAATTCAATTGGGGTATTTGCCTTTTTAAGGTTAGGATTCCCCAAATAGATATTTTCAGCCATGATTTAAATATTTCCTATAGATGCTCTAATCTCTTGTGTTTTTAAGTATAATTTTGCGTAGCACTTTGCTACTGTTTTTAAATTTTCTACTCCTTCCAATGCATCAATCTCTTTTGCAATCTTAATATATTCAAAACTTTTATTAAAATTTGTAATTTGGATATCATCTGGGTTCATTTGCGTCTCCTCCTGCAGTTCCTGCAAACATGAATGGTAAAGTTGGTTCTTTCTTCGATGGGTTGTAGTATAATACGATTGGTCCAGGATATATTTTATTAAGTTCCTGGCGTACTTCTTCTCTTGTAGGTCTGGAGAATTTGTTAAAGAACATTTGAACTTTTAGTGTTCTTCCTCTCCAGTTGAATATAATAGTATATGTCCTTCCTCTTTCCTGTAATCTAAGATACGACTCTGCTAATTCAGTTCTCCAGTTGACTTCTTCATAAGTTGCTTTACCTGGAACTACAACAGACTTGCTGAAATTTCTTATTGTAAACATGTCCCACATCTTAGGACCATAACTGCACTCTTCCTTATATTCTTTCTTACCACAAAGTTCACAGAATCTTTCTTCTCCGTATCCCTTTTCTTCTTTCATCTCTTTTTTATCGGGTAACCCTTTATGCTTGGTAGATGCATAATCTTTTACATCTTTCTTTTTCATTGAGTTTGCAGCATCTTGCACTTCCGATGATGGATTTTTCATCTCACCTTTTTGGGCGGCACGGACCATACCCATAAATCTTTGTTGTGCTTTAGATACTGATGGCATTACTCTTTCTTGAATCCGTCCTTAAGAAGTTTCTGAAGTTCAGCAGTTGAACCAACGAACAATGCATTATTTACAGTTGTTGGTGAAGAAGTCTTCTCCTCTTTATTTAGATCTCTCATTTTCTGTTGAAGGTCGAGTAACTTGTCGGATACATCACCAACACTCTTAATAAGTTGCCCAACCACCTCATATGATCTAGGTTGTTGACCTTCCTGTGCCAATTCAAGGATACCATTTATTGCTTCTTGCCCCTTTTCAATCAAAGAGTACAAGTTACCACGAGTATATTCATAATCTTTTACATGATCCTGTTGGTCACTGATTTTTTTAAGTTCTTTTTTAGTTTCCTTTACAATTTCTCCCGCTTGAACTTCAACGTCCAGGGTGTCATTTATGCTGTCAAATTGATCGCTCATACATCTGTACCTTTAGTTGGACTATAAGTTCTACCGTCACTAAAATCGAATCTTTCTTCACTGAATCCGAAATCATCACCAGGTTCGACCAGATCATTATCTGCCTGAGTGACTGCATCAATGGATACCCCAGAGATATGACTATCTGCCTGAGTTCCATCAACTCCTCTATGGACTAGGAGTGTTTCACTGCTGATTTCTCTAATCTGTAGCAGTTCTTTGCCAATGTAGATATATCCATCTACAAATAGATTTGATGCATTTGTGACCAGGAATTGAGTCTGTTCAGCATCAATATCCTGAGCAAGAGTAGTCGCATTATCATCATTATAATCCTTGAGTGCTCTAGGTGTAGCAACATACCTGAGTTCTCTTTTTGCGGTTTTCCTATTCGTGCTTGTGTGATAATCAACCTGAACTTTCTTGATAAGACCCTCACTGTTGTCAGCAATAGCACCAAATAAATATGTCTTTGCTGTAAATTGTAATTGATGAACTATAACTCTCTTTTCATCATATCCAGAGGTATAGTTATCTTCAAAGTTGATGTTCTCTAGAACCAGTGGTACATCTCTCTTTTCTCCAATCGATTCTACTAAGTCAACTGTTACATTGAATGCCGGTTGGAATATAGGAAGAATCTGTTCGATGATTTGCATCGCATCTTCATTATATTGAGTCAAGATTGACAATCTAAATCCTAGATTGTATGGAACAGGCATAAAGACCTTTCTTGCTGTCTTAGTTCCATCTTTAGTAAATGCTTTGAAGGTTTGCATTGTAGAAACCTTTCTACTGGAATCATATTGAATACCAGTCATTTCAAATGCTAACCTGGGAATAGTTATCGATACTCTCTTTCTTGGATCAGGTTTCTGCTCCAGTCTTGCAATAAACTTCTCAGAAGGACCATATGCAATTGGAACTTTTACAGTCGAAAACTTACTTCCATCCTGCTTAGTATGCCGGATCTCAATGTTATTGAAGAGAGTACCGAAAGATATAATAGTCTTTCGTATTATCTCATGATAATGATATGTTCCTAACATGACACCATGGTTTGCCTATACTAACTATTTAGATCTCTCCAAATGGGTTCTTCTCGGTAAAGTCAAGAATAGAGTCTGCTTCTGACTCTATCTCAATATTATCTGCAAATTCATCGAACTCATCCTGATCGGAAATTGCTGAAACTCTTCTAGCAGCATCAGATCCAAGATTAGAAGTTCCAATACCTACAACAATTTCACCAATTGCAAAATTACTGGATGCATTAGTGATCTGTAATACATTAGTATCGGCATCCCATTTATGAACATACGCTGTGGTGCCCGTAGAAACGCCTCTGACGAGTTCTCCATAGTTGTAGTTATCTGTGTTGATTCCAGACGCTGGTGCCGCTATGGTGATGGTTGGTGATAGTGTATACCCTGCACCAGCATTAGTATATTGAATACCACTAACCCTCTCATTAGCATCAATAAGAACAACTGCACTGGCGTTAGTTCCACCTGATGGTGCTGTTGTAATTGCAACTGTAGGAGTGACTCCATATCCAACACCAGCAAATGTAATGTTTGGAAGACCAAGGGCACCTTCACTCATAATTGCCGTTGCAATGCCACCAGAACCAAATGAATTTTGAGGACGGATTGTAATTACTGGTGTTATTGTATATCCAAATCCAGGATTGGTAATCTGGATGCTATCAATTGACTGACCTACCTGGCCAGTTCTCCGAGTCATAAGTGCAACAGCTGCTGCATTAGTACCATTTGATGGTGCAGTTGAAATACCAATAATTGGTGGAACCGTATATCCTGTTCCATCATTGACAAGATCAATCTTACTTACCGAAGATCCACTAGCAGCACCAGCAAGATCTTTTGCAAGTTGAATGGTTGCTGTTGCCTGTTGTGCATCAAGACCAACCATTGTAAGTTTGGTGGTAAAGATAAAGTCGGATACTGCCTGATCAACCTCTTCGATTCCAGTATCAACCAGTTCATCGAGAGCAGCATCGAAGACTTCACAACTCAACTGATAGACGAATAACTTATTCAGTTGATAGAATGGTTTCTTTGCTTCTACATATTTAATTTCAAAGATAGTATTATCAAGAGGTAGATAAATTAAATCACCTTCTGCTGGTCTTGATGATACTATAACGTCTTCTCCATCTAAGAATGGAGCAGTAAAGTCCTCGTATCTTTCTTTTGAAATTATCAGAGTAATCTGATCTGTTGACTGAACGCCAAACTTAGATAAAATATCTCCATTACCTGCAAAACCATCATAGTTTGCTAGGTATGCTTCCATTCTAAATGAGTCATCAAATTCAGTAGCAATCGTCTCATTCAGAATTGCATCCTGACTCACCAACTTCCTTGGAAGGTAGATGATATCTTGTCCGTATATCTTTAACTGTTCGTTAATGAGATCCTGGACGAGTCTTTGCTCTCCTTGTGATCCTTGTAAAAAGTAAGAATTTAATGGCATAGCGCATCAACCTATCAAATCGAAAGGTGGTTCTTCATAAGTCGTTCTAAGTTCTTTCTCTAGAACTTCTAACTCTGCTATAGCATCATCGTAAAGTTGTCTTCCATTTAACTGGACTCCACCTGGAAGTGCTACGCCTTGGAACTTAATTAAGTTTTGACCCCACTGTCTCTTGATCAGTGAAGTTGTATATTTCTTTAACCACCAATCATTATAAACTGATGCTGCATCAGAAGGATCAACCAGTCTATAGCAGTCTAATACAATATAAGTGTCATCATTAAATTCACGCCAATCAATATCTACGTATAATCTACCATTCTTTCTATTAAATCTCAACTGAACGTCTGGAGTGATAAGTCTACTTAAATCCTCAAGATACGTCTTCGTCATTGAGTAATTTAAAAGATCAAGTGCCCCATAGTAATATACATCGTTCAGGAACATTTGATATTTGATATTGAACAGACCATTAGATATGGTGCTGTTGTCCATTTTAAATACTTTGTTGATTCCAATAACATGCTCTGGAAGTTGAAGGTAGTTTTGTCCTTCATCCCATGCCACCGATTGTACACCAGTAGAAGAGGGATTACTTACAGTTGTAGTTGTAATACCACTCTTCAGTATATCTCTCTCTGCTGAAGTAACTTTGTGCTTCAGAAACATTCTTTGATAACCATCAAAGTGATAATCCTGCCAGTGTTGAATTGCATCATCAACCAGGTCTTCAATCTGATCATCATCTACGTTAATTTCTAGAACCGGATATCCAAGTCTTCTAAGACAATAATCGATCAATTCTTGTCTGGTCGATGGTTTGCTCATTCTTCGATACCTGCTTCCTGATAATTAACTTTGTTTTGCAGTTCATTGTAATCTTTTGTTAAAGATTCCAGTTTTGCTTCTAAGAGAATATTCTGATTCACTAATGTAGAAATTTTAGAATGATAATTCTTAATCAAGATATTCACATCAACGTCACTATTCATAAATCTAGAAGGTTCCTCCATCTAATGTATTGGTCCACATTGGTTTGTTAGTATAAACCACAGTTGCGGTATCAGGTGTGATGCCAGTTCCTGCACCATTCTTAATGAGGTCAGCAGAATCGGTAAATGTTCCAGTAACACCAATAAGTGTAATTGATGTTCCACCAGTTACCGCAGTCTTAACGACACCTTGTTGATTGCCACCTGATTGAGTTATCAGGTCACCAACAGAAACTGTAATTGCACTAGGAAGTGCAAGTGTAATTTCAGTAACAGCAGTTAGAATCTGTGTAGAAGTTAGCGTGTTTGACGCTGTAGATGGATTATTGGTGGAAGTTAGAAGACCATTGGCATCGAAGTATGATACACCATTTGTATTATAGTCACCAGTCTGATAGTAGATACCCTTGATATCAAGGAAACCTCTTGTTCCTGCTACTACACTATTTGTTATAGTTGCATTTGGAATATACGTCCATGCTTTTGCTACGGCACTACTTGCCTCGCCAGCACTATCATTGAAACCGAAGAAACCGGTTTTGGTATTTGTTATTCCATTACCATCATTATATTGGAAGGAAATACCACGGTCTGTAGAGGTATCAAATGCGTGGGTAATTGTTACCTGTGATTCTACTGCAACTCCAGGTGCAACAGCAGTACCAGTATATGTTACAACTTTAGTTGAGGTGTTGTAACCAGTAACTGTACCAATACCAGAATTATCAATACCTGTTACTGCAAGTTGGTCGCCAGTATTGATACCAACAACAGAATCAAGAAGAACGGTGGATACACCTGCATTGACAGTCCCCATGACTGTTCTTTTGCTACTTACATCTCCAATTGCAAAGACTGCATCATTGACACTAACAGAAGTTGAGTTAACAGTGGTTGTTGTACCATCAACTTGAAGGTCGCCTTTAACAATAACTGTACCTTCATTACTTAAACCATCAGGGTATGGGTCAATGAAGAGTGTATTTCCACCACCAGATTTAGTAGAAATAACGTTGGATGAAATACCAACATTATCAATCTCAACCCTTCCACTGAATGTAGAAATACCAGTATTATTGAAATTACCAGTGCTGACTACGTTTCCAGTAAGAGTACTGTTACCGGCAACACTTAAATTGACACTGCCACCCAAAGTAAGGGTAGATCCGTCAAAGGTAAAGTTAGCATCATCTTCTAACTCTCCACCAACACCAGCAATTGTAACTCTATTCTCGGTTAAGTCTTCTACTTTAAATGTATTTGCTTGACCACCAGCATTGATATCAACCAGTCCACCAAAAGTTGATGCTGCTGATACATTAACAAAATCAAGTTCAGTATGACCATCTACATCAATACTACTATTGAAGTCAACAGCAGCAGCAAAAGTAGAAACACCAACAACATTTAAGAACTCACTAATGTTAGTGGTATCTAATTCGGTCCTACCATCTACATCAATATCACCTGCAATATCTAAATTATTTGCAAAGGTAGTGATACCAGTAACATTGAAATTGCCACCAATATTCAAATCCTTCTCAATACCAACACCACCCTCAACTACAAGAGCACCAGTATCTTTAGAAGTTGATTGTGTAGTATCAGAAATGCTAATCTGAACGCCATCGGCGTAATTCCAATCGGCACCAGTTACTTGAATCTTATCGGTGCTTGCTTCATCGTATTCGATCTTTGCGTCCTTACTTGAACCAAAGGTAAGGAAAGTGTCATCAGGAATAACAATTTCACCTGATCCATTAGGATCAATGTTAATATCTCCATCTGTGTTTGTAGATGAAACTGTATTTCCATCTAGAGTTATATTATCTACATTCCACTGGTCAACTTTCCGACTTGAGTCGAGAATAGCAACAAATCCATTTGCTGCTGTAGTTGGGTTTGCTTGACCTGCAACTAGTCCAGGTGCAGTGCTTAATAGATCAGTGTAATATCTACCGCCAACTACTTGAGTGTTAGATGAATTATCACCAGCGAATAGACGCCCACCTTTATTACCGTGAGTTCCTACTCCAACGGTAAGACCTAATTCACCAAAATTCAGACTAGACGGAGCGCCAGTGCCTGTAGATCTTTTTACTCGTATGATACTTGCCATGGCTTAGAAGTTTCCTCCGTTGATATCTAAATTTTGGGTTGTTCCAGGCGTTAATTCTAAAGTTGCTTCAAATTTATTAGTTGACCCGTTATAGACCAGAACAGAACCGTCCTGAACTCCTGATATGTCAACATCAGATAAACCACCTAAAGTTCCGCCACCTCCAGCAAAAGAGGATAAAACTTTAATAGCATTTTGCGATCCAACTCTGACTTTAATATCTGCCATATGTTTTAAGTGGTAACTCCAGATGTAACAATAGCACTACCTTCAACAACTCTAGTTTTAATGGAGGAAGCGTCAGTCAATAGAACATCATAAGAATATCTACCAGGTTTCAATGCAGAAGTAATTGTGGACCCTAAAGAAATTTTTAGTTGTCCGGCAACAGCATCAGGAAAAGATACAATAAATGTAGCAGCAGTTGTCGATGACATTGCTGATTTCTTTAATTTTGCTGCACCACTAAACCCTGATAAATTCATCGGAGCATTTGCATTAGTTTCAAGGTTAAACGATTGGTCGAAGTTTGCGCCAACGTCGATTACAATGTTGCTTACATATGCTGCCATTATTACAGTCAGTTAGATCTATCTACTGGTATTTATAAATCATTTTTTGCTATGGATAGCAGAAGGGACTTTATTTCCTCAATATCGGATTTCATACCTTCTACATCATCTTTTAATTTATTCATTTCCTGCTTTTCCTGAAACTTTTTTCTGGAAAGACTCATGAATTTATCATATTCACCTTTATTGGTATTGACGATAGCACCAGAATCTACATCCCTAATGAGGGATGTATCGGAATCAACTTTTAAATACTTACTCATTCTTCTGAATCAAATGTCCTTAATGCAATTGCTCTAAGGTTCTTAATTCTTGGAGCTTCAGATTGCTTAGAAGAAGTCATAACAATTTTGATCTGGAATCCATTAAACTGTGGTGTGTTTTCTGCAGTATACTTATACTCGCTGAATCCGTTCTCAGATTGATTTGCACTTACAAATTTATCTGATAAACCTTCACCGTTGAATGGGATATAAGATTGACCAATTTCATTTTCATCATTTCTAAACAGTCTGTAGAATACTCTAATGTTTGAGTCTCCCATTTTATGTCCATCGAATTGAACGAATACTGAGTTAGAAGTGAACTCAAGATTGATTCTCTTGGTCTCATAAATTGCAGCATTGGGATCAAATCCAGGAATATTGACTCTGCTGTCAGCAGTAAAATCAGTGACCGGATTGTTAATGAGGTTACTGACTGCGATAATATTAGTCGTATCAAGATCAACCATAGGAGATACATTCTCGTCAGTAGTTGATAGCAGCATTTCAAGTTCAAATGATTTTTCGCCACCAAGTAGTTCAGTTTCATTTACCTGAGATGCGACCAGTCTTGGACTATCAAGACGATTCAATTGATTCAGAGTGACACCCTCGTATCCAATATTCGAGAATGATGCTTCAGTTCCAGATATACTTGATCCAGA
>Ga0222718_10003094_pt1 | contig 14452 bp, 9 predicted proteins | sample C33_27DmetaG_FD_165045 | JGI IMG/M metagenome (GOLD analysis project Ga0222718, IMG submission 165045) | Estuarine water microbial communities from San Francisco Bay, California, United States - C33_27D | ecosystem: Environmental > Aquatic > Marine > Unclassified | place: USA: California... | reverse complement strand
GTGGGGTGTTTTGAGTTCAAATGTCTCTCCTGATAGTGAGTATTTATGTTCTAGGTAAAGTTGGTCTAGTCCTGGAGAGTAGTCGTGCAAAACAGGAGGAAGTTGTTTATTATCTCCAACAAAAATGATACATTTGTTGATGTTAGGTATGTATTTGTAAAAAATATACATTAACTTATCTAAAAGTAAGCTGTCTCTGTTTTCTCTTTCTTCAAATATTTCATATCCGTTTGATATCATTGAAGATTCATCAATTATCAGTACAAAACCCCTAGAGTTTTGATAATTTTGAATCAAAAGAGGATCCGAAATTTTAACGAGCCATTTATGAAGCGTTAGAGGACTTTCTATCCCGCGGTCAGCAAGAACAGCTGCCGCTCTTCCTGTTAGGGCAGTTGTTTGATTACTGATTTCTTTTTCTTTTAGAATTTTTATCATTTCACGAATAAGTTCGGTCTTTCCCGTCCCAGCATCTCCAGTAAGAATCATGAAGTCATCTTTGAATCCGTCCGTGTTTTGGTCAAATGCTTCTAAAAAAGCTTTTTGAAATTTATCAGGTTTAAAAGCCATTTTGAACTTTCTAAAAGGTTATATTTGTATGTAATATAATAATGTAAGAAATCATGGAATCAAAACTACCTAGCTACCAACCTTTATCCCATTCAAGAAGATCAAAATTCAAAGAATGCCCGAGGGCTTTTTCATTTTCATATTTAGAAAAAATTCCACAAGTAGATAATATTTATGCAGGGGTTGGTACTTTTGTTCATTCTGTTATTGAAGATTTTTATAGTAATCCTAAAAACCCAAATCCTAGAAATTACAAGGGAAAGGAATCCTTGGGTCATTTTACAACAGAGTTTAATAAACGCTTCGAAAAAGACGGTGCTAAACTGAAAGACCTTTTTGCTATTAGTGAGGTCAATAATAATTTTTCTACTCTAGAAGAATGGTTAGAGACATTGATTAAAAATTATATAACTATTGAAAAATTCATACATGATAACAAAAACATAGAAGATGAAAAATTTGAATTCTTAGAATACCTTCAATTTTGGCCAAGTGCTTCAGAACAGGATCTCTCTAAAAGTAATCTTACAATGGAAAAAAAATTTGATATAACTCTAGATGATGCTACAAACGGTGAAATTACAGTGACAGGATTCATAGATCAATTAATTGATTCATCCGAAAATACAAGTTCAAATAATGATATAAGAGATCAAACCTCTTTTTTCGAAGGGGGTAAAAAAGATATAGCTACAAAAAAAGTGCCTGAATCAAAATACGTAACAATAATTGATATCAAAACCTCAAAACCTCCAAAAAATATTAAATTATATGAAGATCAATTAAATACCTACGCAATGTTTCTAGAAAAAGATAGCTTTTCCCAAAAAAAACATATAACTAAAGAAAATATAGTCGCGGGTTTATTTTTTCTAGGGGGAGAGGGCCAAAAAGCAGAAAATAGAATTTTCTTACTTCAGGATATCGAAACAATAGGGATAGAGGAGAAGTTCATAAAGAGCAAGTTGTCAATTGAGCAGATACACAACCAAGACCTCAATAACTACGCTAATTCAAACATCAGCGATATTTGGGAAACAAAACCTAATAAGTTATGTAATTGGTGTTGGTATAAAAACCTGTGTCCTTTTTGGATAGAGAAAAAAAATACAAATATATCTATAGATAAATTAGTCACAAAACTATCAGAGTTGAGACATGCTGGAGGTGCTATAAAAAATTCTGAAAGGGATTCTAGTGCAGTGCTATTACAAGAGATAAATTCAAAAGATATAATTATAGAAAACAACATAAGAGAATTAGTAAAAAAAATAAAAAAAGTTAAAAATCAATTTGATAATTTTAAAAAAGAAATAGAAATCTTTGACCCATTACACGAATTAAAGACGGAAATTAAAAATTTCTTATTCCTACTGAGACAAGAAGATTTGTCGGAAATGTTTTCAAATTTTATTAAAAAAGAATCTGTCAATTTTTCTTCAGAGAAAAAAGATGTATCAATCAATACGAGTTGGGATCGTATAACAATGTTTTTCACTGAACTTAAAAAAGAAATTTTCTTGCAAGAATTAGAAAAAGTTGGCTACATGCAAAACTACCAAATTCTTATTGAACGCGGAAGAAGTGAGTGGTCGCAAAAACAATCTAGCTATATATCAACAACAGAACTCCTAGAGTGCATAGAAGAAGTAGAACGTTTTCTAAATACTTTTGATCAAATTAAGGACAATGCTATCAATTATAAGGTTAAACTCTATGATGAAAGCTTCATAGATTTACTCAGCTCTATTTCAGAAGAAAATTATCCCTTAAATCAATGGTTGAGTGACTTAAACTCAGGAGTCAAAAACCTTTTTAAAAAGACACAGCTCCTGGAAAGAAATAATATTAGTAATTCTTTACAAGAAACAACTCAGAGTATAGAAGCAATAATTGAATTATTAGAAAATCAAGCATTTTCAGTTGAGTCTTTTTTAGATAGAATTTAATCATATAAAGATTGCCTATATTTGGGCGAAAAGTGTTTCTAAGTTTCTTCTTCAAGAGTTGGTTGTTGAACTCTTCTTTCTATATTGACCGTTACAGTTTTATTGTAATGTTACAGTATTAAAAATTATTGATTAAATTTGACAAATTACAAAATATTGAGTAAATTTTATAATATAAAAATTATGAGGATTAATTCTCAAAACAAGGAGATTATATGAAACTTAATGTACTAGAGGGCCAAACTACAGACGTAGGAACACAAATGGTAACAACAGTTATTAAAGTAAAAGATTTAGTGGAAAATTATGCTGTCGATGTTTTTGACCATTCTAAAGGTCGTGCTGGAAAAAAAGGTGGCTATCAGAGAAAAGCCAACCAAGCAAGAGTTAAAAAACTTGCAAAGATGCTTGCTGAAGGTAAGGTAACAATCCCTACTGCCATTTTAGGTAATGTGAGAAATCCCCTTGAAAAAGTAATAAAGTTCGACTCTACTGGCTCAGCAATTATAAACCTAACTTCACCAATTATGATAATTGATGGTCAGCATAGAGTAGCAAGTTTTGTGGAGGTATATAATAATAATGATTTTTATGGAGTTGATCAAAAACACTTTGGTGAGATAAAACTATTTGTTTCTTTACTGTGGAATGCCAAACTTCAAGAAGAAATAAATCAGTTTTATGTTGTTAATTCAAATGCCAAATCTATCCCGACTGGGAATAGGCTTGAGTTAGAAGCATATATTGGATCTGGTGATGACTTAATTTCAGAATTAGTTGACTTAACCTGGGAACTTGATAAAAACGAACTTTGGAAAGATAAAATTAAATTTCCAAATTCGAATAGTGGATTAATTCCAAACTCTGGAATAGTGTCATCTTTAAAGAATGTTTTAAATGATTCAAATCTGAAAAAACTTTCTTATGAAGAAAAACTAAAATTAATTATTGCAGTTTGGGATGGTGTGGGGAAAGTCTTGCCTGAATGCTTTAAAAAACCAGAAAAGTATACACTACAAAAAGGTATCGGTGTAAATACCATCCATGGTTTAATTCCAGATATATATTCAGATATTTTAGCAAGTAATAGTGTGACATTTGATAAAAAGTCCATAAAAGATCCGTTTGACTCGAATGTGTGGAAAGAATATCTGGAACCTTTAACCAAATACGAAGATACTGATCAGTCTGGTGAAGACAACACAGTAGTTGGTGAAGAATTCTGGAGAGTAGGGAAAACTGGAGGAGCAGGACAATATAGTTCAGGAGCAGGAAGATCGGTACTATTGAAAATATTTCATAGAGAAATATTAGGAGGATAATTTATGGATACATTTGAGTTAATAGACATACTTGTAAAAAAATCAACATTTTCAAGAGGTAATTTAGTTAGCGCAATAAAACAGTACCCCTTAGAAAAATTTGCAACAAAAATATTACTCAAAGAAATACTTGATGAAAAAAGTGGTAAATCTTTTACTAATCCAGAAGAATTTGTTTCTTTTTTGCTTAATGAATCAAAAATAAGAAAATTAACAGCCGCTCAGAATAAGAAGAAGAGCAAGCTATTGGCTCTAAAAGAAGAGGAACTTAAACGAAAAAGAGATTTGAGAGATGCAAAACGTTTACAAAAAACATATGCATCTATCAACTCTCAACAATCATGTAACTCATGTGGAGCTTTAGTCAATATAAATGGAATGTGTAAATGTTAATAACTAAAGGGAGGCAATGTGAGTATTCAAAAAGAGTTTAATAAAATAATAGATAGAAAAGAACTCACTCTTAGCCAAAATTCAGATAATTTTATTAAGCATATAGAAAAAATATATGAAGACTTGGTGAGTACTCCGCATTTCAATGATGAAGATGTTGTACTAGAAGACTCTGGAGTATTTTTTTTTCATAAAGAAACAAAAGAACAGCTTTCTTGGTTAATTGTGGTTATGTTAAAGATTTATATAAACCAATTAGGGCATAAAGCTTCTCACGTAATCGAAAATAAAACTTTACTTGGCCATATCCAAGCTCAGGAATATAGCTGTTTGGGGGTGCAGTACCATATGCTTATCAATGAATATGGTGATCATAAGTTTATTTTCGAAGAGGATGTCTCAAGTGAATAATTTCAATATTTACGACCTTCCTAAACAATACCTTGAAGATATTAGTGAATCCTTTCATGATGAAGGAGCTTCAACTATTTTTGTAGATGACTACATACAGGAAATTATAGAAAGTTTGGAGTCATCAGAACTCCATAATGTTGAAGAATTAGTATTTAAATTTTCTAAGCTTGCATCATTTTTTTCAAGACTAAAAAATGAAACTGATAAATTATATGGAGATTTACTGCTTGAAAAATTTATAGACCAAGCTGATATGGTCGCTGATGGAGTCATTGAAGATCATGAAAGCATTCCATTTAAAAGAACTAATATTTCAGAGCTTGAAAGAGTTTTAAAACTTTTTGAAGAAGAATAAATGAAAATGTCATACACAGAAAGTAATATAAAATGATGAACCTAGAAAAGATTTTACAAGACGATGCGAGAATCTGGGATGAAGACGTCTTAAGTTATCCACAACTCTTTAATTTAGCCAGAAAATATGACAAAGATCTACTAGAAGCGTTATTTAACAACAAAGACTCTAAAAATAAGTTCTTCATACAAGTTGGAGATAGTCACGTCTTTAAATACAACGAGTTTAGGTTTTATCTAGAAGAAAACCAAGTCAATGACTCTTTCACACAGTATGCAAACAAGATAGGACTTTCATCACAAGGAGAACATCTAAGCGACTCAACAGATTATGTCTTAGATTGGCCCTATAAAGACTGTGTTCTAGAAGGTGGCATGAGCTCTGAAGAGGATGCGGATACTTTCATAGAGAAAAAAGTAGAGACAACTCCTGGAAAGATAGATAAGAAAACAGGAACAGTGATTTCTCCAGAGAAAACAGAAGTAACATTTTCTCAAGCAAAAAGAAAACGAGAGGAAATCTTTTACAACAACATCATTGCAGACAAAGAGATAGATAGACTCTTAGATAAAAAAGCTCTTAAAAACTTTACAAGATATACAGCCAAAGGTGAAGAGAAGGTTAAAGAGATTAAACGAGATGAAGATGGAACCATAAAAGAAAACCTTCTTATTAAAGGAAACAACCTTTTGGCACTCCATAGTTTAAAAGAACAGTTTGCTGGAAAGGTTAAGCTTATCTACATCGATCCCCCATATAATACTGGCAATGATGGGTTTGCTTACAATGACAGATTCAACCACTCTACATGGCTCACCTTCATGAAAAACAGGCTAGAGATTGCAAAAGAGTTCTTACGAGAAGATGGAGTGATATTTGTACAAATCGACAATTTAGAACTTGCTTATCTTAAAGTAATTATGGATCAAATCTTTGGGGCAAACAATTCACTACCAATTATTTCTATTAAGACTGCTACTCCAGCGGGCTTTAAAGTAATTAACCCAGGGCCAGTAAGTGTAACAGAGTATCTTCTTGTTTATGCAAAGAGTAATAGAAAAAATGTATTAAAAGATCTTTACATAGAAGGCAAATATCAAAAAGACTATACAGACTTCATACTGAATTTTGATAAAGATGTATCTGAGTGGAAGTCTAAAAAGATTAAAGCTGAAGTCATTGAAAAGCTAGGTTACAGTTCTGAAAAAGACCTACAAGAAAAGTTAGGTAAAGAATTTTCAAAAAATTTAATTACTAAAGAGATAGAAGAATTTGCTCTTAAAAATTCTGAGAAAGTATTTGCTACAAAGAAGCCACATAAACCAAGTCCAAAAGTCAAAGATGCTATACCTAAGTCAAAAGAAGACAAAGATAAATTTTACAAAATAGAACGTAGCGGTGAAGGTTTTCACTATATGTTAAATGGTAGATTGGTTGCTTTTTATTCAAATAAAGTTAAAGAACTAGATGGCAAAAAGATTGTTACACAAAGGCTAACTGATTTTTGGGGGGATTTATCTTGGTATTCACTAGGTGTAGAAGGGGGAGTTCAGTTAAATAATGGAAAAAAACCTGAAACACTATTAAGAAGAATTTTAGAGCTCTCTTCTGAACCCCAAGAAATTGTTTTAGATTTTCATCTTGGTTCTGGAACAACTGCAGCTGTAGCACATAAAACCGGAAGACAATATATTGGAATCGAACAAATGAATTATGGAGAAAATAGTGCAACCAAAAGATTAAATAATGTTATAAACGGCGATTCAACTGGAATCTCAAAAGCAGTTAATTGGAAAGGTGGGGGAGATTTCATCTACTTCGAACTTGCAGAATACAATGAAGAAGGAAAAAATAAAATAGACGCATGCAAATCATACAAAGAGTTAAAGAAACTCTTTACTGAACTTACTGATTATTATTTCCTAAACTATAACGTATCAGTAAAACAGTTCAATGATCAACTACTAGATGATAAAGATTTCCAAGAACTACCTCTTGAAGAACAAAAAACATTATTTAAAGCACTCTTAGACAATAATCAGCTTTATATTCCGCATAAAGAACAAGAAGATGGCAAATATAACCTCTCTAAAGAAGATCAAGAACTCACAAATGAGTTTTATGGATAATCAAAAGCTTTCTGAAAAAATAGATTACACAAAAGAACTGTTTGGAGAAAGTATTCTCCCTGAAATACCAGAAGGTATTTTAAACAACTTAAAGCACAATATGTGGCCACTCCAAGAAGAAGCATTTAAAAACTATTTATTTTATGAAAATATAAAAGAAGGCTCCAATAATGAAAATCTACCAAATGTCGAGTTTGTAAAAAAGGACGAACCAACCCATCTCATGTTTAACATGGCTACAGGTTCTGGTAAAACAATGCTGATGGCTGCATGCATACTTCACTATATGAATCTTGGATATAGAAAGTTTTTATTTATCACAAACCAAACAAATATTTTGGATAAAACTGAACAGAATTTATTAAACAAATTACATCAAAAGTATTTATTTGATGATCAATTAATGATTAACTCAGAAAGAGTTGAATTAAAAAAAGTAAATAGTTTTTCTAAAACTAAAAATTATGAAATAAGAATAGAAACTATACAATCACTGCATTTAGATTTGCAAGAATCTAACCAAAGAGAAAATATAAACAGCTTACAAGAGTTAAATGATCTAGACTTGGTGATACTGGCTGACGAAGCACATCACTTTAACGTCATGGCTAAATCTCCAAAATCAGAAAAAGACGTTGAAGAAAACTGGGAAAACACCATCCTTAATAAAATTTTCAGACATTCAAAAATATCTCTAGAGGAAAATAAAAATAAGCTACTTGAATTTACCGCAACAATACCAGAAGAAAAAAATGTACTAGAGAAATATCAAGACAAGATAATTTATGATTTACCTCTTAAAAAGTTTAGAGAAGCTGGTTTAACAAAAGAAATTAACATAGTCACGTTTACCTTGAGTCAGAAAGAAAAGATACTGTATGCTCTTGTTTTTAACTGGTATAGACACAGAGTTGCACTAAAGCACGGCATCAAAAACTTTAAACCTGTAATTTTATTTAGACGCAAAACAATTGAAGAATCAAGAAATGACTATGACGACTTTCTTAAGATTGTGAAAAACCTATCAGTAGATGATTTCAATTTTTTAAGCACTGATATTCCAAATAAAATACAAGATGCAAATTTAGGACAATCAAATAATTTTGGCCACACTAGAACTTCTCAAATACTTGAAGAACTTGAAGACCCAAGTATGAGAAATGAATTAGTTGATTTTATAAAAGAAAATTTTAATGAAAAATCAGTTGTCATAACAAACTCTAAAGATAATAAAAAAACAAAAGAAGAAATTGCATCAAATCTAGAAAAACGGCTAAACAACTTAGAAGACCCAAGAAATCTAATCAGAGCCATATTTACTGTTCAAAGACTTACTGAAGGGTGGGATGTCCAAAATTTATATGATATTGTTCGGATGGATGAGGGTCAAAATGATGGTGGTTCTAGTGGTAAACCTGGTGCAGCAACAGTTCAAGAAGCACAACTTATTGGTAGGGCTGTCAGGTATTTTCCATTTAAATATGAATTTAGTGATGCTCATAAAAGAAAATTTGACCAAGACTTAGATAATGAGTTAAGGATATTAGAAGAGTTCTTTTATTTTACTTATGATGTTCAGTCAAAATATCTTTATCAAATATCAAGTTACCTTCGAGAAAAAGGGTATGTTGATGGCCCGCCAATAATAAGGGTTGAATTTAAGGATAAATTTATTCAAAAAAATAAAAAGTTTTACAACAATGGCGTGTACTGGGTTAATGAGGTCTTAAGTAAAGATTTTGACCAACAACAAGATATAGAAAAGCAAGATTTAAAAATAGAGTATAAATTGCAAGCTTTAGAAATAGTTGAACAGTATGTGACATTTAGTGAGCTTGATCGTCCAGAAAGAGTTAAAGAAAAAACGTATAATTTTACATTTAAACTTTCAGACATTGAATCTCATATATTGCATAAAGCGTTAAATCAAATATATTTTGATGGTGACTATATGTCATTTTCAAAATTTAAAGATTTATTTAATATTGAAAATTCATATGAGATTTTTTCAAACACGGTACTTAGCAAGATAACCGTTTCACTAGAGTCTCAATATCAAACATTAGATTACATACCAAACAAAGAAATATTGAGAATAGTAAGGGATGTATTAAAAGAGTTTCTTCAGAAGGTAATTGAAGTAGAAATGAGAAATATTGGAACTGACATTTTTATACATGAAAGCTTAAACTCTTTACACATTACTCCTAAAAGAAAGATCTATAAGCCATCTCAAGAGTCACAATCTCTAGAGGCGATGTCTGTATTGACTACAATTCAAAATGCTGATTGGTATATAACTTCAACACTTCTTGATGAAGAGAACATATTACCTTACTTTTTTCCAGGCACAGATGAAGAAAGAGATTTTTGTTTATATATAGAATCTATGATTCCATCTTTAAAAGAAGTATTTAAAAATGTTTTTCTTTTACGAAATGAAGAAAAAATTAAACTATATGACTATCAATCAGGGATTGGTTTTCAACCTGACTATATTTTATATTTGCAAAAAAATGAAAAACTTTTTTACTATGTTCTTATCGAGCCAAAAGGACCTCAGCTTATCAATGCAGATTCCTTTAAGGAGTCATTCTTAGATCAAGTCAATAATGCATTTGGTATAGATGGGGAATCTTTACATGCCAATAATTTCGAATATAAAATTATTGGTCTTCCCTTTTATGTTAGTAAAAATTCAATAAACGTTTTTAACTCAAAGCATAAACTACCTAATCAAGAAGATAGGTCTTATGAAAATTTTGATGATGCATTTAGGGAACTGTTGAAGAAAGAATGAAATCATTCCAAACAACAGTTGCGCCTCTTCCCTTTACTCCCGACGATTATTAGACTATTGGACCGTATCTAGGGCTATCATTCGTTTTTCAACAACATGTGTGTCATATCTGTCTCGTAGAGGTAAAAATCGAAGTATGGATATGTTTTCTCTTTGAAATCTAATAAAACATTTTTAAGATAGATATATGGTTACATGTCCAAAAGGTCACAAAATGGTTGTTAGAAGTGGCCGTTATGGAAAATTTTATGGTTGTTCAAATTATCCAGGATGTAAAGAAACAAAGCAAATTTCCGCCAAATCAACTAAAAAAAAGAAATCATCTTCCACTGAATCAAAAACAAAGTCTTCAAATAAAATCTGTGCAGAATGCGGTGCTAAAAAAATAAGAGTTTATGACAGGGGCAACTCAATCTGTGATAGTTGTAAGACAAGATTTAAAAAAGTAGACACAGAACTTTTGATGGAGTCAAAACCTTTAGAGATAAAATCTGTTGTTATTGATGAACCATCTGGGTCAGGGCCTGGTTCAAATGGTTCTGAAGAATTTGATTCAATCAAGCCACTGTTGACATATTATGAAATGTGTTCCAGGGGAACTAGAAGAGTCGGTGGTTTAAGAAATGTTTTTGAAAATGTAACCAAAGGAAAAGATGTAATTGATGAAGTGCCAATCAATGCATTTATAAAAATGGAAAATAACATTATCGAACGTGAAAGCGACACATTAGTTGCGTTATTTAGAGAATCACAGCTTGACCCAGAAACGAATCCGATTCAATTCGGTGCTTTATGGGTTGTAGGAAAAGAGATTATTGAAAAAAATGATTCTTCTCAAACAAAAAGAATTTGTGCCCCACTTCTAATTTATGACTTAGAACTTGATTATCTTAGTGGCAATAAAATAAATGTTAACTTTAACGAACTTCTCCCATCTTTGAATTATCCATTAGTTGAGTACCTCGCCGATATTAAAGGTGTATCAGATGGTGGTGTAGCGTTTGCTTTTGAAAATCTACTAAATCTATTACCCGAAATGCCTTTTGAACTAGATAATTTGAATGAATTTCTAAAAACCTTAAATAGTTTCCTACCAAGTGATAAAATAGAGCTAACACCATTTGATGAATATCAGGATTATAAATTTGATAATCCGTTTGAAAATGAACTACAAGTTGTAAACACTTTTGCAATTTTTAATGGTGTAGATATGTCTCCATTGACAGTCGTAAAAGAAATTGAAGCACTGCAAAAAGTAGATTCATTTGAAGACACAGCTCTATTAAATGCACTGTTACCTATTGAGACATCAGGAAACGAACTTTATGAATTCGACAAATATGATGGAAACACTACAGATTTAGAAGAAGAATTTACTCACGATTTTGAGTTTCTTCCACTATCTCAAACACAGAGAGAAATAATTCAATCTACAAGGTCGAGACCAATGACACTTGTAACGGGCCCTCCTGGAACAGGAAAAAGCCATACTATTACTGCAGTTATTTTGGATTATATAGTTTCTGGTAGAAAAGTTTTATTTACCTCAAATACACGAAAAGCTGTCGAAGTCGTCGTTGAGAAATTGGAAGAAATGTGTGGACCATTTGTAATAGCATTAAGTGGCGGTAGAAAACAGCAGAATGAATTATCAAAAAAACTTGAAGACCTTATTAATCCAGGCACTTTAGATGATGCTCCTACAAAAGAAGACTTAGAAATATTAGAAGAGAAATATAGAGAACATTTAGATAAACTCCAGTCACTATCAAATAAATTAGAACAAAAATTGAGTGACTTAACTTCTTGGAGTTTAAATCAAATTTTATTAAAAAAGTATTTAACTTCTGATCTAGAACAACCAATAAATCAAAATCAAGATACATATAAGTTATTTAAAAAGTTAGAAAAAGCTAAAAATAAATCAGCTGAAAATATAATTTCAAAAAATTTACAAAGAAGATTAATTATTAGTGTTGCAAGGAATTTAGGAATAGACACAGTAAAAATTAAGAATCTTGAAGCAGCTGTTGAATATTTAGAAGCTTTACAAAACAATGATGAGTTATCGGAGGAATTACAAGACGTTATCACTAAAGAGTCAACGGTTTCTAATTTATGGAAAGAAGTCCAAGAGACAGATAATTATTTGCGTCAGTTGGCAGTAAATTATTTAACTTCTCGAAGAAAATTAGAATTAAAAAGTTTATTAAGCAATCCAACAAATACTAGACAGGTTGCTGATTTCAGAAATGCCTTGAGACGTGCAGATAATGCTGCTAAAAAAGAGATATTAGAAAATGTATCATCAGAGTTACTTTTGGACTTATTTCCCTGCTGGGCCTCAACAGACAATTTCTTATCCCACATTTTGCCACTAAAACCAAGAATGTTTCACTTGAGTGTTATAGATGAAGCATCATATTGTAGAGTAGATTCAGCAATCCCAACTCTTTACAGAGCAAAAAAGGCTCTGGTTGTAGGTGACCCAAACCAATTAAAACCTGTAATGTTTTTACCAGGAACTTTAAATAATGCTGCAATTGCAAAATCTGGAATAAAAAAATCTTCAACGGTCACATATAATTTTAAGAGACCACTTTTCGACATTGTAAGTGAAAATTTAGATTTAAGTGCAAAATTTATGCTTGATGAACACTATAGAAGTGAACAGGAAATTATTAAATTTTCATCAGACAAGTTCTATAAGTCAAAATTAGTTTTAATGACTCAAAAACCAAGATATCAAGAAGATATTGGTAAAGAAGCTACCTTAAACAACCCAATGCCAATGAATGTCCATTATGTTGATGGTTTTAGAAAGTATAGAACTGCTCCAAACGAGATAGAGGCTATTAAAGCAATTGAGGTTGCAAAGTCAATTATCAATAGAAATCCAGACTGGACTGTTGGAATTCTTACTCCATTTCGTTCACAAGCTGATTTTGGTTCATCATTATTAAGCAAATACTTCAGTAATAATGAACTTTTAAAGAGTAAGTTATTATTCGACACAGCACACCAACTCCAAGGGGATGAACGTGATGCGATTATTATTTCTTTTGTACTTGATAAAAACTTTGCTACAAACCAATTAAATTGGATGCAAGATGAAACAGGAGTCTTTAATGTCTCAATTACAAGAGCTAGAAAAGAATTACATATAGTTTCTTCATTACAACCAACCGACCTTCCAAAAGGACTTTTTAAGGAGTTTTTGGAATATGCTGAAGATAGTTTAGTTCCTGCGCCCCCATCAAATGAGTATGATTCTAAATTTGAAGAAGAGGTAGCAATAAAACTAGCTGATATTGGTATTAGAATCATTCCTCAATTTGAGGCGGCAGGGTATTTTATTGATTTAGTAGCAAGAAAAAATGCTATGACGCTTGGTATAGAGTGTGATGGACCATCTCACTTTGACAAAGAGGGCGTTAGAACAGAGAGAGATTTAGAAAGACATATGCGACTTTCAAGAGCTGGCTGGGATTTGCATAGAATTTCATATTTAGATTGGGAAGAAAACCCCAATAAAGAAATTGAAAAGATTTTAGATAAATTTAAAATCTCTCTTTAATTAAATAACTTTTTTAAAAAGTCATTGCTAGAAATTTTTCTAATTCCACAATCTTTCGCTTTTGTGGCTCTTTTCGATTTTTAACAGAGTAGATTTCCAAAAAACCCTTGTGGGCGCTACAGGATTTGAACCTGTGACTTCTTCCTTGTAAGGGAAGCGCTCATATTTTACTATCTTCTGGTGGCTCATCGTACCCCCATTCTTTGAGTAGCCTCAATGCTTCTCGGCGAATGTTCTGGTCAGTATCAGAATATTTGATATTAATCTTTACAGGACCTTCTTGTGCCTGCCTTTCTTTTTTTAATTTTTCACGAACCTCTTCAATGACCACTGCCATGATTAAGGATTTTGTATGAGCTAGGTATTTGATAACGTCTTTTATGTCCATAGTGTCCATTTCTCTTCCCACACGTTCCTGTCCTCTGGCATAGTTAGTCATCATTTGTTCATACACAGGGTATTGAAGATCTTGTGTCGAAGATTTAATCTTATCTACTACATGGGGTCTTTGTAGAGTTCGACACACAGCGCTCGGGGAGAGGTTGAGTTGTTTTGCAATACTCCTTTGACTCTCGCCCTCAATAGTAAGTTTTACAATCTCTAACTCATTCTTATTTAACGGCGTATGTTCACTTTTAGTCATTTTCTGTATTCTGACAGTTTCAGATTATATGGGTTTTTTTCAAGGTAAATTTTTCGCGGAAATTGACAAAAAGTATCTTAGAGAGCAATGCTTAAAATTTCTATATATATATATGTGTTGTTAATAAAAGCGGCCTCGGCAAGATTCGAACTTGCGACACCAGGTTTAGGAAACCTGTGCTCTATCCCCTGAGCTACGAGGCCAAGTAAAAACGTGCTACTTGTAGGATAGTTAGTTGTATATAGGTAATAAATGTTAGCAGTTGACGTCAAGAATATTAAGAAAACTTTTACGAGTAAG
>Ga0222718_10003093_pt1 | contig 14454 bp, 19 predicted proteins | sample C33_27DmetaG_FD_165045 | JGI IMG/M metagenome (GOLD analysis project Ga0222718, IMG submission 165045) | Estuarine water microbial communities from San Francisco Bay, California, United States - C33_27D | ecosystem: Environmental > Aquatic > Marine > Unclassified | place: USA: California... | reverse complement strand
GTGCTTGCGACATCTTTTGCTTCTTTCTTGCTTCTTACTTGTTGCTTTTATTCACTTACTTTTTTGACTACTTTGTGCCTTTACTTCCCCTGCCCTGCCCTGCTTTCGATCCCTTTGTTAATTTTGTGTCAAAATGTAAACATTTCGACACAAAATGTAACAAGAAAGTTTTCTAGGTGGTATATAAATGGACCAATGTATAATAGATTATTATCCTTACATACTTGGATTCGGTGTGACATTTGGAATGTCGATTATCACGAATATAGTTATCATATGTTTTAGTGATAATAGCTATGGTAAATTAGATGACTCTACGATAAACTACGACAATAAAGATATCGATATTGTAGTTGATGATGAAAACGTAATTACATCCAATAATCAAATGGAAGAGGAAGGGAGATATGTGGATAACGGTAAAATTGAATTAACGGTAACAGAATATGATAAATCCGACACCAAAGGCAATTTATTTCAAAGACAATCTCCCAATAATAAAGAATTCAACGATTTCAAGAGACTATCAAATAAAAATGTCAAAATAAACATTGAATGTGTCAAAAGCGATATACCCGAATGGGCTTTGAAGGAATACATGGGAGAACGCAAATAATAATTATCTAATAAACATATTCTCTTTAAAATCAATATTATATCCCATGAAAAATATACCTAGAAGAATGAAGAATAATCCCAATATTTTATTCAGTGATAATTTTTCACCGTGGAAATAAATACCAGTTAAAAATACCAAAAGAATATATATTCCTTGTTTTACAGGAACAAATTTACTCATATTCTTAGTTTTAATCAAGTGAATCCATATTAACCAGGTTATTATTCCAAGAAATCCAGACATAAAAAAAGACATAAACAACAATGGATTCATTTTATTTTTATATTCATCAAAAGCTTCCTTTATAGAAAATTTATATATTAAGACACAAAAACTAAAGAAAAAAATAAAAATTGCTCCCATAAAGGACAGATGATAGATGGATAAAAATTTGGTTTGATACTTTCTTAAATTTAATCCAATTAAGGATAGGAAATTTGTAAGAAATAAAATAACCAATAGTTCTACAAACTGTTTATTCATATTATAATTAACATAGAAAATAATGTCAATTATAATAAAGTCATATTCTATAATTATTACGAATAATTCGGCGTGCTTCATTGAGGACACTATTATACGAATTCATACCTTCATTCATTACTTGGAATCTAGAATTAGTATTAACTCTTGGTAAAACACCATATCTACTATATTCGTTACTTGAGCGTGCTCTTCTTCCTCTCCTATTTCTATTACTCGATGTTGTGGCTACCGAAGAATTTACACTTTGTCTACATATGGGACAATTGGACTTAAGATTTATCCATCTATCGATGCAAAAACTGTGAAACTTATGAGCACATGGGAGTACTTTTATTTGTTTTTTAATTTCTACTAAACAAATCATACATTTATTTTCTTCTTCTTTTTCTTTTCTTTCTTTTTCTTTTCTTTCTTTTTCTTTTCTTTCTTTTTCTTTTTCTTTTTCTTTTAGTTCAATATTATTTTCCGAAACAGATCTCAATATATTTCTTTGTAATCTCAAGCTTTCTCGATTTAACTCATAATCTTTTACAGAACGATTTTCAACATTATTATCTTCGACCACTTCATTTCTAATTTCCCTAGTGTTTACATCATTATTTACCGAAAGTGGAGATTCTCCCGAAGAATTAAAAAGTCCCATATTATTATTCTGTTCAGAGAGAACATTAAAATCAAACACATTGGGATAATGATTAGTCGGTGAATTTGATGGCGATGGATAATTAGGCATACCTTTTTCACCACCTATACCGCATCTTCTAGCAAGTCTAGCTTGTCCAATTGCCATCATTTTAAATACATCTTTGGATTCAAACGTAAACTTTCCTTTAAAATGTTTATTTGAGAGTATACCTGTTACTTGTCCTCTATTATTAATTTTCTTTATTAAAAAATAGTAATTTCCCATTGGAACCCAATTACCATTTATATCCCATACATTTACGATTGAACTAATTGTTGTGTGAATACGCATAATATTATATTATAAATAGTCTATTAATTTTTTTTGCAGTTCAGACTGCGTTAAGAACGCTACGATTGTATGCGTTACCTTTTTTCCAAAGATGTCGTTTTCTTCCTTTTCCAGCGTGATGTCTAAGTCATCAATCATTGCTTCCTGAACCTCGGTCACGTGTTCGGCGTCAAGTACATGAATGTTCTCATAAGAATGACCATTCAAATCACTCATATAAGCAACGAAGAGGCGGTTTAATTCCGGCGAAAAATCCAGAAACATCGAAGTAATGGCTTCGGTGAAATAACCTTCTTTAAACATGTGTTTCAACGACGGCAATTTTACAGACTTCTTTTCATCAAGAATTTTGTCTTCGCGGTCGAAATTCATGAGGAGATTTGACAAGATGATGAGGGGATATACAAAGCAAATACCATGAGCGTCACCATTTTGCAAATTCACTCCCAAATAATTGTGAGAAGAGTCATGTTCATATACAATTTCCATACGCGTTCCCTTTGGCAAGAACTCTTCATATACATGATTATAAGTATTGCTAAACATGTTGGCAAACTCATCCATAATGAGGTATTCCAATGGAGCATCAAATCTCATCTTTTCAATACTGTTGTCATCACAAATAAAGCTATATTCGTGGTATACAGCAATATAACTCCCATGCGAGTTAAAGTAATACATGTTGTACTTGTTGGTTTCTTCTGTGGGTAAAAGAAACACGCACGTGCAATGAGTTTCATACTCGACTTCTTTCTCGTCATCATTGACATTGTAATCATTAATGTCTAGGACAATAAGAACGGGTTTTTTCGCGAACATGGCATCAGCCACAATTTCATCTACATCACGTTCTACGTAGCGGTAATTCTTTTTTGCACCCTTTTTACCTTTCTTCGGGAGAAATTGTCCTCCCCAAACATTTTCGAGAGATTCCAATGTATCTCTGCGGATTTTCTCACCTTTTATCTTTTTTTGTTTTTCCACGTTTTCTGCAATCTCTCTTACGACATCTTCATAATCCATTGAGAGATATATGACTTCGGCACCTTTCATTGTTTCGCAAGCGAAATTATGTTTGATGAGATGGAGCAACTTATTGCTGATGTGGTTGCTATCATCGGCATTTGTCATGGAAATTTGTGTTTCTTCAGCCTTTTTCATACTTTTCCAAATGGCCGAAGGTCTTCCCTGGTTAAAATGAGTCATAGTTTGCATGATTGTTTCTATCGAGTAGTAACAAATAAATAATTTAAATTCAGTACACTTTACAGTGTTTATATAATGACGGTTGACATCAGGGAAATGGTTTCGATTTGATTGTACAGTATTGTATTTTTACAAAATGAAATATTGTACTTTTGTTGTCTTCGTGCTAACGGTAATACATAATGTGTTTAAATGCTAACGGTAAAGGGTGCGACACGATTAGCAATTATAATTGCATTTCTTATCAATTATAGGTGTAATTCTTCTAACTTCGCAACAATTAGTGGTGATTACTCCAGTAGAGGTTTTAGTTTCACATTTATTAATATTTTCAGTTTTTCGCTTCAAATATTGCGCGTAATTGTGGTTTGATGAACCATTGCCATTGCTGGCTTTTAAATTTTCATTTCTCTGAGTGGCACTACCAGCATTACTATGACAATTTGCCCTACTTTTATTATCTCTCAAAATTCTTTTATACTCGACACATTTGGAACCACCTAAAGTACGACGATAACCGGCCACTGGGTGTCGCAATATATTACAATGCACATTACTAGATGCAGCACATTTTTTATAGGTGTCGCAAAAACCATCAGCATTACTCAATACTCCATCGGTGGCCGAAAATGAAGTACTTCCCGAACCTTCTCTCCCCAACGTAATATCAGAAAGATTAGAACATACGCTATTACGATTTACACATGTATTGGTATCAGCCACATAACCATCTCTAGGTCTAACGCGGTCATATAGTCTAAAATTATATACTGAACCCGAATGTTTCGTTTGTTGGGAGACGCGACGAATTTGTTTATTGTTTGACATTATAATATTTAAGTAGAAAAAAAAAACAAATTTATTTTTAACTATACGTTTAAATTTAACATTTCATATCATTCGTATATTATACATGGAATTTACACTTAATGTGAAAAAATACATGCTAGCAATTCTAACATCAAATGAAGTTGATTTACTGAAAATATCAATTGAATCTGCCATTCACCAAACTCATAAAGACTACGACATATATATTGTGGTAAATAGTACTAATCCGGATTATTTATCCAAAGTAAAAGCATTATGTGCGGGACACGTTGGCACTGTAATAAAAGATATTGTAGAAACGGAAAGTAATGGAAAACCTGGAAAGGGACACAATTCTGTTTTAAATTTATTCAACACATTGCCTTATGAATATTTAATTATGTGTGATGGAGACGATTTTTTATATCCTTGTGCGGTATCAAGATTGGATAAACTCATTGAGACAAGAAAACCAGACATTATCGGTCTTATGGGAAATTGTAGTAAAATTACAGTGGACAAATATAAATCTACTGAACAAAAATATGAAAATATAAATAATACCAAACATAATTTCATTTATTCGAATAACTTGATGATTGAAAGAAATAGAGGTATAAATTGTATATCGGACTCTTATAATAAAATGTTGGCTAGCCCGATGCGTTTAATGGTTACAAATAAAAAAATAATTTCCAAGTATGAACAACTATATGATGAAAAAATGAATATATATGATGATTTCATAACATTTGTTAGAGTAGTCGATGAAAGCATAAATCATGGTTTAAATGTATTATATTTGAATGATGAGAACATATATCTTTATAACAATACCAATATTAAATCAGTTAGTAAATTTTTTGAGAATGACGGGAATCAATATAAGACAATTGAGGACCAAAACACATATGAAAAATATGATTTATCAGATTACGATGTAACAAAAATAAAAGTTTTCCCAAATATAGATGTAAATCAATATGAAAAACAACTTATCCATAAATTTCACCAAGACATTACAAATAAATACAATCATCATGCCGTAACACACTTAGGATTTGAAAAGGAATATTTATCTCTAAAAAACATTCTATTTGTTGATACGGGAACTGATTGGACATACGATACAATTGATAATCGCTCCTTAAGGGGCACGGAAAAAGCAATTTATCAAATATCCAAAGTATTATCCAACCATGGTAATAACGTCGAAGTTTTTACTAAAAGAAATATAAATAACACAGTTTCACCTACATTAAAATATGTTGACCTAAATCACATTATATCATCAAACTGTAAACAAGATATTATAGTTTTTCAAGGTCGACCTTTAATGGAATATAACTTTTTTAATTCGAAAAATTCTGAAAATACTAAATGTTACATTTGGATTCAACACGACGTGACGGTTAATTTTGTAAAGAATCAATATTCTAATTTCGGAGAAATAGACAAACACATAAAGGGGTATATATTTGTAAGCCATTGGCAAAAAAACCGGTATATTCAATATTACAAACTTAACGCAAATAAATGTCATGTTATGCAAAATGCGGTCTCCCCAACAATGTCTTTACTACCAAAAATTAAAAAAACACGTACACTCATATACATCAGTTCTCCTTATCGGGGTATGATTAATTTATACCCATTATTCAATGAGTTATTGAAGGTAATTCCCGACGTCACCTTAAAGATTTTTTCAGCATTTGATCTTGAAAACAACAATAATTTGGGAACATATTCACCGCTGACAGTTAAAGATTTAGAGGAAAAATGTAAAGGTTACGATTCTTACTATAAAAACTATTATAAATTGCTTGCTTCTCATGATAAGATACATTTTTATGGAAATGTCCCGCAAAATATACTATTTCAACATTTAAAAGCTTCGATGATTTTCTTATATCCAAATACATTTCCCGAAACTGGTTGTACAAGTATATTAGAAGCTATGTCCGCACGTTGCAATATAATATCTAGTGATTTGGGAAATCTTCGTGAAACGTCAAATAATTTTGGAGATTACTATGACCCATGTATAGACGTAAATAATTTTGATTACAGTCCCGAAAAAGCAATGATGGAACCATTCAATGTCAATCAATTATCAAAAAATTACGTCAAAGATATGTTGTCTTGTACCATAGATAAATTACGAAATTACAATAGCGCTGAAAATCAAAAACTTCTTGATTTACAGGAAAAATATATTTTAGAGAACTGTCAATGGAATAATCGTCTCAATGATTTTTATGATGTCATTAACAGTGATTGATAATAACCAATGACATACAAACAAATAAAATACCTACCATATATAATGATGAAGATAGCGTATATTATAGTATTGGCGATGGCAATATGGTTCATAATTGATTACTTAAGTAAGAATAAAGAGTCATTTATAGAAGGAAATTCAAATACAGAATATGACCCATGTCAAGTGACACTAAATGAGAACTGTGGTAAAATACCAGGCATTGAAAAAAATATGGAAAAAATAAAAGCAGATTCAAAAACAATTACCGACAATTTAGATAAATATCGGAAAATTATGAATGGCAATGAAGAACAAGTAGTTAAATTTTTAGAAGAATTTGACTAAATGGGAACAACAATAAATAAATTATTGAGTTATATTAATGGATAAAAGAAATATGCGAATTTGTAAAAACTGGTTAACATCTATAGTTTTTATACTTTTCATTTATATTTTAGCGTACAATATCATTCAATATGTTGCACCGCGTTTATTTATGAGAGTACACGAAGGAATGGAGTGTTCCAATGCTCACATTAACGATAATTCAACCAAATTAAAAAATTTAGAAACAAAATTCGGTGAATATAAATATTTATATGAAATTTTAAAAAATAGATACGCTGATCAAAATAAGACAATTAAAAGCAATCAAAAAAAATTAAATCAATTGCAAGTAAAATGTGCCAAATGTGCTTAGATTAATTTCTTGGAATAAAATCCAGATGTTCTTCAATAATATCCCTGATTAAATTAGGTTGATAATTCCTAACATGTCGCCTATTCATTTTAAAATTCATTTCATGTATAACATCATCATGTTTTTCAAAAAAGCAAATTAAACCCAATATATTTCCCAATATTATTATGAAAAACATATTGAGATAGATATACACGAAATTTCGTTCAATTAACATATCAAAATAAAAAAATGTTGAATTCGTTACAAAAAATATTAATAAGAAACAATACTTTATTTTATCAAAATACAGTCTTTTACGGTATATCCTACAAGAACAACACAAAGCATGAAGAACCAAAGTGAATAGATTTATTATCAAAGAGCTATAAATGTTGTAATAATATTGTTTAAAAATAATATCATGTTGTGTTACATTCCAAAGAATATATGTTCCATTATTAATATTTCCAAGACTTAATAATTCAATTGATGTCGGCGGATATTTATATTCTGAAAAAAAGAAAAAATAATTATACAAGAAGGTAAAAAACAAATTTATTCCTCCTAATAAAAAAAACCGAATACAAGGATGCCAATCATTAAAATCATAGTCAAAATGTTCAAGTGGATATTCAAAATCAAAGTAATAATAATAATTGCATTCCATGCATTTAAAAAAAGGGTCTTCGTTGATATTTTCATTACGCCACATTTGTAGACATTTTTGATGTATATATTTTGATGTCCCATTGCACCTACAAGGATTTATTAATAAATTGTCTGATTCTTCATTGCTTTCAAAACATATTCTACATTCTTTTAAGGAAACATCAATTTCTTCTATTTCTTCTTCTTCTTCTTCTTCTTCTTCTTCTTCTTCTACTTCTTCTTCTTCTACTTCTTCTTCTACTTCTTCTTCTTCTACTGCCTCTTCAGATTCTCCATAAATATCAATGGTCTCATCCGACATAATAATTATATTAATAGTATATAAATAAATGGTAAGTCCTCCCAATTGGAAAGAATGTTCCGATCGCATTCAAAAAGAAAGGCTTGAAATACAAAAAAAAAATAAAATAAACCATGAAGAAATGAAAGCTAGACGCGTTAATTATATTAACCCGGATACATTATATCAAAAGTGTGCTACTAAAACTTCAGAACAATTAGAACCAGAAGAACAAAATTTGTATAATGTGGTAAATAAGAGCACCAGTATTTTAACATCTTTGGTAGGTGGAGAAATAAGACAAATAGGCTCCAAAAGCGATAAAATGAATGCCAATGCTTATGATATTGATAAATTTGGCACTGGCGTAAGATTCATCGAAGATATAAATATGGGCAACAATGTTTGTCAAGATATCAATGATGATTGTAATGATGCGTATTTTAGTAGATATTCCCTGACTACTCCAGAACAAGCAGTATGCGACAGCGACGGTGGTTACCAAAACGGTGTGTTAAATGAAAGTAAAAAAAAACTTTGTATGGGAATAACCAACGCTATAGGGGGGTCAATGAAACAATACAAAGAAGGGACTAAACCTAATTGTGCATTAGTCAACGTAAATGTAAGGTTACCTAAAATAAATGACCCAAATAAATGTGATTGGGATCAAACTGCTCCATTTGTAGATAGATATGAACCCGTGTATTTGACCGTTCAAGATATTGAGAAACATTACAAGACTTGTGGGCGTACAATAAAGGACGGTAATGTAACCTATAAGCCCTGTATTACAGATGAAAATGGTAAAAAATTCAATGCGCTTTCGATAGCAAAATTAAAAGGAAAAAGTAAAAAATGTAAGACGTGTAGTCCATTGGAATTGGGATTGACATTGTGGAGAAGATGTTCCAATGAAAAGGATGTAATTGAAAAACAATGTGGGAAAAAAGAAAGTTTTTCAAATTATTTAGAAAACAATATTTCGTGTAATAATAAACCCCTTATTCTTTTACAAAGTATGATTGGTAGCGGTCTGTCTTTGTTCATATTGCATAAATTACTTCAGAAATAATCTAGTACTAATATAATGGGAGGATACAGTTATATGAAAATGATAAGAAGTCCAGGTGATTTGCAAGATAAATGTGGTGACGATAAAATATGTTCGGCTGGTGTACAAATGGGCAACACATTCAAATATTTTGATTTAATACTTCATGGTTCTTCGAACGTGTCAAAACATGGTTGTACTGGGATGACACTTGATGAATGCAGTAAACAACAAGATGTTAATGCGGCAAAATTATTAAATATAGCTGCACCCAAAATAAAGAGTATACCCATGGAGGGGCGTCAAGAATTGGGAGACCAATATATCAAAAAATCGGGGCGTAAATGTAAAATGGGTGGCAAAGAAGTAGAAATGGATTTATTTGTCAATAATCGCCCAGGAAATACACAAAATTCACCATTCAATTACGGTAAAAAGAAAGGTGGTATGAGAAGGGGGAGAGGACTTATACCAAACATGATAGAACAACTCATCAAAATAAATCCCGTTGATGCATTAGTTAAAATGGGTGAATCTATGCCAACCTGTGAAAGATATTGTGTAAAAGAGATTAAGGTAGATAATAACGAGCTGACAGAGACTTATAAAAAATCTATATTAGATAAAATCAAGCAAATAATATGAATGATGTGAATTTTAAGGATTCATCTAAAGATGTTATCGCGGAGGATAATACCACGTGCGAAGAAACCTTCCAAACTATGAACGAATCATTCGAAAATCACGATTATCTAATAATGAGTCAAAAAGTTCTTGTTGGGGGGATATTCTTTTATTTATTCTACAAACTTTTCAAAAAAAAATAGAAGGTGTCGACAATATAATAATATATTTCACTAATATATATTACTATACGATGTACAAAAAGAAACCAAAAGAGAGTTTTGCAGCTCTCATTAAAAAACCCGGAGAAATGTGTGGGGACCATAAATGTGGTATGAATGATTACATAAATATAATTTCGGGAAGTGATACAGGATACGACCCAAATGTGCCAAATAGTGGAATTATGAACATGGAAAGTATCAAAAAGAATTTAGACCCCAAATGCCATAAAATGTTAGACGAACAAAAGGCTGAATTTGGAGAAAGAAAAATAGTCAAAATTGGAAAAAAGAGATTTATGAAAGTATCCAAAGCCAAAAGTATTTTAGGAGGCATCACTGATTCTCTATCTAACCTTAATCCTATGAAAATAATGAACAGTGAAATAAAAGAAGCCAAAGAACAGTGCTGGAATGGCACGAGTATAATGCTTGACGGCGAAGATGTCGTAAAAAGCAAAGAACGATGTGAGGTACTCGGGGGAAGTTGGAAAATTCGAGAAAAAGATTTCGCCCAATTTTATAAAGGTAAGAGTGATGAAAAATGCGAGACTAGTTGCGGTATACTCAAAAAATTTTTTGAATTGGATGCTGAACTTGATAAACTGAAAAATAAACATCTTGTTGAATTTGAGGATAGTGAACAAACTTTTTACAAAGAAGACCAAAATAATTATTCTGTTGCCGTGGAAATAGAACGTATATCAGGTGAATTGGACGTGTTAAAAATCGAAGCTCAAGCATTGTACGAAGACTGTAAAGGTCTAGACGAACAACAAAGCGGAGGTGATATTAGTGGTGCATTATCAGAATTTTCTAAAAAATGTCGTTCAATTTACGACGAGTTAGAAATCTTCATTAAAAATAAATTGATTAACTTTGAAAAAGATGAACTAGGTATTTCACCACACGATTTCTTAAAAAATCCAACCATTATTGACAATGAACCATGCCAGTATAAATACCGCTGTGAAATTGAAAAAATTCCCTTTGAAGAAGGTTTCTCTCGATTTTTGGGAGGCGGAGACATACACTTGACAAAAAAAATAGAAAACGCACAAAAAATAGCAATGGGTGCCCTAATTATTTTCTTGATGCATCGACTTTTAAAAAAATAAAAGAAATCTAGGATTAGTGAACACTAGATTGTAACTTTATAGTTGGATGTTCTTGACGTGTCATCTTCAAATTAATAAATATTTCGCGTTTAGTCCCTTTGATAGGTACAACCGTTTCACACTCTATATTTTTATATACATAGTTATCTATTACCATTTCAAGAAATTTCATCTCTTCTTCGTAAATCCCCAACCCTAATTTTTTCATTTTATCTAATACATTGCTAGTGTGGAACATTCTTTCTTCTTTGGTCCAGGTTTTTCCAATAGATTCTTTACGTTCTTTTTCTCTTTTCAGTCTTTTCTCTTTACGAGCTTTCATTTTGTCACGCTTTTCCTTTTTCGTTTCCTTTTTTTTCTTTCCTTTGACCATTATAAAAAATAGTACAACTAAACTTTAATTTCAAATCGAATCATTTATTTGTCTTTTAATTATTCGCAATTAAAAGATAAATTCCACGTAATATTTTAACACTAGACGCACTGATTATATCATGTCTTACGATTGTAAGAACACTTTGGTCGTAGAAGGCGATGAATGGCAAGACTTTGTCAATGAAAACACCGGAAGAAGGGGCGGGATTGACTTTAATTTGGGATACCCCCTGGAAAATAAAACAAAAATGCAAAAATACAAGATATGGGGTTCTATTCTAGCAATGAGCGGACAAGGCGAATGGAGAGGAAATAAAATAGAGTTTTATACCGTGAATTTCCCTCCAACAAATTACCTAGTCCAGGTGAGTCAAAAATACCCAGGGCTTACTTTTACCTTGGGTTACGAAGAATGGGCTACAGATATATGTGGCATTTTAACAATAAAAAATGGCACAAAAAAGGAAAGTACAGATATGGACAATTATTTTTCGGAGATTTATGGTTTCAAAAAAGTCGATGATGCATTGAGAGCCATAGAAAATGAATATACACTTGAATTTCCTCTATGTGATGCGAGATTACTTCGTTTGGGCGGCGACGAAACAGAAATCACGCGTTATATGCGACACCTCGGCTCAATAAATTGGGAGGAAGAATGGAAAAAATATGTTGAAAACCATTTAGAGAATTAAATCAATAAATTTGTAATAACAATGAGAGAAAGAACAAACAAAATAAAACTTTATAATGATGCGATGACTTTTTTTATTGGATTACTAGGATTTTACAATTTTTGTATGGCATGTTTTTTTGAAGTCAATTTCATAGATGAAAAATATGATACCACGATAATACATACCAATAATACACAATTGGAAAAATACGGAATTGATCCACTTTCGGGATTTCCGAATCTTTATGTATTATGGTTATTACTGCTTTGTGCCATTAAAATAAACGATGTTTATCGTAGAAATTATATATTATCCATAGTGTCATTCATGATGAATTACATTTACAAAATTGAAATGGTTAACCTGGATAGTACATCGTCTGTGAAAACTTTTAATCATATTGATATGTATGTGAGTTTGTCGGGAAGTTTAATATGCACGTTTAATATCATTTGTAATTTTATTACCGAACAGCACGAAAAGGAAAGAGAAGGATACAATTCTTTGCCCTAGTATTTACAAATCGAAATGTAATTTATGTAAGTGTCTAAAGGCATACAATGTAATAATTACATCATCATTTAAGTCAATCAATTCAATAGTCTATCAAAGCATCATGAGTTCTAAAGGAATCACTGTATATGCTGGTAATAAGCGTGGTGGAAAGCGGTCTGTAACTACAGCTACACCCAATAATTCTCCAATTCAATCTCAACAAATCTGTCGCCAATTGACGAAGAAAGAGAAGAAGAAGGCACAAAGAAAATTGTACAAGAAGCGCAAACAATTTAAGGAGATAAATGCTTCTTTCGATGATTTCACCGAAGCGGTTAAATTTGTAGCAATGAATCAAGAAGGCGTCGACAAGATTGCAGGACCGCAAAAGAACAAAGGCAAAGCCGAAGCTGAATCCGAGGAAAAGCCTAAGAAAAAGCGCAGACGCAGGTGCAAAAAGCGTAAGAAAAAAAAGCAAGATAAGGTCACCGTGGAGGAAATCGCTGAGAAAGAGGAAGCGGTTACCGACAAAAAGGAAGCAGTCGCTAAAGAGGAAGCAGTCGCTAAAGAGGAAGCAGTCGCTAAAGAGGAAGATCAAGCATCTAGTGAGGAGAGAAACCAGGAGCAACATTTAATGGATATTGCCAATAGTCAATCTAGACCAGGAGCTTGCACTGAAAAACAATACAAAAAGTTAATGGAAAAACGTGCCAGGCATAATAGAATGCGGGTAAAAGCGATTGAAAATTACAACGCCAAAATTGGAATCATACAATCGTTTCGCATTAAATACCCCGCTCTAGCCAATGCTTATCTCGCTCATAAATTCGGAAAACAAATGGAAGAAGACGCTAAAAACAGCGAAAACTGCGACGATTGTAGTGGCAAATGCACTCGCGAGGAATAAATGCTAAAGCATCGTATAGTAAAATATAAAGGTAAGTATTAAATAAGTTTTAATTATTTTTTAATTCACTATTAAAAAATAGTCAAAGATATAAAATAAATTTAAGGTTTGCGCTGATATAAAACAAAAGCACTGGAAAACATAGTTCTTTTGGAAGAATCTCCACCGTGCATTTTACCAGACGCATTGGTATTATTCGCATTAGAACCTTGTTGTGTGCGCACATGCATTTTTCGAATGCGAGCAATTCTGGAACTGTTATCTACATTAGGTCCTTTAAAAGAATGTGTCTGTCTAACTCCGTCTAAATTATTTGGCATTTATAATAAAGGCATATAAAAAATTTTTAAAAAAATAAAATACAACAGTTATCCGAAAGTATTTTCCGATGAAAATGAAACATATAAAAACCCATCTTCATCCTTGTTTTTTTCATATACTTCTTTTATCATCGCACTAGAAGGCATTAAAAACCTATCATTTACAAACATATAAATGGCTTTTTCCGGATTCAATTTAATCCTTTTTCGAATGACGTATGAAAATTGTCCAATGGTCAAATCCATTGGAACCAAATATTTATGTTTGTCGAGAAGAGGGAGGGATTTATCTTTGGTATAACAAATGATTGGACAGCGGTCAGGATATTTTGCTAAAATACGTGAAGATTCTTGGATTCTCTGATATACAGTTCTTTTTTTTTTAAAGTCCATTACTATATATTTCATAGTTAATTTTAAATGTTTTTATCGTTGATTTATTTTTTAACAAATTCATTATTCTCAGTCAATTCCCCGATAATATATGATTTATCATCATTTGTGCCTTTGGGAAAACGAGAATAAATTTCATTACCATCGCTATATTTCCATTGTCGACCATCTATTTCTCTAATATTTAATTCAATTACTTCTCTTTTTACCTTATCGACATTTAAATTACCAGAAGATATATTGTCATTTTTATAATCCGGTGCATAAGAAATCATT
>Ga0222718_10003087_pt1 | contig 14465 bp, 15 predicted proteins | sample C33_27DmetaG_FD_165045 | JGI IMG/M metagenome (GOLD analysis project Ga0222718, IMG submission 165045) | Estuarine water microbial communities from San Francisco Bay, California, United States - C33_27D | ecosystem: Environmental > Aquatic > Marine > Unclassified | place: USA: California... | reverse complement strand
TCACAGCGTGTTTGGACAGCATTGACCCAGTCACCGTTCACTATGATCGTCATAGAGGAATTCGACGAGATCAGCACTAAAGGCCAGAACTACTTAAAGAAGCACATAGATGACACGGAACACCAGTGTAGGTACGTGTTCACCACTAACCACTGTGATCGGGTTCTACCAGCACTACGCGATAGGTGTAGGGAGATCGAGATCAACACCACTAACCCGAGATTGGCCGAGGCACGTCTACGGGACATAGTCAAGCGTGAGGGCTTCACTGTTGGTGACGACGCGATCAAGCGATTGGCCCAGAGCGGTCGCAGTTTCAGGCATCAATTGAACGAGTTGGGTCGATTGGCCGTAGTAGGCAAGAAAGGTGATTCAGGTGATTTAGGTGATCGTGCTCGCAAGGCATTTGGTGACCGATATCGAGAACCAGAACCGATGGTAAAATTATTCACTGTTGAGGGTTGACTTCAGCAGTGATCTAGTGTACAATGAGATAACAAAGGAGAGAAAAATGTCAATAAAAATCAGCAAATCAATACTAGATCGCACTAGACGTGCCACGCAGTCAGTGAGCGATCAACTACACGAGATATATCGGCAAGAACTACGAGATATGACCGTGTACAACTATCGAACGTATGAACAATGGTACAGCGATTGGGGCCGAGAATTGGATAGGTCACGTGATCAGTAAGACACAACTGTTGGACGCACTACGCGGTCAATGGCCGGTCACTATGGTCACACTGCCTAAAGATGAATTGGTCGCGATCTGTGAGGGCTCGGAATCAACTGCCGAACTGCTCCAAGACAAACTACGCGAGACCGAACAGATAGATGGCACGATCAACACTTTCTGTGACATTTGGGCTGACCACTTCGAGGACACCGACAGCGATCATTCACCCGGGGAACAATGGGAAAACAACTTCGAATGGGGTCGAGAACTGTATCTAGCGTGTGCCGAGGTCGAAAGCAGGCTGAATCAGGTGTGATTGGTCACGAACGGATTACCATTTTGATGGTATTACCATCTATGCCCTTCCATCAGCCAGATAATTTTACCAAATTTCTTGCTTCCATCAGCCAGATAATTTTACCAAATTTCTTGCTTCCATCAGCCAGATAATTTTACCAAATTTCTTGCTTCCATCAGCCAGATAATTGTTGGATGTATTTCCTCCACTCCTCTATGGGATTGATCTTGTGTTTCACGAACACTTCTATGCCAGTGATCAGTTCTGATCTTGGCACCAAATGATTCTGACGGGCTCCCCATTCCAACACTGTCTCCACTATCACACGATCATTGTATCTCGAAGCACGTGTCTCTGCCACTGGTAACCATTCCTTGTGACGCAGTATCCAGTACAGTGTCCTGCCACCCAATCTCTGGTAGTCCACTATCTGTCTCTGATCTACTGGAACCATGTTATCAACACGTATCTCGTGCCCGATGTCACTGGTTGTACCTCGTGGGGATAACAGAAGTTGCTGGGGAATACCACAGCATCACCAGTGTGTAGATCGGGCACTGGATACTGTCCCTGCCAGAAACGCAGTGCTCCACCCTCGTAGTCTTGATTCAACACTATGCTGGAACTCAACGTCCTGTTGGCACCACCATAGTGATCTATGTGTTCTTCGAAACGATGTCCCACACCGTACCTGATCAGGCTCACACCCGTGTGTTGGGTGGCCTTGTGATGGTAGGGGTAGTGTTCGATTATGTGTGCGAGTGCCTGTTCGATGTTGTGCCAGCATGGTCCCCTGTTCTCGTTCAGCATGGTCTGTTCACAGGTCCTGCTGGGCAGTAGTTGGTTCTCGGTGTTCGTGATCGCACTCTTGGCCCATTCCCAGCCATCCCAGGCATTGTCTGCCTCGGGCTCTGACTTGGCCCATTCCACTATCTCCTCACAGGTGTGTTGGCTCAAAAGGCCCTCGAAGCGTATAATGTAATCTCGCAGGTGCTGACTGCTGGCTATCTCCATGCGTATCTTCCTGCCTCATAGGTGTATCTCTTGTGCCTAGTGGCAAAGAAATCACAGTATGTGGGTGATTGCTCACGTCGCAGTCCTGGCATCATGGGTAGCACGTCTACCCTGTTTTTTGATATCGTGCGTGGGTCTATCTCCCTCGCGAACTTGTTGGCTATGCGATAGCCCATGGATGTAAGATAGGTGAATATCTCCGTGTCTCCATTGGTCCACTTGCGTGATATCTTGGGCTTCCATTCAAAAACTATGGTGGGACTGTTCCTCTCAATGATGTTTTCAGCACCTCGTAGCACGTCCAATTCAACACCCTCGCAGTCCAGTTTGATCAGGCTGACCGGTTTGTCATCAGGTATGGTCAGGTCCAGCGTGGTCATTGGCACCTGTGTGCTTGACATCCTGCTGTTCTGTCCCTTCTTTGATGTGGCCAGTGTGTTCTCTGGGTTGTAGCATATCTCCACGTCACCCTGTGTGTGCCCCAGTGCCGTGTTGAAACAGTGTATACGTTGCGTGTCCTTGACGTTTAGACGCACAGTTTCAGTGAGGCAATCGTATATCTCACGCACCGGTTCAAAGGCATACACCTCATTGTACATGTCACTGAACTCAATGGTGTTCATGCCCACGTGTGCCCCCACGTCTATGGCTATGCCAAGCGAGTCGCTGGGAACGTAGAAACTGTCACGCAGTGTGTGATTGATCTGTGCTTGCCAGTGCGTACAGTCCCCAGCACCATCCAAACCCATCAGTCGCATCAGGTGTCTGTCCTGTGTGGGCACCCGATACCACCTGCCCGAACGGGCATGTTGTAGTGTCTTGACTGACATGGACTACTTGCCCAGTCTGTCTAACTGTTCGTATAGGTTGTATAAACGCTGTCTGTGTGCTTCACCAACTGGGTCACCAGGGGGTAGTTTGAACTTGTCATCCATCCTCATGTTCCTGATCTCCTCACGCACTGTGTTGACATCACGTGCTGGTGAAGTCTTGGTGTTGTTGATGGGATTTGGCATCCTGTTGCCTTCCATCAGTTGTTCCAGGAACTGTATGCCTTCCGCTGTGTCAACCAAAGGTTGATACAACACACGCTCTGGTAGTGTGTTGGCATACTTCTTGACGCTGTCTATCCTCTGTGCGTAGTCATTGCCCCATTGTTGCTGTAGTGCGGTCTGTTCCTTGTCTAGGTCAACCCTTGGTGCGTTGGCCATCTGTGATTGTACCTTGGCCAGTTGGTCCGAGTACAGTGCTAGAGCGGTCTTGACCTGATCCTGTGAGAAGCCTGATTTCTTGAACACTTCAGTGACTTCCTTTGATAGGTCCTCTGGTATGTCGTCCAGCCCAAACTCCTTGGCCACCGTGAAATCATATGATTCTGGAACCTTGTTGGTTATCTTCTTCTCCAGTTCCGTGTAACTCTTGGCCAGGTCCTCTGGTGATTTGAATTTTTCTGGCAACCATTCTGGTCTGTCTGGTTCCTGTTGCTCCTGCTGTTGATCCCCGGCCTTGGGCACGGTCTCAACTGGTGTTTGTACTTCTTGTTCGATTAGATGTTCTGCTGGTGCTTGTGTTTCTTCTGGCATTAGATTATGTGATCCTTCCCGTTTGTGTTTTGAACATTACGCTCACGGCACATATTTTCTATCCTACGCAACAGTTGTTGTTGGGCCACTTGATACACCGCGGCATATGGGTTTGGTGAGTCACTGGTCACGCGTGTCTGATGTATCACACGATTTAGATCCTCGAAAACTGCCTTGCCTGCTGGTGATTCAAATACCTGACGGTAGAACTGTTGTAGTTGCGTCTGTGAATTTTTCATGTTCAGTTGTTGTTAGTTACAGTTTAGTTTCTTTGTAACTATTTATCAGTACTAAACAGAAGGTGGTTGATTTTGTTGTTGTAATTGAGCGGCAAGATTTTGTAATTGTTCTGCCTGTTGCTGTTGTGATTGTTGTTCCAGTGTTTCTTCTACCTCTGTTTCGGTCTTTATCACTTCTGGACTCATGTCACCATCACGCAATATCTTACGTGCCAGTTTCTGTAGGTCAACGTTGATCAAGGCATTCGGACCCAATTGTGTTATGGTCTGTACCAGTTGTAGATCACGTGTTATCTCCGTCAACGCTATACCACGTTTGACAGCACTGTTCACTACCAATTCGCTGATGTCTCCAAACCTTGTGAAGTCTTCAACCTCTCCCCTCATCTGTAATCTCTTGATTAGATTACCAATTATGGGTCTCAAGAATTCCTGTTCCAGTCGCAGTCCTGATGGACCTATACGTCTGTAGAATTCGCTCTGTCTGATCTGTACTTCAGTGGCAGTCTGATATTTTGATTCGTCTGGTGGCAGTATGGCATCATTGAACAGCATCCTCCTGATCATGGCCCTGTGGTCATTGATGGTTGCTTCCGTTATGTTGAGTTGTCCAGGAAATGGTATGGCTTGTAAAGGGGAATCTACAGTTATTACATCTCCTGGTCTCAATTTCATGTTGGCAAAATTTACAGCAGTGTCGCTGTTCACTTGCCACGATCCCAATGCGAGATAGGACGCGGCCTCCATGAACAACATCTGTGCTTCATTGACTACACGTATGTGTGGTAGTGCTTCCCTTACCGGGCTAGTTCCCCACATATCACCTATAGTCTTACCAAACCTGAAAACTGTGAACATCTGTACTGGCATGGTCTTTTTCTGGATTATCTCCATCTCCTTGCCCACTTGTACAGTGTATGTGTATTCTTTATCGTTGGGGTATCTGAAACAACTCTCTAGAACCTTGTGCGTCTTGTATGGGTCTTTCATACATTCCTTGGCCACCGTTTCTGGTAGGCTGTCTTTGAAATTCTCTAAAAGGTATGTGCCTGGTAATTCGTGCTCTCTGAAAACTGTTTCAATCTTGTTCTGGTGGTCGTCTAGGAAATACAGTTGATAACTTGGCACTGCCACGAAATCGATGTTTGTCTCTTCGTACATTCCAATACATCCAACACCCGAGATCACAGCATCCGTCAGTGCTTCTGATGCCGCTATGTAGAAGTTGGAATCTTTTATTGTCTTGAACACAGTTCGGTTGGCAACGTCAAGTCCTTTCTTGACATCTGTAGCCACCCTCTCCTTCAAATCTTCTCGCACGGACAGTGTGGCCCATTGTTGGTTTTGCGGAATCAACAGATTTAGAATAGTGGATACCAACGTCTGAACACCATCTGGTGCCGTTGAATCAAATATCTTTGTCCTGTCTGTTGTGTTTGTGTCTTTCCTGAATATGTCCCTGTTGGGCCTTGTGTAGAGATAGGCTTCTGATATCTCTGACTCGTGCTTGTCTCTTTCTTGTTTGGCAAGTTTGAATGCCTTTGCGATGTAATCTTTCATTTACTATTGATTAGATAGACTACCAAAACCAACACCAGTTGGCATCAATGTGCCTGACTGTGTACCTTCAGGAACTTCAAAACCTAGAAGTCCTCCAGACCTTGGTGTGATCAGACTTGATCTACCTCTTCTTCCCCTCCTTGATCTCTGCTGTGCCACCGAAGCCGCTTTCCTCTCATCGGCCAGTTGTTCTGCCGCTTTCGAATCTGCGTCTGCCTGTAGTTGTCTTTGGATCTCTAATTGTTGTTTTGCCTGTTCTTCGGCACTTGGCATGCTTGGTGCTTTAGGTATACACATTAGTAGCCACCTCCCAGTAATCGAAGCACGTTCTGTGCTGTCCTAATTGTTGGTTGTAATAAACTCTGTCTCTGTGGAGCCGCACCCAGTTCCTCGTCTTGGATTCCCAATGGTGATTTAGATTCAATCAAAACACCCCTACCACGTTGTGCCGCAGTCCTTCTCTGTCCTGTGCTTCTTGCTCTAGTGGCAACCGGAGCCGGAGCAGGTGCTGGTGGTGGTGGTGGTGGTGGTGGAGGAGGAGGTGGAGGAGGTGATGAACACATCATCATGGTCACCGGTCCTTTGTACTCCGAACTCATTTCCTCGATAATATTGAAATCCTTGTCCCAAACTAGTTTTGAATATATCTTCATTTTCGAATCCTTTTCGCGTGTACGTGTGTTTTTATATGATAACCTTTCGCGCGTGTGTTATTATATAAATAATCTTGTCATTCGAATTATTTATCGGATCAGTTGATTTTGAAACTGCTTCCTGAACGTTGTAAGGGGTTGAAAACCTTGGCAACTTTCGAAACATCTACGGCTAGATTTGGAAGGTGTGATATAGCACCACTAGTGGCATCAATACAGTCATCGTGTACACGCGGTTGCGGGAATGCCTGTAATTCATCCATGAACGGACTGTTTTCTTTGACCCTCTCATGAACATACATCCTGCCAATCTTTATGATCGGCTCAAGCGTCTGTGCTATGAACACCATCTTGTTCTTGGATCTAAATTCAGCCACCACTTGTACCATGACTTTCATCTCACGTGCCACCCTACGCAATTCATTTGCCAACGTGGCTGAAAAGTTCTCCTCCACATACACGTGTGATATTTTGTGGAACGCACAAGTCCTAATGATCTCGCGACACTGTCCTGTGAAATCCTTTGTTGACTCATCAACTGCTGATAGCACTTTCACATCATGGACGAAAGTGTTGCCTTCGGTGTCCCTGGCACATATTGATAAAACTGAATTATCCCTACCACTCAATCCCTGTGCTGGATCCCAGTATGAGCAGATCCGTTCTATGTTGTGACGGCCCAGTTTACAGGTGGTGATGTGATTGCCAAAAGGCTGTGCCACTTGATTCCATTCCAGTTCATCACTGTAGAATTTGATGTTCTCCAATTGTACCAGTGGTTGGTACGTTGATTCTGGTATCAGCATGTATTGGGAGTTGAAATCTCCCGTGGTGGTCTCACGTCTCTGTTGATCTAACCATTCATAAGTGAACATCTTTTCTGGGTGATCCGGCCATGCTAGGTATTCCTCCTGTTCGATGGTGCTGTCTGGCAAGCGTTTCTCACGTTTCCTGATCACCGGTATCCTCTTGAATTGATATCCAACACCTTCCAAATGATCATATATGGTTTCCTCGTGGTGTGGTGTGCCCACCATCAGGATCTGATTTGACAGTTTTCCAAATTCACTCACACGTTCTTTTATCCTCTGTCTCTGGTCACCTGTTATCACGTTATCACTCGTTTCGATGTCATCCGCAATTACCATCGAGGCATGAAATCCAGTAAAACTGGCTCCTAACGAACTCACAGTGACGGAAGGGTTAAGGCTCATTATTGGCCTGTCAACCGTGAAAGTTTCTGCCTTCCACTGATATAAATCACTCTTCATGTCCTGTAGCATAGGATGTGTTTCGATCATGTTCCTGATGAACAGACTGTTCCGCAGTGCTAGATTTCGTTTGGCAGATATCAGCAAACAACTCCAGTTGGGATCATTCAACAGTTTCCAACAAACGTAGGCACCTATGAGATAACTCTTGCCACCATGACGGAACATCTGTAGTCCCCTCCTGGGCAAGTGATCAGTGGATTCCAACCAATCGCATATCTCCTGGTGTACTGGTGGTGTCTCTTGATTACCTATGATGTTGAGTGTATCTAGGAAGACTTTGAATGGCAGTTTGGACATTAATCATTTTTCTTTTCCAGCCTTTTGGTTGCCATGTCAATCAACTTTGCCGCTTCCTTCTTCTCTTCAGAAGTGTTAGCACCGGTGGGATGGACCGCACCACTGCTGGCCTGTGCCAAGTATTTCAGCAACATCAATTTGGCACGTTTACCATTGTCTAGAAATGTTGTTCTCTTGACGTAGTCCTTGTCGGACTTGTCAGGATAGGGGTGGTCAAATAGATCGTGTGCTTCTTCCAGTTCCTTCTTCCAGTAACCGTCAGCAAAGCCCTTTAGTATCTTGAGCCATTCCTGTTCAACCCTATTTTTGCTCATCGGTCTTGGCCTCTGGCTTTGGTAGCATCGAAGTGATCTTGTTGAAAAGTTCTCCCACAACTGTCATGTCAGCGGCACGGAAGATTCCTTTTTGCGTGGCCACGTCTATGATGTTTGCTATGATTGATAATTCTCTGTCTGTTAATGATTGTTTCATTGTTTTTTCCTTTTTTGTTCGGTTATATTTCAGTTTTAGGCACCCTGACCGAACCATGACGAACTGCCAGGGGAACCTGATATGCCTTAAGTCTGCCTTAAGTGTTTTTATTTATCGGGGGTGGTTGCTAGAATGGGGTGATTTGGTGTGTCGTGTGTAGTACTTGACAAAGGAGTGACACACCAAATCGTTTGTAGTCTTAAATGGCAATAAAAGATTACACTGCTATTTAAGACGAACACATCAAATTCGCTTGATTATGTATTCAAAAAACTTGTTGAGGAACTTTTCAGCACCAATCTTGGCTGTCTCTGCCTGCCTAGATCTGATCAAGTTTAATATGTCTTCGGCTCGCTGTCTGCTGTCGCTGTTTTTGTATTTTTGCTTGACCTCATCCTCGTGTAGTTCGTTCAGCAGTCTCCTCAATTTTGTCTGCTCTGCCTTGTTTGTTGGCTTTGTTGTTTTTTGCTTGTTGTTCTTCTTCTTTGCGTTTTCTTCTTTCATATATCTCCTGTTGTTGTTGTGTCTCGATCAACGATCTCACATACATGTTGACCTCTTGATTATACTTTTGCCTGTCCATTTGAGCGATCCTTTGATGTTGGTTCTATGAATTTTTTAAGATGTGCCAATGGATCCTGTGCCTCATCCTGTAGTTCCATCTTGACCTGTAGTTCACTGGCCGTGATCTTTTGTGAACAGTAGGTGTTCCATATCTTGGCTATGATGCTACAGCATCTGTTGAAGTTTTCTATCTGTCTCTTGCTGAAACGCGCACTTGATCCGTTGTAGTTGTTGGCCCCGGTGGCCACGCACTGTGCCAGCATGTCCCTGACACTGGGCTTCCAGTTGTGCTTGGTGCTGTTTGCCCATGCCACTGGTTCGATCATTTCCTCGTTGAACTTTTTCCAGTCCTTGATGTCCTGGAAGTCCTCGGTCCTGTAGATGTTGAGATACACTATCTCGTTGAGGTGATCGACTAACTTCTGTCTTTCTGCTGGTGATTGTTCGTAGTATTCGTTGTTGCCAACACCTTTTTTTACGATGTCTTTGTACTTGATTGTTATGCTCATGTTGTGTGCCTTTCTTCGTTGTTTGTTATTATACTTATCTCGAACCAAAAAAACAACCGTTCTTTTTGGATCAGCATAAGTAGTTGTATATCAGGCACCATTAGACGCACACACATAGGCACACATAGGCAAAAACATCAAACTACATCGCTGACAGCACAATAAAAATAGAAGTTGAACGCACCCTTGAATTGCGTGTCTTATTGCTGTGTAGACAACTTTGTTAGGCCAGGACAAATAAAACAAATGGGCAGTTATGCTGACTGGAGTTGGACACTCTCTGGTCAGGCTTCACAGTCTATGTCTAAAAGGCACATACGACTCACCTATGGACTGTGATGACGGAAGTCGGACACGCGAAAGCGGAATGTAAGATATGGAATACCCTTTACATTTAAATGGTTGGATGTAGTGAGTGCTCGCAGAGTATTTTTTTAGTTTTTACTAAAAGTGCTCTTGTGGCCAGAGGCAACAGAAGAAGAAGAAGAACGAGCACAGCGAGTTCTTGGACTGACACAGTCGGTCCTCTAACACTCAAGAAACATCACCCAGACACACAGTGATAGTAAATAACAATGGATTGCTTTTATGACATTTTAAGTGATCCTGTTCCTGGTCTGTCTGATTGTGTGCCAAATAACCAATAGACCAGGAACGCTCCTAATGAAAGACCTCAACAAACGCATAGCATCACTGGGCAAGTACAGATGTGAGCAACATCGCAAACACGTCAGCAAGACCACTGGTCGGAGCACACGTGGTCGCATGCCGGACACTGCGGCTTGTACGGGTGATCTACACACCTGTAGGTTCGTGCCGCATCAACCCCGGATCACACCCTGTGTCAAACCCAACCTCGAGTGTGCCTCATACAAATCAATAACATTCATATCTAGACGCAGGTGGAGGGCCAGTTGTGGCCGATGTAGGAAGATGTGGGATCTCGAGAAGATCAGTTAGGACATCATCTTCCAACTGATGCCCAGTAGGAAAAATAATATCGTGTAAAGCAACCATTCGTTGCGTCTGATCCTGCCATCTAGGTGTGACAGGTGATTGTTCATCAGCAGGTTGATCTTGTCTTCCAATCTCTGTAGTCTCTGTTGTATGGTCAATCGTTTCATGGTGTGTTATAACATACTGAATTTGTCAGGGTTGGGTTGCCATTCTCCGTCTATCATTTTGTCAACCGTGAATGCGTGTGCCAAGGGATCTTCGTAATTGGTTTTTAACCAAGTGACCATCTCTGCCAGTGTGTCAAATGTTTGTGTGGTCGATTCTATTGTGAGTCTATACATTATATGGTGTCTCCTGATCCTGGGCCTCCAGATGATGGTATCACAACGATAGCACCACCGTTGCTTGTGACCGTGTTCACCGTTGGTGTCTGTGAACTGCTGACCTGTAGTGTGCTGGCATCATGATACATGTACACGTTGGGTGTCGGGGCACCTCCCTGCGTGCCGTCCGTGCCTCCGTCCACGAACCCGTCAACGTTTGATGCGTTGTAGAAATATCCCCTGTTGGTGGCATTCGTGAAATCAATGTATGAATCGTACAACCATATTGGTCCGAGTTCAAAGCCTGGTCCTGATTCAAAACTGGCTGTGTAGTTGGTGTTGTGTCCACCGTTGTTGTTCCTCAACGCGATGTACTTGAAGTCGCTGGCATTTAAAGAATTCGTCAAGGCATTACCAGACGCTTCATTGGTGCCATTACCATCCAAGAACCAACAACCAATACCATTGCCGGCATCACTGTCCATGCTAACCATTATACAATGCCAGGCACCGTCCGCTATCGCAGACATAAAGTTTGAGTTGGCCGCATACGATGAGCCATATGGCTGGACCAACTTGTTACCACTTGGATTTAAACAATTCATATAACTTATGTTTGTGTTGTAACCAAACACCATACCCCATAGATCTGATTGATCACTGTCCGTCATGTATATGAATCTTGACGCTGGTGAATCTATGTTGCCTGCCTCCTGTGCCAGCCTGAACCAGTACACCATGCTGAAGTGTTGCCCACTACTGAAAGGTGCCGTTGAGTGTGATACCGTGTAAGCGGCCGCTTTGTCGAGCGTGAAACCTGAACTGCCGGGTTGCGTGGCATCGTTGGTGAATGCCCGCATCTCACCGTCCCTAGTTGGACCGGCTGATTTTGTTGTGAATACTGATTTAGCGAAGCCCAGTGGCATGGTTACTCCTTACGCGTATGCCTGTGCGATGTTGCCCAGGTAGTCCGTTCCGTCATTGAATATTGTGACCACGTCAGTGCCCGAATCCGTTATGGTTGGAGCACCTCCCGGGAACTTGACCGCTGTTGAACCATCAGTGCCAAACGTGGCAGTGTATGTGCCCGATGACTTGATGATGATTGTGACTGACTGCCCAGTGCCTAGGTTTGAAATATTGAATTCTGTGTTGGTGCCCAGTGCCACGGTGTGTACCGGTGCCAGTCCACAGTCAACCGTTATGGTAGAACTTGAAGTCAGTGTGTTGATCTCTTCCCTGTATCTCTCCAGTGATCCGATCCTTGACACAGCGGTGTCGCTGGCTGAATAGAATGCGTAGTTGTTGGTGCCTCCGGTTCCTGTTGTGTAGTAGCCGTATGAATTCGTAAGGGTTGTGGTGCCCGCACTGCCTAGGTTGTCTATGTATGGGTCATAGTAAAAACCATAGCCGTTCGTGATCGTGGAAGTTCCTGAACTATCGCTCTCTATGGCTATCTGGCTGTAGTTTGCCATAGCGTTGTTGATGGTTATGTCCTGTGTGTTAGATCCGTAGTCCGCAATGGCAACCGAATTGTATGTGCCCCTGGCCGTGGCCAATGTGCTAGCGGTGGTGGCCGATGTGTTCTTGGCAGTCGTTGCCGTGCCCAGTCCTAAAGGTCCCCTGCTGAACGATGACACCGTGTAGTCATAGCCGGCCATATCTACACCACTCGTGGTTATGAATGACCTAGGTCTGAAGTTGCTGTTTGAACTTGATCCGTTGGTCAGTGTGGTGCTGACAACAAAGCCCGAACCATAGGTCCTGCCGGTTGTGTCCGCGTCTAGTGATTGCTGTCTCGACACGGTGAAGTCCTTGATGTTACTGCTTGTTCCCCACCAGTCCGAGAATATGGTGTCGGTTGATAGATCGTCCTTGACCTGTATCAATCCGGTGCCACTCACATCCAGCACAAGATTGTCGTTAGACCTTGTCGCGGTTACCTGATTGTCTGCTATGGTCACACCGTCCAGTGCCGCGGTGCCCGTCAGTGTCAGTGTGCTTCCGTCAAATGTTAGGTTGGCCTCACCATCCAGTTCCGTGGTGGTTGATCCTATTGTGACCAATCTGTTCTCTGCCTGGTTGTTGAGTGCGGTTATGCTTCCACCTGTCGCGGCCTCGAGGCTGATCTTGCCTGTGCTGTTATCGTAAGTGAGCACGTAGTCGTCCTGTCCCGCTCCTATTGTTTGGTCCTGATCAAATCTAAAATTACCTAGGAAAACATCTCCAGTGCCGTGTGCTTGGAGTTTTAAATCTTTGTTGCTGTCCCTGGTGGTGATCACAAATTCTTTGCCCGTCTCGTTTTGTAGGTACACTGTGTTGGTGTCAGTGCTCTGGATCTCCACACGACCGTGTGCGGGACTTGCCTCTCCGTCGTTGCCTGCCCGTAGATACAGGTATCCTTCGGTGCCGGTGGTTGTTGATGATCCGTTGATTTTGACTATGGCACTGCCTGTGTCTGATTTACCTGATCTCAACCACAATGGGTTGTTGTTGGTCTGTATGGTCTCCTCCACACCACCCGATCCCGACCCTATGGTCACGTTGCCGGCCGCGTATGGATTCAACACGATCTCTCCGTTGGTGTTCATCTGTATGTAACTGCCCGCGGTGGAGTTGAAAGTGTAATCTGACGCGAAATAGAACACGTCTTCGATCACGGTCCTACCAGTTCCGCTGGCCTTGATGTCCACGTCGTCGTTTGATCTCACTGCCCTGATGTTGTTGCCAGAGATGCTGATGCCCTCGTTGGCTATCGTGCCAGTGATTGAGACATCTCCAGTTCCGGTGATGTTGTTTGAATTAAGATCTAGGTCACCACCCAGTTGTGGTGTGGTGTCTTCCACAACGTTGCCAAGTCCTCCCACTGAATCAGCATAGGCCTTGACGGCCGCTGATGTTGGTAAGGTCGTGTCGTTGTCGTTTGCGGCTATGGTCTCCGCGGCTGTGATCACCGCTGAACCTGCCAGGTCTGCGACCTCTATGTTTGTGATGCTGTTGCCAGTGCCGTTGGCATCAAATGTCTTGTTGGTGAACGTGTTCACGGAACCTGCCGTTACCAATCCCACCAGGCTGTCATCCACGTACTTCTTGTTGGCCACGTCACTGTCAGCACTTGGTGTTGCTGTTGACAGGCCTGTTATGGTGTTGCCACCCATGGCAATGTTCTTGCTCATGGTCAGTCCGCTAGCGTCAGTGAACTGTGCCACCGTGCCACCATCCAGTGTGACTGTGACTGTGCCCGTGGCACTGTCTGCCACTACTACACTTGAATTACCCTCGCTGATGGTTCCACCCGCTGATGTAAGGAATCCTTGTCCGTCGATGTATGATTTGATTGATTGCTGTGTGGCCAGTGCTGTGTCACTGTTTGACGAAAACGTGTCCTCGTCCAGTATTGACGTTACCGTTGATCCGGTTGGCAGTGTCAGGCTCGATATGTTGACCGTGCCCGTGCCCGCTGTGGTGATGTTGATGTCATCGTTTGACCTTAAAGAAGTTATATCGTTGTCATTGAAGTTGAGTACATTTTCTCCACTGCTGTTCCTGATGTTTATACCGTAGAAATTACTAGTGCTGGTGGCCGTGATTGGACCAGATCCAAGTGATCCCATACTAACGTTGGCCAGTGTGTAAGTGCCATCGTTTAGATCCGCAGTGGTGTTTGGATCAACGTCAGTGACCATAAATCTGAATTTCTGATCTCCGTGATCCCAATAAAAAGCAGGGTTGTAGTCTGTGCCCGCACCTGTGTATCCGTTCCTGATGAATATACCAGCGTCCGTGCCCGTGGCCGTCGATGAGTTGTTCCTGTTCAATTCTATGAATGCGTCTTCAACTGACAGGTTGGTGGTGTTCAACGTTGTGGTCGTGCCATCAACTGTTAAATTACCAGTTGCCCTGATGTTGTTACCAGTGATGTCACCGGTGATGTTTATGGCACCCGTTCCCGTGATGTTGTTTGAATTTAGATCTAGATCACCACCCAGTTGCGGTGTTGTGTCCTCCACCGTGTTGACAAGGTATCCTGTGTCATTGCTCCAC
>Ga0222718_10003085_pt1 | contig 14471 bp, 18 predicted proteins | sample C33_27DmetaG_FD_165045 | JGI IMG/M metagenome (GOLD analysis project Ga0222718, IMG submission 165045) | Estuarine water microbial communities from San Francisco Bay, California, United States - C33_27D | ecosystem: Environmental > Aquatic > Marine > Unclassified | place: USA: California... | reverse complement strand
AAGCCAGACATGGAAACATTCATGCGTGAGTGGCTTGCACTGGTTGAGTCTAAGTCAGGTGAGCGTGGTATCTTCAATCGTGAGGCATCCAAGAAACAAGCAGCTAAGTTTGGGCGGCGTGATCCTAACTATGAGTTCGGTACAAACCCTTGTTCTGAAATTATTTTACGCCCATATCAGTTTTGTAACCTAACGGAGTGCGTAGTACGTGCTACCGATACCTTGCAAGACTTGGAGCGTAAGGTTAAACTTGCTACTATTTTAGGTACTATTCAATCTACGCTTATTAAGTTCCCCTATCTGCGTAAGGTATGGCAGAACAATACAGCAGAAGAACGGTTACTTGGTGTGTCTATGACAGGCATTATGGATAACCCTCTTATGACAAACTCTAATAAAGGATTGGAGAAAACACTTGAGCACCTTCGTAGCATCGCTGTTAGTACTAACGCTGAGTGGGCTGAGTTGCTTGGCATCCCTGCTAGTGCTTCTATCAGCTGCGTTAAACCTTCCGGTACGGTATCGCAACTGGTTGATTCCGCCTCTGGTATTCACGCTAGGCACAGCCCCTATTATATTCGTACTGTCCGTGGTGATAACAAAGACCCTCTGACACAGTTCATGATTGACCAAGGTATTCCTAATGAGCCTTGCGTTATGAAGCCTGACTCTACTGTAGTGTTTAGCTTTCCTGTTAAGTCACCTAGTCAGGCAGTCACACGTAACGACATGACAGCTGTAGAGCAGCTTGAGTTGTGGCTTACCTATCAGCGACACTGGTGCGAACACAAACCATCTGTGACTATCTCAGTTCGTGACAGTGAATGGATGGCTGTAGGTGCATTCGTGTATAAGTACTTTGACGAGATGTCAGGTGTATCATTCTTGCCACACTCAGATCATACATACCAGCAAGCACCCTATCAAGACTGTACAAAAGAAGAGTACGAAGACATGTTAGGTAAAATGCCAGACAGTATTGATTGGGAGCGACTAAATGAGTACGAGAATGAGGACAACACAGTATCTATGCAGACAATGGCATGTTCAGGTGACTCATGCGAGATTGTGGACCTAACGTAATGTGGGTAATAATAGGAAGATCACAATGTAACTTCTGTGACACGGCGAAAGCTGTGTTGCAGTCACAAAATAGACAGTTTACTACGTACTCAGTAGATACACAAAGTAGTAAATGGCTATTGACACTGCTAAGGAAAGCGGGATATACTACGGTTCCTCAGATATTTGATCCAGACGGTGTGCATGTTGGAGGATATACTGAGTTAGTAAAATATTTAGAGGAGGGTACTGCGGATGGTTAAACTTACACTTGATGAAGTTGAATATGAAACGGATGACTTTACAGAGGATCAAAACAAACTGCTTGGAGAAATTCAGTACAACAATAATGTCCAGACACAAATGAACTACCAACTTCAAGGGCTACGTAGTATGTCTGATTCACTGGTAGCTGCACTGAAGGATTCACTAACAACAGAAACAACTAAACAAGAATCGGAGTAGTACTCATGGCATACAGAAAACCTTTTTCAAAAAGTCTCTATGGCAAATATGACGGTGTGGCTAAGGACACACTGATCAATCACCTACTCAAGGATGGTCATATACTGGTAGACAGTTCTGAATCCTATGATGCTGACGTAGTGACAGAGAAGCTAGGTGAGAAACACTACAGCGAAGCCGAAGTAAAGACTGCATGGAAGGGTGATTGGCCTACCAATTGGGCTGAGATACGTATACCAGAGCGCAAGAAGAAGCTACTGTCAAAGCACGGTAACAATCTAAAGTTCTATATCTTCAGTGGGGATATGGCTAAGGCTTGGTGCATTGACAGTAAGCTACTTACGGATGATAAACTACGTGAGGCTACAGGTAGAAACATCTATAGTGGAGAACAGTTCTACCATGTTCCATATACAGAGGCAGAGTTGATCAACGTAGCATGAGGAGTATCACTTATGAATATTCGTACAAGAGAACAGCGTGGACTAGGTAAATACGATGCACCTCTAAGGGTACAGCAAACGATGGGTTACAATAGTTTTAAAAGAGGTGAGCATGTTAACCCATACCCTACAAATACTATGCAGTACCGTGAGTGGAATAGGGGCTACAACAAAGCCTACTATGACAATTTAAATTGGGTAAGGAAATATGAGTCTAAAACAAGAGGCGGAAGAGTTTTTAAAGGAGAAGTACAACATGTCTGATTTCAATTCGTATCAACGTAATGCGTCTAAGACTGCCATCTACCCAGATGAGCATCGTATCTTGTACCCTGCACTTGGATTAGCAGGTGAGGCAGGAGAGGTAGCCAACAAGGTAAAGAAACTTGTACGAGATGGGCCTGACAATAGGTCAGATACATGGCGAGAGGACATTGCCAGTGAGATTGGAGATGTACTATGGTACTGTGCTGCACTTGCTACTGACCTAAATCTTACACTGGGTATGATAGCAGGTCAGAACGAAGCCAAACTATCTGCCCGTAAAAAAGCAGGAACCATTGGCGGTAGTGGAGACACACGATAGACAAAAATAAGGGGGCTTAATTGCCCCCTCTTTTATTTAGTTTCGCTTACTTCCTAATGCTTTTCTGTTAGTGGCTTGACTTTGTTTAGCCCTTATAATTAGACGTTTTAGTGTGTCAGTATCTAAAAGGTCTATGTCTTTATCACTATCTAACCGCATATTAGCAACAGCCATTTTTCTAAACTGTTTAGGTATTCTGTTATATTCAGAAGTTAGTCGGGAGTATTCATCCGCTTTAACATTAGAAAACTTTTTAATGTTTCCCTTTATTTTACTCAAGTAACCAGTAAAAAGCGGTTTTATATTGTAAAGAATGTACGCTTCTTTTGTTATACCTTCTGGTTTTTTTCTATCATATTTCCTACCAAGTTCTTCTTCTCTTTCTTGCATCAAGTCAATGACGCTAGGTAAAAATTCTGCTATTTTTTTATTTTCAAAAGCCTTGACAGTATCAATGTCAGAGTTACTACCTATTGTCCATGTAGGTATGTTTAATCTTGTGACCCACTCTTCATCCTCAGACGCCATTTGCTTAGAGCTTACACCTAGTACAGTTTTTAAAGCAGCATCTGGTCGTTCAGCGTCACTTTCAAATACAGTTTCACGTGCAGATAATGATCTTTCTTCCTCTGGAGTTATACCAAAACCCATACGTTTAAAAGCTTTACCTATCTCTTTAGTACCCGCCTCTATAGCAGACCGTGGTGCAGGTTCCGGGTTATCTGTGTAAACATTGGGTCTCCATGTTTCACCAGTTTCGTTTATGGGTATACCACGTTGTATATCTGCAAACTGGCTTAATGGAACAAAGAATGTAGTCATGTAATCGGCAAGTTGTTTACCAACAATTTCTGAAGCCTTAACACCACCAGAAATATCCAACCCATCCGCTATTGCAGTAACCTCTTCAATAAAAAGGTTACCTGCCCCAGTACGAAACGCTTGACCAACAAATGTTTCAGCAAAAACTTTAGGGTTCCAAAAGTCAGAAAACGTACCCTTATTAATTTGATTTACAACCTCACCTAAATATAAGTATTGCCTCATAGGAAACTGTGTAGTAGTATCTACATCTCTACCAGCAATTCTGACATCCTGAAATGCTGCAGGTGCGTCCTCACTGCTTCTATACATAGCGGCTGCACCAATAGCTGCGGCACCTACAAGATTTCTTTGTATGGCACGTTGCTGCTTAGGTGTCATTGGACCCTTATGTATACCCACTGCTTTTTTTAACAGAGGTGATGCTGCTCCAAATGTAGATTGTGCCATGTACTCCATACTACTAAACATAAATCTTGGAAATTCAACAAATACAGTTAGTGGAACTGGTCCTATTTTATTAGTAGTTATAAAAGATGTTATTGCTTTAGCCATTTTACCTTCTGGTGCAGCACCGTAAGTAACTTCTAAAGCTTTATCCGTAGCTTCCGCTACAATAGCAGAGAAAGATCTAGCACCTTCTGGACGTACAGTCGATGCGTCATTAACTAAGTCTCTTAGCTTACCGTCTTGCATAGCCTGACGTAAATCTATTTTATACTCAAGTCGTACCAGACGTTCTAACTCTGACATAGCTGTAGCATTACGTGTCAAGTTTTCTTGCCACCTGTTTGCAAAGTTAAACATTTCAACTACATTTTCTAACTCAGAGACAGCTACGTCTGCTACCGTTCCAGAACCCCTACCTGCAGCCTTTTGTATTTCGTTTAAATTGTCATACATTTTTAGGTAAGTAGACTCAAACTCTGGTTGCTCTAAGATTAATTCCATAAACCCATTCGCTACATCAGGTCTTTCAAACGTATACTTCCAAGTTCCAAAACTATCTTTCCACAAATCCTTAGATAGCAGAGTTTTTCCGGCACCCAAGAAACCACCTGTGGCATCCTTACCGAGCGTTACAGGAGCATTAAAACTACGTGTTACGCCATCAATAACGTTCATCAAACCTTCTAGGCCAACACCACGTATCGCATAGGATTCAAGGTTACGCATTGCGGTAGCAAATTTACCAACGAGCATACCCCTACGAGCGCCCTCAATCCTGTTTCCGATTTTAGATAATTCAGATTCTTTTTCCATAAGAGCTTTTAAAGCACCAGCTTCCACATCAGCTGCGGGTCTTACTCTTTTTATCTGACTAGCCACGTTAAGAATTTTACCAGCATCAGAAAAACTACCGACAGAGCTTAAAATAAAATCTTCAAAAGATAGATCGTATTTATTTAAAACGTCAAGTAGTTCTTCTGTTGCCTTAATGTCTTTATTAACTGTCATGTCCAGCAGTATTCGCATAGTTTTTTTGTTAGCGTTAGCTGGATCGTTAAAGGGATCAACCTTTAAGCCTTTGGTTTTTTCTTTGTACTCAGCTACAACAGCTACTAAACCATTTAGTTTATCGGGATTTAATACGGGAGAAAGTAAGCCATCTTCAGCGCCTATCAAAGAAGAAAGTTTATCTTGCGTAACGGTAAGCCCATCTTCCGCATCTTCAAGTACAGTAAATCTTTCTCGCAGTGTTTGTCTAGCGGCATCTGCGGCAAGGTCATCATCAATTTCTAAGTGATCTCCTACTTGCTTAGAGATTTTTTTAGAATCACCAGACAGGCTTGATTCAAACTCAAGTATAAGATCGTCTCTTATAGACTTGTTTTGTTCAGCAATTTCTTGGGCTAGAGTAACGGCATCCTGACGTGCTCTACTTGTTGCTCCTCTAGCAATAGATGCACTATTAGAAATAGCTTCTGCTACAGTAGCTGCTTCACGTTTAGATTTTTTTACAGTAGCTTTAGCTTCTACCCTTGGAAGTTTACTTCCTGCACTAATTATCTTAGAAGGAACTCCAACCGCACCTAATGTCTCAAAGAACTCCATACTACCAAGTATAGTTTCCCCTATAAAATCTGCAGCTTCCGCTGGGGTTTCTACACCTCTAACGCCTCTTAGACTATTTATGACACCTTCAGTCAACTCGTATCCATTAAAAGGTAAACCTAACTTTTCTCCAGTTTCCTTATCAGATTCCATAATGTATTCGAGTGCATCTAAGCCAGCCGCACCAGTAACGGAAAGAGCATTAACAACGTGCATCATAGCGGCTGGGTATCGCCTAAACAAACCACCCATTGCTATTTCAATAGGGTCTGATTTACGCACAGATGTACGTGCTAAAGATGTATCAGAAATTCCTTGTAGTTCATCTGCGATTAAATTACCCTTGTTTTTTAAATCTTCATCTGTGAGTTTATTGCCTTCTTCATCTTCAAAATAAGATGCCCAAGTCTCTAAAGCTTTTTTGGTTCTGTCCATACCGGAACGATAACTACTATCGTATGGTTCTTTTTCTACAGTCAATTCCTCTTCAGGATCGTATGCTACAGGAGTAAAGGAATAGAGAGCTTCCTGTGCATTATTCACCTCTTCTATTTTTTCGACAGTATTATTGTCCACTTCTGAGGTAGTATTATCCAATGCAGAACCCCAACTCTCCGAGTTAGGTGGTGTAATAGCAGGCTGCACAGGTGCAGTATTTGATACAATTGGTTTTTCTATTTTACTGTCTAGTTCCTCACCCCAACCCATTAGCTACCCCCAAATTGAGATTTAAAAATAGGCCCACCCTTAAATTCTACATTAGGAACACCTGTATAGATGTATACCACATTGTTTACAAGTGATACTGTACCCGGCTTTAGTATTTCACCTGAATTAATAGCTTCTTCGTACTCTGAAAAATTTTGAAATGTAGGTAATGGATCAGCGCCGTCTACTTTAGACTCCTTAATTTTATTCGCTGCGTGTCTATTTAAACCACGCTCAATACTTTTGCGTTCCTGCTCTAGTCTAGCATTAACCCAGTCGTCTCCGTTTTGCCCAATGGTCTGTTCCATTTTGTACACACTACTGAGTAGTGAACTATATCCACCACCTTCATTACCGCTAAATGCAATCTCCATTTGTGCCTCTGCATCCCAACCAAAACCGTATTTAGTACTTTCAAGGGCATGGTTTTTAGTAATTAAATCTTCTAAAGTTTTGCGTGTAGTAACTGTAACAGGCGCACCTGTATCGCTATCCTCCCTAGAACTAGCAGCTAAGGCAGCATGTTTCTGTAGTAAAAATTGTTCAGCCTCTTTTAGGGTATTGAGTTTCTCTGTGTTACTTGCAGAAGGTGGTGCTTGTATTAAAGTTAGCTGCTCCCTTGCATTTCGTGCAATCTGTAAGTCAAGAGACACCGCTTTATCTGGAACTTTCCCATAAAGTGCAGCGACATTTTCGTTATTCCAATATCCAGAACCTATTCCTGCAGCTTTAACAGGCGCAGCGGTTGCGGTTTCTAACGTAGTTTCAGCTTCTGTTACTTCATTGTTAGTGACTGAAAGCAGGTCAGAAAAAGGTACGCCCTGCTCCAGAGCTTTTAAACCTAATGTTTCGTGTACTTTAAAAGAACCTTTACCTTGCTTTACTACATTACCAGCTTGCTCTTCACTTAAACCTAGTGCAGTAAGCGTACCCATCATCTCTTCTGCAAGAGCTTTTTCTTGATCCCGCTTTGCTTGCTTTGCGATACGTTGACGTGTGGCAATTTGACGTGCTTCATCCTGCAACTTTTCGGAACGAACACGTTCTTCATCTAAGCGACTAGCTGCCTTACTTGCAAACCCGGCACCAAATCCTGCTAAACTAAATGCCATTATGCTCTCCTCGCCATAAGACCACTAGGTTGTGGTGTACTTTCTACTTCTTCCATAGGCTCTTCTTCTTTTTCTTCAAGTGCCTCTGGTAATTTTTTACGCATCTTCTTCATAGCTAGGGCTATTTTAGTTTCGCTAATCTTATCATCGTCAATACGTTTCTCTGTACCCAGTACATAGTCTACACCTGCATCATCACCAATAAATGCAAGCATTTCTATAAGAACTGGCATAGCAAGTATGCCTACATCAATAGTGTGTAAGCCCTGCATAACGGCAGTAGACTGCATTGAATCCGCCATAGTTGTAAGCGGAATACCTAACTCCATACTGTCAAGCAAAGAGTCATAGATTTCATCTGACACAAGGCGTGGAATATAAAACTCAAGTGCCTGTTCTACAGTAGTATACTGAGGAGGATTTTGCCAAGGTCTACTACCTACTTCAGCAGTCATACCCTGACCGGGAATAGGATAGTCAAATGTAGGTGTAGGTAGTTCAGCCATTTGTTATCTGCTTTCTTGCTTTACGGATATTAGTCACATAATCCTTGACCCTATCTATAGGTTCATTTGATTTTGGCATACTCTTAGGCTCAAGACTACGGGATAGTAAGCCCGATCCTGTTGAACTTTTCTTAGGCTCTTCCATTTCATCCGAAATATTTAAGTTTGTATACGCAGTTAACGCTGGATTAGTATTCATGTTACACCTCTATTCTTAGAAAATTAAATCTAAACCCTTACCAAGTAGTGTACTACCACCAATGGGTGAAGTAAACATAGTAGCTACGAGATTACCCCACGCAGCGGAAGAATTATAATCTCTCTGCGCCTCTGCCTCTGTAGCTGCAGCAGCTGCAGTACCCTTAATCTGTGCATTAGTCCTTGCTAAGTCAGCAATACGCTGACGTTCATTTTCAGAACTATTCCACGCCCATTCCATACTGTCTTGGTAATACGACCAAAGATCATTGTATGCAGTATTAGACATATTCAATATAGATGCTGCATTAATTTCATTGGCACGGTTAATTGATACTGTGTCTGCAGTTGCAACTTGTCTACGCCAGTTAGCATTGTTCTGATCAATAACCAAACGGTTCTGCGCATTGAACTGATCACGCTGGTTCATCATTTCGGATGCAAATCTATCTTGGGCATTGACCTGACCTGCATTAAACTGTTGCTGTGCATTAGTTTGCGCCGCATTAAACTGTGATGCTTGAGTAGACAGGTTAGCAAAGAACTGATCAGTTTGATTTTGACTTGAGGCATTAAACTGTGCAGCGGCATTAGCTGCGGCTTGATCAGTAAACAAAGATTGTATTTGTTGTTGGCTTTTAAACATACTAGTTTGCTGTGCGTTATTTAAATTAGCCATATCCATTTGTAAAAAGGATTGTGCATTCATAACGGCAGCTTGTTGACGATTGTTTAGGTTAGCCATATCCATGTTGGATAGTGCCGCTGCTTCCGCCATTGTTAATGCCTGACGATTAGACAAGTTAGCCATGTTTACTGTGTTAGCGTTACGGCTGTTCTCCAAAGCTACTTGTTGCTCTGCAGTAAAGTTCATGTTAGCAATGTCACTAATCTTACTTGCATTCATTACACGTGCTTGGAATCCTTGGTCAAACTCCATACCCATAAATGTAGCACGTTGCTGTGCTGCAAGCATAGCACGTTGTTGACGGTTAGATAAGTTCTGTCCCTCAAACTGTGCAAAGGTTTGTGCATCTGCAGCGGCAATGGGTAGTGAAGCTTCCATAGCGGCCTGTATAATAGCCTGTCCAGCCATAGATGATGCACCAAGACCACGTGCAGCCATTGTAGCTGTAGCGGTACGCATAGCACCTGCAGCCCAAGCAGGTGTATTACCACCTTCAAAGCTTTGCATAAGAGTTTCAAGCTGACCCTGTACAGTTGCCTGTTGTGTAGGTGTAGCGGTAGCTGCCTGTATCTCTTCCGTAAACTTAGAGGCAGTCTCTGCGTTAGCTACACCACTAATAAGTTCACCCTCCTCAACTTTACGCTGAACAGGGTTATCCATAAGTATTGATTTACCTTGGGCAGCTTCAAGCTCAGATACACTTGTTGATGTAGCTACTTCAGCGTCTACTACTGCACGTGGATCAACTTCACCTTGTGCCGCCGTAGTCTGTGCTACTACTTCTCCAACTTTATCTGCTACCTTTTCAGGCTGCATTATATTTGCGGCAGTTGCGGTAGGTACATCTGCAGTTGTAGTACCTGCAGTTGTAACTGGTGTTACAATGTCACCTTGTACCTGCCCAGTTGTAGGGGCAATGATTTGATCAGGAGTAACTACAGTACCTACTGGTTGTACGGTTGCACCGGGTAAAAGTGTAGGGTTGATTGCACGATTAGCTTGCAGTTCAGAAATAGATTCACCTGCATACGCATTGGGGTCTGCAGTTTCATCTTTTACAGCAGGTAGAGAACTCCCTTCATTAGGCAATAGTGGACTAGGTCGTGGTACAAAAGTTCCACCGCTAGTAACTGCTCCACCTTCTGCATACTTTTTTACGTAACCACCCATAGCCATTTGCATAGCTTTTTGTTGATACATATTCATAGTATTCATTTTATCAGGGTTTTGATTTAGGTAATCATTAAACCCATTCATGTCACCTTGATAGCCTAAAGTACCTGCAATACGTTGCATTGCTTCAGGTTTGAATCCTTTGAATTGCATCATTCTTCTATCTTTCTTTGTATTGCCATACGACAAAGTATACTGCGTTGTATATTACGTGTCAATAGTTAATTACCACTTACCTTGTTTCACACCTAAGAAGTACATTGCTATTATTAAAGCTCCAGCACCTGCTAATGCTACTGAGATACCTACAGCCCAGTTAATGCAGTTGTCTATAAACTCTTGCTTCTTATAGACTAGCTCACGTTGTTCTTTACGTTGCTGTGCTTCTATTCGTACTATCTCGTCCCATGCACTGGGGCCATACGTCCAAGATATATGCGTTTTAAGTTCTTCTCGCATTTCCTTGAGCTTCTGCTTTTGCGCCCATATGTCTAATGCAGTAGCTTGGTTGTCATTAAACATCTTGTACATCGGAGGGTTCTTAGCTTTTTCCTCCAAGAAGTCTAGGTCACTTACAGCTTTAGACCATTGGGATACTGCACCTGCCATACCACTGATTTCTCTGCCTACAGATATAGCTTTCTTTATGCCATTGTAAGCTGTAGTAGCCGCCGCCATAGCTGTGAAAGGATCAATCACCTTACTTACCCATAGGCTGTATAACGGTATCGTGGTCTCTATTGATGTACTTTAAGTCATTCTCTATGAGGGATACACGCTGTTGTAGTGCAGTTATCTGACCAATGGTTCTTGTTAGACTATCCAATTCATCCCATAGTTCTTCTATTTCTGCCCAAGAGTACTGCAATTCCATAGCATTGTCCAGTACGTCACGTTTAAGATTTACATTGTCCTCAATAGCCATGCGAGAACCAAGCTGACTTACTGTCTCTTCTAAGTTTGCAATAGTAGCTGCCTGTTGAGACACCCACCAGACACCACCTGCAAGTTGAGCAGCCATTCCCATTACAAGAACAATAGGTAACTTTAAGTTTTCCATAGCTTAGTTACCCTTACGTGTGTCTTCCATCATCTCACGGATAGACTTTATATTTTCGTCAATACGAGCCATAGTTACAGCCTGTGTTTGTACAATGTTCTCAAGAGCAATTAAACGTGTCTCATGCCGTACAATCTCACGGGTGTTAGTTTGGATGTCATTGTTAAGGTCTGCAACAAACCATACAAGAGCAATAGTCTGACCAAGGATAGCCAGCACAAATGTTAAAGGTATTGATTTTGACAAGTGCCAGCTATCTTGAGCCATATTCTAGTCCCTATATTTTAGTAGTACTCTTCTTCTGTTTCTGCTTCCAAAGAGTCAGCCAGCATCTTCTTCCGCAGTTGGTGTATCCGTTATGTCTTTCTTTTTTTTTTCTGGCTGGTTACGAAGGTTTAGTCGGCCATGTGATGTCGGTTGGGAAGCCAGCTTGACCTGTGATGTTCAATAGGTCAGTTCGGTACTGTGTCCACTCAGCTTGTTTAGCTGCGGTGAGGTCTGCCCAGCGCAAAGCGTTAGACACGATAGGGTCAACCTCTATAACCAAGCGATTGTCACGCTCTTCACGAACCTCTGCGGCTGCGGCTGCATCTAGTTCTGCCTGTGTAGGCGGAATATATGCTGCGAAGTTTGTGCCGATCAAAGCCATGACTGCATCATTGTCAATCATGGTGTCTGTGTCAGAAGGGTCGAGAGTGTAAGGTATCCAGCCGTGCTGTGGGTGGTTAATCTCTACGTCCATACGAAGGTTGTCAGATTGAAGTGAGACCGCATTGCGGATTTGTGTGATTGTAATTGTCATTATGAAATCCTTACAAAAGAACTAGCAGCGTAGTTAGTGCCTCCAAAGGCATTATTGGTGCCACCGCCCATAGCCCTCCAAGTACCACTAGGGGCGCCTCCGTTAGTTGGCATCAAAATATTATTTCCTGCTGATCGGTGTATAGATGTATATTGTAAACTACTCCCTGAATAGGTTGAGTTTACTGAAATCGTGGCAGCATTTGAATTTCTTCTGAGAAAAGCATAAGAGCCAACAGTATTAATGCTTGTGCTTGGCGTTCCGGCTGGACCTGTAGCACCCGTAGCGCCTGTAGCACCCTGTGGCCCTTGCGGTCCTGTAGCACCTGTAGCACCTGTTGGTCCCGTAGCGCCAGTTGCACCATCTGCACCGGCTGGTCCCTGAAGTGCAGCATCAGCGATTGTATGTTTTTCCCATGTCCCCGCAGAAGCGTCATACACAGGAATTAAATCAGTAGATACTGCATCAGACCCAGTAGCAAATCCTGTTAAAGCGGCGCCAACATTTGCTGTATCTGTTACGTCAGCACTAGCTTCAATGGCGTCTAGCTTTGTACCATCTGCCGCAACATCACGTCCGTCAACTGTTCCAGAAACAGCTATGTTGCCAGTTACGTCAATACCTGTGCTGGTGGTGGCAAGTTTGGGGGAGTTATTGTGGTAGAGAGACGCAGCTCCATTTCCCACAAAATAGGCAAGTGTTTCATTTTCATTGGCGCTTTTAAGCTCAATTCCATTTGAGCCTCTAAGAATTAAATCACCTGCTCCAGCATCCTGAATATAGCTATTCGACCCATCATGGTAAATCTGTAGGTCAGACCCAGCGCCAAACACAGCCTTATCGTTATCACCGAAGTTAATGTCTGCGGAAGTAGAGATGCCATCTGTAGTTAGCACACCCGTGATGTCTACGCCTGTGCTGGTGGTGGTGAGTTTTTCAACGCCACTGTAATATAATTGTGCTTCGCCACCATCTTGACCAAGAAACATCTTTTGACCACTGGTGTTGGTGATCCGCACGTTTGCTGTACCCTGTAAATACAAATCACCAGTGCCATTATCTTTTACATAACTATTAGTCCCATCATGGTAAATCTGTAGGTCAGACCCAGCACCGAATATGGCCTTGTCGTTGTCACCGAAGGTGGCGTTGCCTGTAGATGTTAGGCCAGGAACAGTTACTGTACCAGTAAACGTAGGGCTTGCGAGTGGGGCAGCACCAGACACTTCCGATACACTAATAGTACCATCTGCCAGTGGGCTACCGTCTGATATAAAATCGGCTAGTGTCCGTGCTTTGGTCATGCGTCAGTTTCCTCTAACTTAATAAGATGTATGGCAGTACAACTGTACCACCCAAGATTGTTACTACGGCGTCCCATACATCTGGTGTGCCTCGCCCAGTGGCGTCATATAGTTCCTTACCTACAGCAGCTACGACACAAGCTATTATAGCAAGTACCGGTGTAGAGTACAAGCACACAGTAGAAGCTATTGCGGCACCTGCTAGGAAGTGTGCTTGCTTATCTATGGGTATGGTTTTCATTCAGCAGCTTGTGAGGCTAGATGGGCAGCGTAAGCATCCTTAACCGCTTGTGTGTGTACGGCTGCACAGATGGCTTGTACCTCTGCGCTTTCACCTGTGATGTCATCGTTAGGTGCAACGACATGGCGTGAGAATGATCGGCTGATCTCTACACCGTCACGTTCAATCACTGTGGCTGTGCGCACCTGAACGTGCTTGAAGTCGCCTACGATCTCTATTTTGTCTTGTACTGTTTCTTCTGTTAAGGCCAATGTCTTTCTCCTTGTTGTCCGTTAGAGTTATCCAACCCTAATATTAAGAGTGGTCTTTAATATACTGTATTGCGTTTTGTAACACTTCAGCATCTTCTTTAAAAGCACCTATACCTACATTACATTGGTGACATAATAATGCTCTAATCTTTCCTGTAGTATGGCAGTGGTCTACATGTGCTACGTTTGCTTTTCTATCTTCAGGGGCATACAGGTCTACATCTGTACGACAGATAGCACATTTACCGCCTTGATCTTCGTACATAGCTACAAAATCATCTAGCTCTATTCCATACCGCCATTTTACATTTCTTCCACGAACAGTCAGTCTTGTATCTTTAGGTCTACAATCTTTACAAGTACCTCTAACACCGTGTATTCCTGTAGGATTCTTGGCAAAGTCAGAGATAGGTTTTATTTCACTACAAGTTCTACACTCTTTAACTAGTGCCATCGTTTATCTCCTGTGATGGTTGGACTGTCCGACCCAAAGCTATGCAGTGGGTTACTATGAGGCGTAATATTGAATGTTGATTTGGTACTCTGAGCCGGTAGTGCTGACCATTGCCGCTGTCAGGTCTGTTTGGTTTGCGTTTGTATTAGAACGTGTGACCCAATGCCGCATCCAAGTTGTACCGTCATAAATACCTGCGACAGGGTAGCCATCGTCATCTCCGCAAGCAAAGTAGTCAAGCCAAGGGACGGCGTTACCTCGCCCCGTGTTGCCCCCTACCTGTGCGAATGGCAAGCCTGATATAAGTAGCTGAGTGGAGTCAGAGGCAGTCCCCGTTATACTTAAATTTGCAGTTAAATGAACTAGCCTACCGATCTTTGTGTATGTGCATGATCTATTCGTAGTGATGCTAAAAGCAGAAGACACAGTAGGCGTCCAAGTCCCCTCCTCATAGTCATCCAGCTTATTAGCCGACCCAGTGCCGCCAAGGTATACACCGCCAGAAAGGTAGAGGTCTTTGAAGCGGGATGATGAACCGCCA
>Ga0222718_10003084_pt1 | contig 14472 bp, 18 predicted proteins | sample C33_27DmetaG_FD_165045 | JGI IMG/M metagenome (GOLD analysis project Ga0222718, IMG submission 165045) | Estuarine water microbial communities from San Francisco Bay, California, United States - C33_27D | ecosystem: Environmental > Aquatic > Marine > Unclassified | place: USA: California... | reverse complement strand
TTGCTGATAGTTGAAGTCTGCCTGAGCCTGATTCCGAGCATCCTGGTTCTGACCCATCTGCAAGCGGTCATACATCTGCTGACGAGTTCGGTCGTCCATCTGTCCACCAAGTTGCCCCTGGAGTTCCGCTGCGCTCAGAGCAGCGTTGTTCGCTGCCTGACCGTACTGAGCCTGATTCGCTGCGTTTGTTAAGGCGTTCCTCTGCTGATTCTCGTAGGAACTGGCCCCGAGATCCTGAGCACTCATTCCCGCCCGGAGCTCCCGATCCGCTGCCTGGTTGTAAGACTGAGCTCCCAACTGTTGAGCTTGGTTTGCACTTTGTGCTGTCAACGATTGGCCAGCCAGGTTCCCCTGAGATTGGTAGCCCCTCACGTTTTGCGTGTCACTGGCAGTTAAGCCAAGACGCTTAATTTGTTCATCCTGCGCCATTTGACTGGCAGTGTTGAACCCTTGCTGACGTAGTTGCCCAGCTAGAGCTCCTGCTCTATCAAGAAAATTGCGATTGTTCTCGCTACGCATCAGAGCCTCCCGCGATCCTCCAAATGCTCCACTTTTAGCAGCTGCTCCAGAAATGTCTTGGTTCGTCATCTTCCGAGCTCTGTCCAGGTCTGCAATCGATTGATCCACAACCTGGCTTGTGTACGGATTAGAAAATTGCTGCAAAGAGGACTCAAAAGATTTGCCCTGATTGTAGTTAACCGGACCAGCTAGGTTAGCGTTTGCGTTTCCGTAATTGCTGCCAGTGAAGCTCTGTGCGCCTTTTGTGTTTACTGCATTATACGTCTGAGCCGTTGGGCCAGTGGACTGATATTGATTCCCTTGATTCATCAGTTGGCCAGCACGATCCAATGCAGCCTGCTGAGAGTTTGCGTTGTTGTTGTAGATTGCAGTCTCGGCTTGAGTGGTTCGGTCACTTGGGGCAGCGAACCGATCCCCTTCGTACTTCTGGAATTGATCTGGCAGATTCATCCCGTACTCAGCCTGCTTCTTCGCTAGGTCCTTGTAGTATTGGGGTGCACTGATTCCCCCAGCGGACCCACCTCCTCCACCACCTCCCCCGAGGAGCCCACCGAGGCCTTTGCCGATTTCGCCAACGATATTACCTGCCTGGTCTAGTACGTGTTGAGCTCCCTTGCCAATATCCGTTGGCAAATCCTGGACTCCTGCGACATTCCCACGGATCATCCCCTCAGCAGATCCTACGGCTCCCTTGAGGTTGCCTCGGATCATCCCGTCCAAGGGAGTTCCTTGCAACAATTGACCTGCAGGCATAGAAAAAACTCCATCAATACCAGCACGAGTCAGGTCTGCACTGTTGCCGACAAGGCCACTACCCGTATTGACAACCGCTCCTCCCATCGTCTGTAGCCCTCGGAGATCTCCGGATCCTACTTGTTGAGCCCCTTGAACTACTCCTTGAGTTCCTTTAACTACATTCCCAACGGCTCCCTGGAGAGCTCCAGTTGCTCCTCCAACAGCCTTCTTTACTCCGCTTACAGCCTTACTGATTGGGTTCCCACCACCTCCACACATAAGCTTCTCCTATAATTCCATTACTATTTTTTTGGTTTTGAATCCGAGCTTATTGAGGATCCTCTGATACGCTGGGTTGCCCTCCTGCCGAAACACATCGACGATGTCTTTTACCTGTTGAATCATCGAGGGGATCACCTCGGTCATTATCTCGTTCATATCTCCAGCGATGATCCAGCCGTTGCAGACCTTCTTGCCATCTGGATCTGTGCTGAAGTAGGTGATCGCCAGAGACTGGTTACTTTTGGCTCTCCACAACTGAGCTCGTCCCTCATATAGCGTGTCCAACACCTCTTCTACCGTTGCGTCAATCCCGTCTCGCTCCAGAGCTCGTCGAATCAACGGGTAAAAGTGCCTTTCAATCATAATGCTGTTGTGCTCAATGTCCCGGAGTTGTCTACCGTAATCTCAAACTTTGACCCGTTTGGGCTCTGCAGAATCAATCGCTGCCTGCTGATCTCTGTCCCAGATTCGTCATAATTCCGTAGGAGATCCACATCCTGACCTCGTGAGTACACACCAGTAAACCCTTGCGTGATCATCCGGAATGCCTGACTCAAAGCTGCTCGGTTGTATTCGGGAGTTGGGTTGGGCAAATACATTAGCGTCTTCCTCCTGGGTGGAGCTCAAACCTCGTGTTCCCTACACTCCAATCCGCTGCGAGGTTCCCCCGAACTTTATAGCGGACCTGGCGACCCTGCAGTCTGACATCAATCACCCCGTCACTCTCCAGAGGATAATTCGCTGATTCTGTTTCGGCAGCGTCTCCACTTGGAGACGTGAAGAAACGATAGTTGACAGATCCTGGATCTTTCTGATCGGTGTCTGTGTAGATCTTACTGATCCTGGTGAATCTCTCCCCGCTCTGGATATCGATTGCCCCAGACTCCGCTTCCGAGATCTCGGTCTGCGTCGAATCCGTTACCTCGTGCTCATATATTTTGTTATCGACCGGGCTCACTGCCAGCGGTGCGGTGTGAACATCAGCATCCAGCCAGACATTCCTGGCGATTCCTGACCCTGTCGTGAAGCTATCGTACCAGGCCCCCTCTGCGTAGTTGTAGATCACGTAATACTCACAGCGCTTCTGAGTCCCTCCTTTGACAGGGAACCACCAGATCACCTCGTTGAACCTCCGATTGCCCCCAGCGTAAATCAACGCTTCCTGCCCCCAGTCCACCGAGTTGATGATCCTGTTCTCAATTGGGCATCCCAATCGCTTCACGTACCCGTCGTAGCTCCAGAACCCGTTCTGAGAGACCCAGAAGGTTGCCTCCGGAGTGCTGTAGATCGCATTCGGACTCGTGACTCCTGCCGAATCTGAGAGCTTTTCCTGACCGTAGACCAACGGTGGCCCGAGGTAGTTTAGCCTGTGAACGTCTAAACTTGTGAAGAGTAAAACCCCTCCACTGACTCTACGCCCAGTGATCAACGCTCCAGGTGTCTGCAAGGTCAGGTCTCCAGCTGTGTTTGTACTCAAGGGAGCCCAAACATCTGCTTCCTCCTGGGAGCTCCAGCGAACCAGTCGCTGATCGTTACCTGCCCCGATTGCCAAAACGTGTCGCTCCGCTGTGACCAGTGTTGCCAAACAAGTTGGGGCTGTTTCCTGGAAGCCGTTATCGACGTGGATGACCTTGGCCTCTCCTCCTGCACTTTTATCGTAGTAGAAGATTCTCCCGTCTCCCGAATGCACACCCAAAAGGTCCTCGCCAAAATTGTCGAGAGACCAAACTTTTGGCACTACGTAAGCGACACTTCCTGCCTCTGTATAAATTTGGCTGTAAGGGAAATTGCCACCAAAAACCCAGTAGCCGTATCCCGGATCGTAGGCTTCATCTCCGGTCGCAGCGTAGGCATCAACTTGAGTCGCCAAGCCACTATTTTCCTCAATTGGGGTAATGTTGACGAGCGTTCTCTCTGGAGCATTCACTACCTGGTTTGTGATCTCCATTACGTATAATTGACCGTTGGTTCCGGTCCCTCCAGATGTTCCGATCGCAATCAGCCCGTCACCGTCATTATCTACGTATTGGTGAGCTCCTCGTGCTGCTGAGTCGAGACTCGCAGATCCTGACGCTAACGTGAGCTCTGTCCAACCTCCGAGCGGTTGTAATTTCCCCTGTTGGAATCGTACCAGGTTCCCACGTAACCACGCCTGCTTTACCTGTCTTGGTGTCCCGTCCCGGAACCCAGATGGCAGTGAAACCTCAAGAAGTCTTTTTGGCATTCTGTCGATATCGTTTGAGTGCTTTGATTCCCAACACAATCGCAAAAGGAGCTCCCAGGAGAGCGACTGCTCCCTCTGCAAAACCTGACTCTAACGCCAGATCCAGAACACCGAGAGCCTGATCCTCGAGAGCGAGCTCCGTCTTGGCGACGAGCTCCTCGGTGACTGCATCAGTCGCTTTTTCAATCAGCGTCTTCTCGGCCCCTTCCTTGATATAATCCAGTAGTACATCTTCCATCAGTAACTCCAGACGGCTGGGGGATCATCATCTCGATCATCCACGTGGAGGTAGCGGGATTCTACGGATCCTCGGAAGTTGCAGCCCAGCCCTGTGAATCCGTGTTTGATCGCAAGCTCTAGTAGCCGATAGCCGTCATATCCAACGAGTAGATCACAAGCCCTACCCTGCGTGTGATACCCCGATTTTGAGGCTTTCTTGGCCTCAACGGGGTGAGTGAAATCTCTAAATCCAGAACTGATCCGAATCGGTTTCCCGTACTCCTCTCGGAGAGCCTCCAGGCGATCCAGGAACAGCTTGGACATCTTGCAGATTCCAGTGTGCTTGCACTGGAGCTCCTGCTTGGAAAATCTTGGACTATGATCTACTGTGTTCATCTGTTATGAATCGTTTCTTTGAGTTCCGATATTGCAACTCTCATTTCCGATAGAATTAAGTTGGTTTCACGCATTGTACTAATCAAAGCAGAGTTTGACTCTCTCATTAAAGATCGCAATTCGTCATCGTTACGGGAATCTTTGTCCAAATGGATTTTCCTCTCTTCTGCAAACCCTTTGAGCAAGTACACAATGAGATACCCTGCAAAGGCCAGAGAAGCCATCGTCCCACCTAGATCCGTCAATACTGCTACAAAGTTCTCTGGCATTGCTCGGCCTTAGTTACGGTTTTGGGAACTGATCTTTAATTGCTTGAATATCTGATTTCCAAGCATCAATTCCGTTGTGAAATATGGTATCTAGTTGATCCTGCCAAGACGGGTACTCGGCAGCACGGTCCCGTTGATATTTTTTTGCAGCGTAGTCCGCTTGTAGTTTTGCGTAATAGTTACCAATTAACACAGGGTCGATGTTGTTTGGTCTTATTTGGTGTAGCGTTTCAATACTGCCAGAATGACTATACTCTTCTAAAAAATGTCTAACAGCTTGGTCAAAAAGTTTATTTTCAAAAGTCATTATTTGTACTCCAAGACTAATAAATCAAAATTACCACCGCCTGGTATCACTAAACTCCCTAAATTACTACTACATCTGCCCTGTACTCTTAGCTTATAAGAAGAACTAGAATCAACATTGAACAAAGCTAAAACATTTTGTCTGTTATAGAAGTTAGTTACTGATATAAAATTAATATACGTAGCTTCAGTAGCGGTACTGGTGACTGTTGTACTAAATGAATCCTTGCTAATAATACTTCGAAGTCCGTAAATATGACTACTACTATTCGCTCCTGCGCTTAGACCAATTTGCGTGTAAATTTTCGTCGTCTCAGATGTCGTTGTAAAAGAAAATTCTAAAGCATCACTATTCGTCCCATTATTTATATTTGTAAAAGTATTATTCGTTGTGATTGTGTGAGCAGTAGATCCGCTATTTTGGCTTAAAAACTGTATATTCAAAACCTTACCAGCAGGAAACACAACTGAACTACCAAGTGTCCCACCAGTTATTGAAACACTGTCTGCCGCTTGAGTAGCTATTGAACCTAGACCCAGATTGGTCCGGTTGGTTGCCGTGTCCACATTGTTCAGCACAATATTACTGCCACTCTCCGTGAGTGCAGTGATTGAGTTTACTTGTATCTCTCCTGCCATCTAACCTCTAATGCTTAGTGTGCCAGTGACGTTTGCAGTGCCACTCGTTTGGTTATACGATCCATCAAAAACCAGCAGTTTCCCTTCTACGGTCACGTTATTTGAAAAAGTCATCGGTCCAACGTAAAATCTGTGATCTCCTGCACTGATTGTTTCAGCAGTGCTGATCGAGTTTGCGTGTTCGATATTTTGTAAAGCAGTGTCTGCGGTAACACCTTGGGCTGCGGTAGCGTAATCGGTTGATGCCGTAGTTGCGGCAGTTCCTAGCCCAAGGTGTGTGCTCAGTGATGTTGCGTTAATGCCTAGAGTAATCGTGCCACTGCTGGTGACTGGCGAACCAGAATCCACCTCAATCCCATCTGAACCACTAACGCCAACCGAGGTGACCGTTCCACCCGTGGCAAGGGTTTGGAACTCCAAAGCAGTTGCACCGGAGTTGACTGCCAGTACCTGGTTTGCTGTGCCGATTGCCGTTAGTCCTGTTCCTCCATTTGCAGTCCCCAAGGTTCCGGTTACGGCACTTCCCAGATCGTTGGTCTCGGCAGTCAGGTAACTCTGCAAATCAGAAATCTGGGACTCGGTGATGCTCAATGCAGCTTGATGTTGGGTGACTGAACTCTGAGTAATATTTGCATCGGGAACATTCGCCCAAGTGACGGATGCAGATAGATCGTTGACCTCTGCAGTCAGGTAAGACTGCAGATCGGAAATCTGGGATTCGGTGATACTGAGGGTGCTTTCTGCAACATACTCAATGTCTGTTGCCCCAGAGTTGACTGCGACGATCTTGGACCCGTTTCCTGCCAGACTGGGGAGAAGATTCGTCCGTGCAGCGCTGGCTGTCGTTCCTCCGGTCCCACCTTGTGCTATCGGCAGACTGCCCGTCACATCTGTCCCCAGATTGACCTGGTTGATCGTCAGCACTTGCCCTGCACTCAGGGTGATGTAGTCGTAACTCGTCGAGGAGGAGATACTGAGGTCTGTACTGTTATCTGTTCCTGCAGCATCGACCCCAAGGGTCGTGCGGAGGGTTGCACCTGACTCAAACTGAAATTCTCCAGCCGTGGAGTTGTAGACGAGCAAAGCGTTGTCTGCGAGTGCTGCCGGATCAACATCTCCGAGTGTGACGAGAGTCGAACCTGGGAGGTCTGCATATTTCCACTCTGAGTCTGTGGTGTTGTACTGCAGGATCTGCCCATTCGTAGGACTGTCGTCATCATCAGTGACAAGGATTCGATTGATCTGGGTCTGTAGTCCCGTGTCGAGTTTTGCGGTTGTGATCGACGCATCTGCAATCGTCGCAGCAGTTGGGGTGCTCGGAGACCACTTTGACCCTGACCAGACCAGTGCCTGACCTGTGGTGGGTGCAGTCGTTGATGTATCTACATCAGACAGATCATCAATGCTGCTGGGGATTGAGACGGTTGCTGCAGCCCAACTCTCCCCGTTGAATCGGAGGAAATCGTTTGTTGCAGGTGTAGTGTTCAGAACATTTCCCAACCCTTCGAGATCCGGTGTCTGAATCGAGACTGTCAGGGTCTGCAGTTGCGAGTCGATCTCATCAAAATTACTGTTGATATAGGTCCCCCAAAGATCTACTGCCTGTCCAACTGTCGGTTTTTTCAGAGCAAAATTGGTGGTTGTGCTGAAGTCTGCCATTAGCTGCACCCTGAAAAGTCTACGTCATCAATTGTTTTCTTTACACTGGTTGTCGTGTCCGTGGTTGTGATCGTTTTGACCACCTTGACAAAACTTAAATCAATACGACTCCGACCATCTGAGTACGACCCTAGCGTCGAATAATTGACACTACCTAGTCCTGCGATATGCGGAGTGGTGTCTCCCACATATCCCACTCCAGGCCAGAACTCGCCAATTGTGGTGTTGTATCCTCCAGGAGCGTATCGAGATATTGTCAACGTCGTGACAGTATCCACTGTGCTTGACTGCAGGTAGATCCCTGAGTCCAGCACCTCCCCTGCTGTCAGTTTTGCGGAAACATCGGTAATTGTGATCGTGCCCGTATAAATGCCATTTGAAAATGAACCTACGGACTCATCCACCAGTTCATTTGCTAAATTATCGAAATTAAAGTGATACAACCCTGAACCGTGGACATTCACTAATGCACCTGTAATTGTGTAGAAACTCGTCTTCACACTGCTGGAGGTTGTTGTTGTACTTCCGACCGTCTTGTAGGTTCCAATCGTGTCCAGAATGGCGTTGGTCTCACAAACCAACTTGGAACTGTCAGAGATCGTGATTGGTGCATCCAGACCTACAATCCTTGCAGACAGAGAATCGAATCGGGTGTTGAGGTAACTGGCAAATCCAGTGTAGTCAAAATCCAGCACCTCTTGTGCAGTCGTGGGAGGACTGAAACCCTCGGCAGTCAGTTCGGTATTAAGATAGGGCCAGGTACTGACTGGGGTTGTTGCTCCACTATAAGGATCTGGAAGCAGGTCTGCGACTCCAACTGGAATTCTGCTGTTGATGGCATCCACTTGGGCAATGTTCCGATTGGCCTGGGCCAGTGTGCTAGATGCTCCAACTCCAGCCGTGTTAATCGAATCACTAACTGCCTTGAGTTTCGTAGCTAAACTGTTGACGAACTGGTTGATGATCGTCCCGTAAGTTGTCGAATCGCTCCCAACCGTGGGAATATTATATGAGTAGTTAGTTGAGGAACTAGGCATCTGTCTTATCCACTGTAGGCAGCAAGGGCTGCGAGTGCTGCTGTTTTTGCAGCCTGGGCATCACTCAGTGCTTCATCGGCAGTTTCTTGCAGGCTCTGTAGTTCTGCGGCAGATGCTGCCAGTTGTGCTTCGGCAGATGCTAGGTCGAGCTCCAACGTGTCCAGATCAGAGAGCAATCCCACGAGGGCAGCGTTGACCATTTTGGTTGCCACCGAGACTGCCGTGGTGCTGTTGGTCAGTGCTGTGCTGGCGTTGGAATCTGCTTGATCTAACTTGTAGGCGAGCGATGGAGTCACCGAATCACTGACCTCACCAAACACGTTGTCTACGGCATAAATCTCATCTTCCAGATCCTGCAGGGCCGAGTTCAGAATTCCACCCCAGGAATTTCGGTCCTTCCCGACTTCTGGCAGATTAATCGTGTAGTTGTCTGTGGTCGGTGGGGAATCAGTTAGAGCCATTCCAAACCTTCTGAGTTGTGTTCTGTTTTGCCCAGTAATCCGGGATCTGGTCTGTCTGCTCGCTCCAGTTCCCTGGAGTTAATGTCGGCTTCTCGAATATAATTTCTTTCACGTAGTACCCCACCCCAAATGCTTTCAGCCCGTACATTGTTTTCTTGGTACTCACGTCAGACCCTTAGCCGATTCGTAAGCGTATTCCCCACAGGACGGAAGCTCAGGCTGTGCCTGCTTCCTTTGGCACGCCTGCGATCATCTGCAGCCTGGATCTGTCCAATTGCCTCATTTGCCAACTGACCCCAGACTGGGAGCCTCTCGTCCTCCCCTAAAAAGGGAGTTGCTGCGACCATTGCATTGTAGAGATAGGCATCTGGATGAGCCGTCAGAAGCCAGTTGGTGGTGTTGGAAGCAGACAGAGCCGGGATTTTTGCGTAGTAGTTCATCTCGTACGTCTGGCTCTCTGCCGGGGCTGGCAGGATCCGGACGTTGGTTCCCTTGTAGACGTAGTAGCGAGCGTGTTTATCTGACAGCGAGGCAATGTAGTTGGTCTCGTTGGCCTCATCGATCTGGTGTGCTGGGATCTCGATCAGGTCCCTCTCTACGGGACTGATCACTCGGAGCACCTTGAACTCCAGAAAGTCACTCGGCATCGTCAGATAATTGTCTGAGCTCACCAGCTGAGATCTTGTGTACTGATCGCTTGTCCGGAGTACCCGGTTCATCTTGGCCTCTGCCAGCTGGACAAAGCTCGGAGCGTAGGTTGCCAGGTCACTACGATTGAGCCAGGTTCCGATATTGGTCAGGAGCTCGCTGTAGGTGTTCATACGCGACCTTCCCAGACTCGGAAGCACCTGTTGGCTGAGTCATTCAGCCAGCGTTTAAGAGCCTTCCTGTCCTTTAAGCTCCCATCCCGAAACATCTGGTTTGCTACAGCTGCAGGAAGATGAGCCACTAATCTCATAGAAGATTTTGTGTTGAGATTCTCCCGATCCAACTTGGCCTGCTTGACCAAGGGCTCGAGGTCCTCTGTGATCACGTGGTGGATGACAGACTCATCAGCAGTCTCACTGACCAACTGGCTGACTACATTTCCACGATGATCCAAAATTGTGCTGTGTTTCATTTAGGTAGAGCTCAGGGCTTACACCCCGAGCTCACTGAGGGTTATCAGGTGGTCAGATCTGTGATCAGACCGTGCGCTTGCCCAGAATCTACCTGCAATCCAAACTCAACGATGATTTGACGAGTCTCGGAGTCGCCAATTTTTGCGAGTGGAAATGTGGTATAGCTTCGGAGCATCGCCAGGCGATAGTGATCCGGATCCAGGATGAAAATATCCTTGTTTGCATCCGCAGCCGCACCTTTGCCCAACGTCCGACAAGGAACCACTTTTACGTCTCCAAAGTCAGAACTGTAGATTGAAATCGGGCTCCCAACAGTCCCAGCATTCACCATTTCTCGGGTGTTACTGCGACCTGTGAAGGCGCTGATATCGGTTTTGTGACCTGGAGAGACAAACATCATCGTTGGATCTCCACCGTTGTCATAAACGGATTCCATCACCGTGTTGATCTGAGCCTCACTAACCGCTCTGGTAGTCGCAGAACGAGTCCAGGTATCACTACCGTCACCAGTCGCAGCTGTGGAGCCTGCGTCTGCAGACACGTTGTACTTAGCCCCATCGTTGAACCAGGTGATCAGAGTAGCGGTCTGACGAGCCGTAGCTGCTGCTCCAACGTTTTTGGCCTTGTTTCTGGTGATTGCAAATTCGACATCCCGCTTGAGCTCCTTGCTCTTCCGGGCCATCTGATGACCCATTTGTGAGGCCTTCGTAAAATTCTTGAGGGCTTCCTGGGTCCCGGTGGTCGTAGCGTTTCTGCTAAGGATCATACAGACGTTGTTGCTTCTCGTAGTCAGCGAGGAAGCAGCCCGTGTTGTCTCATCCCCTTCGAGGACCGCTGTATCATCACGATCACTTAGAGTCTCGTTTACCCACTCGAACAGAGTGTTCGTACAGTTTCTTGGTTTCCCGGCAGCGGACACGATCGGCACATCTGCAGGGTCTAAATTCACGAGGATCGTCGAAACGTCTTCGGGATGCTCTGATCCACCTGTTGCGGCCTTTGTGGCGTAGGTGGTGACTGAATTGGAAATCAGTGCCATTTAATTACTCCGATTATTTCAATTATCCGAACTGGATAAAATTTTTTGGTTTAACCAAACATCTCGGAGAATACGTCCGCTGCGTCATTCATCGACCCGGACCGTGCAAAGCGCTTACTGGCGCTGCTGGGTCCTCTGCCTTCGGGCTTATAGGATCGACCTCTCTTCGACGAGGGCTTGTTTCTCGGTGATTTGGTTGCTTCTTGTGCCTGTTTGGATCCGTTGGCGAACTGCCAGCTTTTTCTGAGTGCCGAAACGATCCTGGCATCATAGGCTTGCTGGATATCGGTTTCGCTGAAGCCGAGCTCCTCAACTGCAAATTTGCGAATTGCGGCCTTTTCGGACTTGGCGATTTCTGGATCCTGCCACTCAGGGATCAACTCAGTCAACAGCTGCCGCTGGCCTTCCAGGGCCTGGGCGAACTGATACTGACCAATCCTCTCCTGTTCCTGCTTGACCGCTTCCAGTTCTCGAGCTCGTTGATCTCGCTGGCTTTGACGATCTCTTGCTAACTCTCTCTCCCTCACCCAGCCGATTGGATCCTCGTCGTACAGACGCTGCCAATCGATATTGGGCTCTGGGATATCTGGCTGCTCCTGCAGCCTCTGAGCAATCTGATGCACAGCCTGGAGTTGTTGAGAATATTGCTGCTCAAGCTCCTGGACTGCTCTACGTTGCTCTGCGATCGCTTGTGTTTTTCTGGTGTAGTCACTCTGTCTCGAATAGCCGTTAATGAGCTCATCGAGTGTGACGTTGACTTCTTCATCTCCAACTCGGACCGTGAAGAGTTCCTCTTCGGACTCCTCGTCCTCTGAGCTCTCGGCCTCGATTTCTTCTTCTGTTTCTTCTTCTTCTACATCGTCAACCGTGGTCTCGTCAACAGGTGATTCCGCATCACCCCCGTCTACTTCCTCTGGGGTATCTCCAATCAAGGCGGAAAAGGCTTCCGCTGCGTCTTCCTGTTCGGTCGCTCCTGGTCCTAGTTCTGACATATTAGCGCTTCTTTCGAGTGGTGGTTGGGGCAGGCTCAGACGGTAGATTCGACTGAGCTCGTTTGCCTCGGTTGATCATAATCTCCAGTTCATCTCTGAGATGCCTGTGAGACCTCAACAGTAGATAAGCAGCCTCTCGCTCCTGGGTGCTCTCTGGCGAGGAATCCCGGATGATTCTCATCTGTTCCTCTTCCATTCTGACAAATGCTTCCTTGACCGCTTCACTCGCTAAAAGCTCGCGAGCTTGTACGCCTAATTCGATTGTTTTTTGGTGGTTCATTGTGTATATATATTAGATCAACATTTCACTGCAGGAGCCCAATGACTACCGCAGAACTACTTCAAAAAGAACTTGGTCTGAAGACCATCGAGGAGTTGTCCAAGCACCTTGGATTTGATGCGAGTTCCTCAACCTACATCACTCGAGCTCGGCTTCTGATGGAGCTTGAGAAAATTCGGGGTGAAGGCCCAACAAGCCACCCAAAAAACGGGTGGATGGTCGGCTAGTCATCCTCGTACAACAAACTCCCGCCCAAAGCTGCTGGCCCTAACACTGGGCCTACCTTCGACAACATAAACAAATCCATTGGGTTGTCGGCCTTTCCGCTTGGCTTCATCTCCTTTGTCTTTGAATCCCGATACGTCAGAAACTCATTATCTGAATACTGCTTTCGAACTCTCTGCATCTGGTCAGAACTCATTCTTGGGTAATTCTCCAACGCTGGATTCATTACCTGGTGAGGAGCATTCCTCTTGCGGATCAGATCCCAAAGGCCCCATTGACTCGGGAAGATTGCTCCAGCTTCTGATTTTCCGGTTTTCTCAATGTGATCCAATACATTGACGTATCTCTGAGGAATCATCTCAACCGATTCTGGATCCCGGAAGTAATTCGATTCGTAGATATAATCTGGGAGCTCTGGATTGCGAGCCCCTCCCTTGAGTTTGTACTTGCCTCCGGATTTTGGCCCGTATGCGTAATTCATCGACTGCTCACTCACGTACCCCTTCCCTCCAGGGACCTGAGTCAACTCTTCATAATTCTTGACTGGTGGTCTTTTCTGACCTCCAAAGCCACTGTTCCAACGGTTAACCATCTCTTGCTGCCAGGATGGGTTGTCCTCCGTCATAATCTGACCCATATGCCGATCAACCGGAGCAATCTGGGCCTTCGCTGGATTTGTCCAGACATCTGCCATCGAGGCAGTCTTGTAGCCCAGCCCTTCGAGTTGTGAGCTTAGTCTCTGGGTGTAACGGACCCAATCCTCATCCGGTTTCTGGCGGAACCATTGCGGGTTCTCCTGGAACATCTGAGCAAACTCTGCGAGGTTCGTATAGTTTGCCGATCCACCTGCACCAATCCCTCCTCGAGGTCCTGCCTGCAATCCAAAAGCATCCTGGATCCTACTGTTGTACAACGCCTTGACTGCCTGCTTTCGATTATCCTTGCCCCCTTTGGTCTCCGAATATTCCAGTAATCGATTGCCAGCCTTCAAGGGCTTGCCATCAGGACCGTGCCAGACTTTCACCATCCTAGTCTGATCTACCTTCTTTCCGTCCTCGCCTTCTACTCTCTCTGTGATTTTCTTCTTCTTTACGGTCCAATCCTTGGTGAGATCCTTGTAGACCTTGTCTGGACTGTTGTATCTCCAGGGGATCTGATCTGCCATAAAAGCAATATCCTCCGGTCCTGTTGACCGGAGTCGATTGACTGCCATCAAATTTGGATCAAGTGGGTTGTTCGGAGATGTCAACCCAAACATCAAGGCGTTGTACACCTGGTTATCAGTCAACCCTTCCCGGTACTGATTTGGATCCACAGAAGCTACTTTTTTCTCGTGCATCTTCCAGTAGGCTTCCTCTGGAAGACGATTTGGATCCAACCCCTCTGCCAGAATCCGGTATTGATCTCCCAAAGAATACTTCCCATCAAATCCAGCAGGATAGTTGACTGTGCCTCCATCCTTGAGTTTCTGGGTGATCATCGGAGAAAATTGCAGATCTCCTGCTTCCCCAAATTTTGCTTCAAATGCAGCCAGGTCCTCTGGTGTCCACTCGTAGGGTTCTTTCCCACGAAACGTCAAAGGGACATCATCTGCAACCCGGAAGGATCCAGTTACCTCTTTCTCAGGATCCAGATAAACCTGATCACCTAGATCCTTGCGAGCCTTCTCCAACCTAGAGGCAACCTTCTGTTTGTTGTCCTCGTAGTACTTGGCTTTCTTGTCTACTTTCGGTCTTGCTGCCTTGCCAACCTTCGTTGCCTTCGTTGTGGCTCCCATCCCAGCGCTGGCAATGTTATCCACATATCGCTGATATTCCGGTTCCCGGAGCATATTCCGATAACGATCACTTGCTGTCGCAAACGGAGCGACTGGATAGTCCTCATCAAATTTACTAGCTCGGTAGGCATTGACTACCGGAGACATCTCCAGGCCAATATCCACCAGGAAACTACCTAGTGCATCCAAGGGATCGTTGCGCTCCTCGACGGGGCGTCTTCGCGCACCGTATCGATTTCTTGCCATCAGTTTACTCCAGGTGGTGCTGGTGGAGGTTGCGGAGGCTGCAGTT
>Ga0222718_10003083_pt1 | contig 14473 bp, 15 predicted proteins | sample C33_27DmetaG_FD_165045 | JGI IMG/M metagenome (GOLD analysis project Ga0222718, IMG submission 165045) | Estuarine water microbial communities from San Francisco Bay, California, United States - C33_27D | ecosystem: Environmental > Aquatic > Marine > Unclassified | place: USA: California... | reverse complement strand
AATGCTTTACCTATCACTGTGCCCACTTTAGGATCAGTGCTTCTTACAGCAAATCCTTGTGTGCTTGAACTTATCAACATGTCACCTTTTTGTACAATACCAACAACTTTGATTGGAGTTCTTCCAGTCAATGCCACTGCTGTTACATTGTCACCTTCAAGTGCATTGTTCATCAAGTGTGCTGGATTTTCAGAAACAACTCCTGCAACTCTTGTGTCGCCTCTTACTGCTGTTGTGGTTACTTCTGCATCTCCACCAAATATTAAAACTGTGCCCACTTCATATGAATCATCTGCAAGATAATTCTCAGCCAAGTCAGCATATTGAGCCTTTGTGGCTGTACCATCAAATGTTTCTGCATACACAGTTTTGTATCGTTTGCCAGATGATGAACCAATATCCATGTTGTCATCACCAGGTATTAAACCTTGTGGTGTTGCAATTACTGGAACCACACCATCTGCCACAAAAGCCACTTGACCTTCTGAAGATTCGTCTAGTCCCACAATGTATGGATTATCATTTCCTAATGCTAGTCCTGTAAAGTTAGCACCTTTACCTTGTGATTCAATAAATTTTGTGTAGATATAAGTTGAAGCCAACGCAGGATCTGTGTTTTGATTTGATCCATTGTTGTTGCTTGGTGATGTTGCCGCACTTGCTCCACCAAATCCAAATTCGTTTCCTGTGAAAGTTTGTATTGTGTTTGCTGATGCAGATCCAATTGCTGTGTAAACTGTGACTCCACCTGGAGTTGTAACTTCTAAAGTTGAACTGTTGATATCAAAAACTAAATTGCCGTCTATTGCCAATGAACTGACATCTAATTGTCCTGCGGCATCAGTTTTTGTGATACTGTTTGCTTCACCTGTGCTAGAAACATTGGTGTATGCATAAGTGTTGACACCTGTTTTAATCAGTGCATTGCCTGGATCAGCCGCCGCTCCTATTTCACTAACAAAATCTCCATCTTCTAGTCCACCACCTGTTCCAACTATTGTTGAAAATGAAACTGCCTCTGGTGCACCTGTGCCTGCTGTGGATCTACCAAATGCGAATGCGTTATCTAATTCAGGTAAATCAGCAAAATCAACTGAGGCACTTTTCAGTGTTACCCAACCATTTGTTACTGTGAAGTCTCCTGAATCAAAACTTACTAATCCTAAATCTGCCTGTGTAATTCCTGTGTCATCGGCTCTTGTGGTTGCCGCCTGCATTGCCAATTTACTTTGACTGATTGCGGCAGTTGCCGATACATCTGCATTTATAATTGTTCCTGCGTTAATTTGATAGTTGATTGTTGTTTGTGAATTTGTTCTTGAAGCAGTAACAGTTATGTCAGAGCCAGCATCTAAAATTCCATTACCTATTTCATCAATGCCTCTATCAATCACATTGGCTGTAACACCTGCACCATTATCTATTAAATCATTAAGATTGAAATCTGCAACAGAAGTTTGATTGTATGTAATTCTTGTGGCCAATCCATATCCTGGAACTGTTTCTTGAATTAAATCATAGATAACCGCTGTTGCTCCTGAATTGCTTCCAGTGATTGTGTTCCCTCCTGCAAATTGTCCCCCGTTTGCTGGTGATGTGTAAATTCTTTTTGCTCCATTGAATACCAACATTTGTCCTGATGATATTGGAGTTGAAATGTTTACATCTCTGTTGTCTATTAATTCATCTGTGTCGTAGTTAACTTGGTCAACATATGATTTTGTTGCCGCATCTTGATCCTGACTAGGATCTTGTAAATTTGTAATTTTAAATCCACCTGCACTAATGTTGTCTGTGAACGGAGTAGAACCATCTCTTGCCACAACACCTGGACCAATTGGATTGGTTACCAATTGACCTTGTTGATCAAAGTGTAGTCTTCTGTTTGTGTATCCTCTAACAGCAGATTCAGTTGGCACTGTGTCAGAAGCATTGTCAGTCATTGCTGTGTCAGATGAAAATTCTGCAACAACAACACCACGTTTAAATCCAATACCATCCAAATTACTCAATGCAATTGATGCCGAGAATGTTACACTTCCTGTACCTTGGTCAACTGTGAAAAATTTACCTACTCTAAAGAATCCGTCTTGGTCAGTTGAAACATAAAACACTCTTCCTTTTCCACGTTCATCAACTTCTTGTGCTTGTACTGGTGCTTGTGGATCACCAAATACCACATTAGGATAGTTTGTTGTGTTGAACCCACCTGTTCCAATATCTAAGAAATCGTGTCCAGTGGCTCTACAAGTTGAAATGGACACAGTCAAAGTTCCTGTTTCCAATGCCACCAAGTTTGCTCTTAAATTTACAGACGAACCTGCTCTGTACATAGAACTGTGTAAACCTGTCCCTATTGGAGTGGCATTGATGTCACTCACATCTTGAATTGTGATTGTGGCATATGTGACTCTGTCTGTGTAACCTGTAATTCTGTGAACTTTTCCATCCCAACCAAATATCATGTCACCAGCATTAATTCTATTAATGTCCGATTGTTGTGTTAGCACATCGACAGCAATCACCACATCACCAGGAGTGTCACCCATTGTGGTACCTGATCCTGCATATGTGTTGTTGGCGACTTCGTCCATGTTCACATTAATTTTTACAGTGTCGTATGGTGCATCAATTCCTATAATTGCCGAACCCGATGGTAAAGGAATTCCAACTGGATCGTTACTTTGGAAAGATACACTTCTGTAAACAGCCTCAGGGTATTCATCGAACACAATTGCTGTGGAAGGTCTTGTAGGCGAAACATCTTCTAAATCATTAAATCTAAATGTTCTGCTGGATCTTAGGATCACTGTCATTCCATCCACAAGAGGTGCTTTAAGTCCTGTTGTTGAAGTTAAATTTGAACCGCCTGTTCCCAAATTAAGTTTATAAACTGTGCCATCTCTTGTGGCTGGTTGTGAAGGTGCTGTGGTTGTTTCAATATTTGTAACTTCATATCTCACAATGCCTATTGCTCCACCATGATCAATTTCTACTTCTGATTGTTGATACGGGATATAATCCACATCATACACATACACTGCTGTGCCTAATAATGGTTGATCATAATCTGTAGATCCATCATCAAACACCATTGCTTGTTGAGTCATGTTGTTTGCCAATGTGATGGTGTCAATTTTTTCATTTGGATTAGAACCTTCAGCAACTAATCCGTAATCACCGTGTGCAGAAGAACAATTCAATGCACGAATTTGTCCACCGTTGTTTGCATACATGGCAATGTGAGTGTAGTATGTGAAAGTGGATACCTGTTCTGATAAACCACCATTGGTAGCAACCAGTCCATATGCTAAATCATTTATCTGTACAAAGTCATTGGCAAGTAATGATCTGTTACCTGCTGTTTGAATTATTATGTTGTAAGGTGTTGCATATGTGCCGTCCCAACCATTCCCTGCATTAGAACCAGGTGCTAATAACAATGTGGCTGTTCCGGCGCTTTGATCATAATCTGTGATTGCCGCAACTTGATATCTTGCTCCCAGTATGTAGAATGGACAAGGTGTTTGTGGTTTACGTAAAAATAATCCTGTTCCAGCCGCCGATGAAACTTGAAGGTTGAATGCATTGGTAACTCCTGTGACTGCTGTTTGTACGTTACCTGCGTAACCATCAACATACATACCACCTCTGAATTTTTTAGTGTTTGCACTCTGTGAAAAAGAAGATCCTGTTTGTGTGTATGGAGATTTTGTAAGCACCTGACCATTTGGATCTAGCACTTCAGCAAAACCACCATGTGCTTGGAAAGTAATATTTCTAACAACAGAAGCATCGTTCATTAAGAACACATCCATTTCACTATTGTTTATGGCTGTGTTGTATGCAGGGTCATTGCTTGGAACTGTTGTGTTGATCGGTTTTGTTACATCGTCTGCATAATGATATCCGTATTCTTGTGTGCCGATTGTTAAACCGTCAAAAGTTGTGTCTCTAAAGAAATAAACATTGGCCCATGGAGATTGTGAAATACCATCCAATGGTCTGATTATAGTTCTTCTAAATTCGTCTCCTTTTATTGAAACGTTTGCTGGAATCTTAATTGGTAAATGTTCATCATAAATTCCTGATTCTACTCTGATTGTGATCTGTGTGTTTTTAACTTTGTTACCAAATTCCATTTCTTCACCAACGGTGAAATTAACTGGCTCTCTTAAAAACATCTGCACAGTGTCATTGGTTCCACCTGCTGTGATTGAAACTATTTCTCCTTTTGCTCCTGAAGTTTTACCTACGATAATTTTTCCTGGAACCAAGTCTTTGTTGTTTGGTTGATTTTGATCTACAAATCCTGTATTACCATTTGAAATTGTTATGGTGTATGTGCTTCCATCCACCTGTGTCACTATGTAATTGTAATCTTGTATTATTCCTTTTATTATGATAAATTTTGCATTGGCAGAATCTTTACCTGATTGAGGAACCACTTTGGTAAGATCAATTGTTTGTGCAACATCAGTCTGATACAAAGTACCAGGTGCTGTGTTGGTCAATACAAAGTTCACTACCAAACTTTGAGCAAATGTGATTGATGCTAATGTTTCAGTTGCTTGTTGGTTGATTGCTTTTAGTCCACTGTTGCTGTTGTAATATCTTTTTCCTGCTTGGATAGATTGTTGGTTTGCTGTTAAACCACTTGTAACGTCAAGCACCACAGCATCAGCAATTAATCCTAAATCTCTTTCACACGTTGCTTGATTGTATGAGAAATTTGGGTATGTTGCATTTATGTAAGCAATCGTTTCTTTAATGATAAATTGTCTGTTGGATGCCATTAAAGATTCTAATTGTGTTTGTCCTGATGGCGTTGTTATTCCTGCTGTGACAACTGCTGAATTACTAGCACCATTGTTGTAGGTTATTACCTGAGTGTATGGTCCTGTTTCGAATGGAGCCGTGTCAATGATTTGTTCTGCTCTTTGAGCCGCTTTAGAAATAGTTTTGTAAGCATATGCTAATGATCTACCATATTTGTCAGCAGGTACTCCTGACATAGTGTCATCACCATCTTGACTCACAAATAAATTTGTTGTAGAAGCATATGATGTTGTGTCAACATAAAATTTAGAAGCCGCTTGTAAATCGTCAGCATTGTTTGGGGTGCCTGAACCTGCTAAATCTCCTGGGTGATCATTTAGGAAAAGAGATCCTGTCATTGTGTCACCTTGACGTCTTACTGCTGATGTTCTCTGTATCGCTTCTGTTGAAAGGTAATTTCCTGCAAGTGAACTGTTGTATGCTCCGTCAGTTACTGTTTGAACACCGGCACCACCTGACACTGTGATTTTGATTCTTGTTGCATCATTGTCGTTGGTTGCTTCTGCTGATGATGGGTGTAAAGAAATTGTGTTTGCATCAACATATCTAATATAATAACTTTGTCCACTCGTAACGTTGTTGGCATCTGTGCTTGTTGAATTATAAACAAATGGTAAACCATTCGATGTTGTTGTGAATCCGTGTGTTGGAATATTTAAATTTCCACTTACATATGTTGAAATTGTTTTTGTATATTCTGTTGCATCAGAAGGTTCTGTACGAACTCTAACTTCACCAGCAACACCACCGACACCTGAACTTCTTAAATATCTTCTGTCAGCATATCCTTTATCAATAACTAAATCATCTTGAGTGATGTTTGTGCCATGGGCACTGTTGAAATCATCTACCACTGTTTGATTAATGCCTACGTTACCGATAGCATATGTGTTGGCATTTAATGGACCACCCAAGTCGGGTGTTGTGTCAGTTGATAAATTGATAGAATCAACTGTTAATAAAAGATTGTTAGGATCTGTGAAATCTACTGAAATACCTGTTCCAGCAATTCCTTTCATTGTGATGGCAGTTCCTGCTGAATTGGTTACAGGAATTTTATCTGCACCTAATGTATCAGGTGTGTCACTTAATGAAGTGAAACCTATCTGTCCACCTTGTCCAAATACAGCATATAATTCTGTAAAATTTTCATTGGATTTATTGAACGCATCTCTGATACTATCACCTGTACCATCGTTCCCTTCTATACCAATATTAATAAACTGTTTAGCCATTTACCCTATCCATATCAAATTGAATACTTTCTCCACAACCACAAGCACTCTTGGTGTTTGGATTGTTGATTTGAAACTGTGAACCAAATACTTCGTCGACGTAATCAATTTCAGTTCCAAACAAGAACATCACACTACTGGTATCTACCACTAATTTTCCACCATCTACTTCGATCAGTTCGTCTCCTGATTCAATTTGAGATTGATCAGCAAAACTCCAATCATAGGAAAAACCAGCACATCCACCGCCTTTAATACCCAATCTTACAGCATACTTGCTGTTTTTTTCGCACAATGCTTTAATCTGTGTTTGTGCAGTGCTCGTCAGTGTTAAAATAGCCATAATGTAATGTTGTCGTTTGTTGTATTTATGGAAATTTTATAAATGCTAATGTAAATACCTATATGTATTTAGGTGAAAAAACAATAGAATCAAAGACAGAACGTGTGAGCAAACTAGGTGTGAAACACCAATGCAAACGCACTAAAACGTTTCATGTCTTCAAATGTGATGCGTGTGAGAAAGAATTTCTAAGAGCCAAAGGCAAAGTTGAAAAAAAGCGTCTATCTACTTTTTATAAACACGTGTGTTCTGAATGCGACCCAAAACGTTTTGCTCAACAACAAGGTGTAAAACAAAGACAGGTTTTGGGCATGAATGCATCCAGCGATATTCCTATCAGTAAATTGTGATTATTCTGATTTCCAAATAGTCCAACCACCATACACAATTGCCGCATAAGCAACAATCGAAGCAATAGGTTTGAATATTAAGAATGAAATTCCTGCCGCAATTAAAAGAGCACCATCTAGTGTTGTTCTTTCTTTGATTCTGGCATTAATCCATTTTTGTACTTGATTGATCATATTAGTCTCCTTTGTTTTAAGATTGTAGTCTTAAATTGATTGACTCCCAGTTAATTATTCTCATCATGCCTTCTATATATTTTTTCTTGGCGTCTTTTGCAGGCACATAATCTGAAAATGAATGTTCCCACATATCAACTGGCATCAAGATGTCTGTTCTATATGATTGATTTGGAGTAGTTTTGATAGCACCATTTTTGGCAACATACACCCAACCAGAACCTTGAATAGTCATTGCTGATCTGATCAGTTCTTTTTTGAATGCATCAAATGTTTTGTGTTTTGTTTCAATTAAAGTTTTAATTTCTCCAGTTGGTTTATTACCTGGACGTGGTGCTTGTAACTGAAGCCAGAACATGTTGTGGAGTTTTGCTCCACCGTAATTAAAATCTGCATCTCCTTCGCCATTGTTATATCTTCTCACATATGCTTTGGTCAGCACATTGTAATGATAATCAATGTTTGCTTCGGATAATACAGGTGATAGTTCTTTCATTTTGAAAGGCAGTTTTACCACTTCTAGTTCTGATTCTCTATTTTGTTTTGATTCAGTAAGGTGTTCTAATTTCATAACGATATTTATCGTTACACTAAACCTAACTCAACAGCCTGGTTGTGCAGTTGTTCTGCCGCTTGATTCTTCATCTTGGCTTCAACCTGTATGTCTAATTGTGGTAGGAAACTTAATGCCCATTCATTCACTGCACGATTTGGCAATAATTCACTGTGGGCTCTCAGTTTTTGTTTTTTACATCCTTTTGATAACAGTGTTTCCATGTCATGAAATCCAGTGTGCATTGTGTCTGGATCATTGTATGCAGGTGTTAACCATTCGTCTCTGGAATATGAATAGTGCATTGTGGGTCGTTGACCACGCCACGAATCTACAACTCTTTTTACTCTATCATCATCTGCAGAAAGATATTCTCCTGTTCTAACCCAATGGTGATGTATGTCCAACACCAAGGCACAATGTTTCTCAAGTTCTAACGAAGATTCTAATCCCCAACCCATCTCGTCATTCTCTATGGTGAGTAAATTTCTTGCCTCTGGTGACAGTCTAGGCAGTGCTTTTACAATACCTGCTGGTCCTTGTCTGCCTGAGATGTGTACATTAATCTTGCAACCGTCTTGAAATGATTTACCAAAGCCCATCCATCTTGCCATGTTCACATGATATTCAAATTCGTCTATGCTACGATCCACAATGTCTGGAGTATCACTTGCCAACACAGTGAATTGTCCTGGATGAAAACTGATCTTTACATCATGTTTTCTTGCCAAGTCACCTGCTTCAGCAAAATGCTTTTCGCAATATTTTATTATGTCTGGCTTGTCCCAATAGTATCTCCAATCTGCCTGCGTTGCCACAGGTAATATGGGAGATGAAATTCTGCACATTCTTCTGCTCTTGGGCAGTGTGGAAACTTTCAGTATTAAATTTTTAATACCGTCTATGTTGTGTTTAAAAACGAAGGCTAATTTTTCTTCTGCTTCATCTTTGTGTTCATTTAACCAACGCACAGTTGTTGAACGTGTGTTCATTGGTCTTTCAATTTCTTCTAACTGTTTCTTTTTAAGAGTTCTATCATGGTGAAACCATTGACAGCAAAATCCAATACGTCTAATCATGCTTTATTATAGCACATATTTTGGTAGTTGTCAAACATACATTGTGTTGAAACTAATGGTTATTCTTTCATCAGTTTGATTGGGATTGGTGTAATGTTCTAACCAACTAGGAAATAGATATAATGCACCTTGTTCACAAGGGACTTCAACATTTTTTACATTGTATTCTGTGTTCTTTACAAAGAACTCATGCATTCTATAAGGATCTGTTGGACTTTTAAAATTTAAGCCTGCACTGTCCTTGTCTGTTTTCACATAATATGCCGCACTCAATACACTGACTTCATGTCTGTGTAAATTTACAGATTGTCCTTTTTGTAAAATATTAAACCAACTCATACTAATTTTAATGTTATTGCCTAAACCAATCTTATCACAATACACTTCAACAGCCTTTTGGAAATCTGCTTTTAAGTCTTTTAAATCTTCGTGGTCTAAAATGTGTTTGTCACTTTTCATGTAACTGCTTTGAGCTCCAGACACCAGTGCATGTGATCCTGTGTCCCATGTTTTAATTAATTCTAACAGTTTAGCATTATCTTTGTGACTGGCAAAATCAAATTTTAACACAGGCGTAGGGAACATATTTGCTATGTTGTAATTCATTTCCAATTCTCCTTACACCAAGGATCCTGGCAATGTTTAGGTTGGGGATCTCCATGAAATACAGCAATGGATGTTTGTGGATGTATCTTTGGTACTCCTGGTGAAATAAAATCTTTTAATCCATCTTTGTTTCGCACCATTGGTGGCTTGCCACGCATCTCCCATTTGTAACTCATTATCCATTCATCGGGCCAAAAATTAAAATCATTTTTTACTTGAGCATACAGCCAATCTTGATCTCCATGAAACCTACGCACAGGTGCGGCTGGATTTTTTATAAAGTCTCTGTAAATTTGTGGATGTTGTCCAATGTTCCATCTTACCACACTGCTGTTGAATCTATCCCATTTAGGATTATTACATCTATTGAAATCTCTTATTACACAAAATTCATTGGGTTTGTAAGTTAACAAATTGTCAATGCTTCTAAACACTATCACATCAAGGTCAATGTATAGAACAGTGCCTTGTGGGTCTTCCAAAGGTAAACTGGGATTGAATAATAGAGGTTTGTGCCACCAACCATTTACACCATAACTTTGTGCAATAGGCATAACTCTCACAGAACTGTTTAGTCCTGTTGGATTTTCTGTAAAGCAAACAAATTCAAATGGCAAAGTGCAATACCTACGCACCATTTGTTCCAGTGTATTCACATACTCCGGACCGTACTTGTTACCCCATTTTAAACAAACAATGTAATTGATCATTAGCCTTCATAGATTGCTGAGTTGGCTCCATGCTCAGCACATTCAACTTTTACAACATAACATCTATTGTCTGTTGCTTCACGTATAAGTTTGTCTGCAAAGTTAAAGGCGTGTTCCGCAAATTTTTCTGCACCAACACCATCAAACATTCTAATATCTGCCAAGTCCAATGCTTCAAGTTCTTTAAATTTTTCTAAATGTGGATCATTAACATCCAAACAAAGTTTGTGATCGAATGAATCTGCCAACCATGCCTTCAATGGTTTCAGTCCTCCAAAGTCCACAGCCCAGTTTTTGTTGTCTAATTTATCACATCCAAACGTGAATGTAAATGCTAAACTGTATCCATGTAAAAAATGGCAGTGCGAATGATCTGCATTAGGTTGTCTGAACACTGCTGATAAACCAATGTTGTGTCCATAATGTTTTGTGCTGTAATGTTTTGCCAATGTAATCTCCTAGTTAAGTTTAAATTATAATGTTTTTTTCCAAGTCTGTCAATGGAATAATTTTTAAATTTGATATATTTTGCCAACTTTCTGGTATTAAGAAATTTTCTTCCACATAGTAATTAAAATTATGTTTTGGATGATGTTCGAATATTTTTTTATTTTGGTATATCCAATATGAAGGATCCACTTGTTGTTTTGAACTGACGTCATAGGATTTGGTATCTTTATACACATTGTTCACATATCCTTCTATGCCAAACAAATCAAAACCCACAATGTGAATGTTATCTGTAGTAGAATATTGCAGGGCAACCAACAATGCAAATTGTCCTGTCCCCCAATGCCAAGGATCATCTTGCCTCAGTTCACCATCATAAGGAAGATTAGGCACAGGCATCACCTCAAATTCTTCATACCAATCCTGTCTAGTGTACACACAACTCTGTTGAGTATTGTCGTGATTGATTGCTTCACGCACCATGCGTCTGTCACAGCACACCAAATGATCAACTTTTCTGTCTCTGAATATGGCGTTGCAACCTACTGTGGGTAATTTTAATGAATCTATATCGAGTGTTGTTCGACTCTCGCCGTTTCCTATTACTAACATATTAAATACTTTTATAATGAACAGTTCTATTTACACAGATGTGGTTGAGTGGATGGCGAAAATTGTAACTCCGCAAAAGGAACTCAACGGAGTGGCAATTTGTCCTTATGCCAAAAAAGCATCATGGTCCATTGTGGAATGTGAAAAAATGGATATAAATGTCAATCAATGTCAACAAGAAGTAACCATTTTTGTGCTTCCAGCAAAAATAAGCAAATTAAAATTAGAAGCACTGACTGTTGAATTAAAACAAAAACATCCTCAATTTGTATTTTTACCAGATCATAAAAATGCCAAAACTAAAATGAAAAACGTTTTAACTGGTAATGGCAAGCACAATTTATTGTTGGTACAACAACGGAAAAAATTAAATGTTGCTAGGAAGAATCTTGCTAAAGGTAATTATTACAAAAACATGTCTGAAAAATACAAAAATAAATTATTCAGTTATTAACGTTTCTTCTTTTTTTTGAGATATTCTGTCTTGATTGATTTAAGTTCTATCAATACTTCTCCGAACCTTTTATTTGCACTGTTTAACAAAGTGAAAATATCCTTCACTGCATACAGCACCCACCACCACCATGTAAAGGCTGTAATGGCAAATAATAATGCTATTGCTGAAACAAGATATCGAATCCAAGAAGTGAAATCAGTTACCAATACGATACAAAGAATCATAAGGGCAGTCAATGGTGCAACTCTACCGAGCCACTCCCATATGCCTACTGATTTTTTTATTGAGAAATATTTCCGAAACTTTTCCATGAACCTGGTGTTCCTGTAACAATACAGACCCATCCAATTACACTTCCTGCTACCGGATTAGAATTCCAAACAATATCACCTTTAGCATGAACACCAGTTGTTGGTATATCATCTGCTACACTGAAACGTTTGCCTTCCATTCTTACAGGACCTGCTACTTCGAAATCTGCATCATCTCTAATGTTATTAATACCTACCGCTAGTTTTCCATGTATTTTAACTTTTTTATCTGTGGCACCTTGTGTACCAATAGTAATATCACCATTTGCTTTTACAAGTATTCTGTCTGTGCTGTCAGTTTGAATTCTTAAATCATGTGTGGTGTATGTTCCAACTTCAGCATCTATGTCATTGGGTTGCACTCTAAATTCAACATAATTTGAAGCAACTGATAACTGTCCATTACCTGCTTCAATACCAACACCTAATCTGTTCATTCCGGAATTCCAGAAAACAAATTGATCAATGTTCATGTCGCCATTTACTGCTAATCCATTTAATACACCAACGGATCTTAAATTTGAATTTTTAATTGTTGGTCCTAATTCTTCTGTGGAAAGAACCATTGTGTTATCAATTGAATAATGTGCATCTCTGTGTAGGTCGATTGAGTTAGAACTCCACAGTCTATCTGGATTTGCTTGGAAGTTCAACATCTTGGTGTTGCCAAAGCCACTCCATTGTAATCCTTTGCCGTAGATTGGTGTTGTTTCTGAACCAGCGAAGTTGATAGTTTTGTTGGAATTTACTACTGTTTCGTCAGCAGATGCGTGTACACTCAGGTTTGCTATTGCATCGCCCAGTGTTACTAAACCGTTTCTAATTGAAATTATGTCGTCTCTTGTGCTCATATACAGTTATTTATCTAACTGCTCTTAACAAAATGACTTCAGAATTAACACGTCCATTCAGTTTGATGCCCATTGTTTTAATGGCGTCAAATAGCTCTATTACCTTCTTAGGGCCAGAATTCCCAAACTGTTTCAATTGCTCTTCGGGTTTTCTGAGTGTTTTTTGCACACTGGTTTCTTCGTCGAATCCTTTTATGGATGTCCCTTTCACTGTTAATCCTGTGCCTGGTCGGCTCATTCCTCTAGGATCTAACACCTTTGCCAAATAGTGACCTAGTTTTCTAGTCTTGGTGTTGTATACCCAAAGTTGTTCGGCATATATGATCTCTGTGGGATTGATAGATTTAAGAGATAACTTTTCGTCATCCTGTTTGAATTGCATTTTGGATACTAATTTCTCTGGAGATTTTTCTTTTTTCTTTCTAGGCTTACGATTGGCATTGGCAATTGCTATCATTCTATCACAGGCTTCAAAAATATTATCATAGGCTTTGATTCCTTTTTGAATTATTTCATTATCAACATCTTCGTAAGATTCTAACAATTGTCTTTCTTCAGAATCGTTGTTGTCTTCTTCTTCTGTGATCTCTTTAAATTTAAGATTCTTTTCTCTCAATCTTAACAATTCTTTGTATTCTTGATATTGAGGTTCATAAATTTCCATGATCTTTCTTGCATGTACACCGCCCACTTGTTCTTTTTTGAAAACATCAACCAGTTTAAATTTATCAGGATTGAATTTATCTGGTTGCACAACATATCTATCCAACCAAACTTCGATTGGTTCTAATATTTCATGAACTCTTTTTTGAATTCGTTCCTGTATTGTTGGTTTTTTTATTTCTTGAATTTCACTCATACTATACCTTATATAGTCTCTTCAGAGAAAAATCAAGTCTTTTTCTTTCTTTTGCTTTCTAAAAGTATTTGTTTCGGTGTCTTTGCACCTGGAGAAAGTTTTGTAATTCTACAAGTAAAAAGTTTCTTTTTGCCTTTGGAAGTGACAATTACAGGCTGTCCATGCTCATCAGTTTCAATTGATTGCACAGTGGCTTGAACATTTCTAAATCTTCCAACTTCTATTTTATCGCCTCTTTTGATGTCTACAGTAAATGATTTCATTTTTTTGGACCTATGTATCCTGTTAATAAAACTATCAAAGTGAACACTGTGGCAAACACGATCAACTCCATTAACCCACAAAAGCATTAAAACTAATGCTGATCCTTTCATTGTCTGTCAATTGCTGTTCAACACTGTGTTCAATATAACTAGGAAAAAGCAACAGTCTGCCAGTTTTAGGTTTGAAACTGTGGACTCTTCTCGTCATGTCATTAATAATAGATGGTGCTTTCCAGGGCCAATTGCTAATTTTATTCTGATCATGAAAAGAAATTCTAGCATCATTCTCTTCTGCTTGTACATAATAGATTCCGCTTATTGTGTCTGGAACATGATTGTGTGGTCCATGACTGCTGTATTTTCTATTGTTGTTAAACCAACTGCCGGTCATATTACAATATCCTTCCAGTCCTAAATCTTTCACTGCTTCTACAACATTGCCCATGATAAAATTTTTTATTTCTTTACATTCATCATAATCCAGTATGTTAGTGATTGGACCATAACTGGTATAACCTTCTTTGGTGTAGGTCATTTCCTTATTGGGATTTTTATTTTCAATATCTTTGAACATAGGCACAATTTTTTCTCTAAATGCTTCTGCTTCACTGTATGTGAATTCCCATATTGGCACAGGAAATATTTCATGTCGTTTCATTATACGTCATCGCCTTCCATCACATAGAATGACGAACTCTTGCCAGTGGAATCTTCTTGTAGAAAGTAGTCTACTGCGTCATACTTGATGGAATGGAATACTTTGAAACCATCGCAGTCTTCG
>Ga0222718_10003082_pt1 | contig 14475 bp, 20 predicted proteins | sample C33_27DmetaG_FD_165045 | JGI IMG/M metagenome (GOLD analysis project Ga0222718, IMG submission 165045) | Estuarine water microbial communities from San Francisco Bay, California, United States - C33_27D | ecosystem: Environmental > Aquatic > Marine > Unclassified | place: USA: California... | reverse complement strand
AAACTCAGCTGGAAGTAATTATGAACATTGCTATTTTAGGATCTGCCGGACAGATCGGTGCTTACTTGGAAGAGTATCTCACAGAGAAAGGACACGATGTAATCGGTGTTGATATCGTTAATGGTGTTCAGAATGACCTAAGAGTCACACCCAATACCTATGTTGAGAGTATTATCAAGAATGCAGACTTTGTATTCTTCCTTTCATTTGATGTTGGTGGTTCACACTACCTGAAGAAGTATCAGCATACTTTTCAATTCATCAATAATAATACCAAGATGATGGCAAATACTTTTGCTTTACTTGAGAAGTATCATAAGAGATTTATATTTGCATCGTCACAGATGAGTAACATGTCATATTCACCCTACGGTGTGATGAAGCGTGTTGGTGAACTCCATACCACTGCACTCAAAGGACTGACTGTAAAGTTCTGGAACGTGTATGGTATCGAGAACGATATGGAGAAAGCACACGTCATCACTGACTTCATCCGTAAAGGATTTGAGGAAGGAGAGTTTGAGATGATGACTGATGGCACAGAAGAACGACAGTTCCTGTATGCTGAGGATTGCTGTGAGGCACTAGAGACAGTGATGGAGAACTTCACTGACTTTAAAGTTGAAGACCCCTTGCATATTACTTCATTCCATTCAACTTCTATTAAAGATGTTGCCCAAATCATTCAGGGGCAGTTTAATATGATTGATAAATCAGTTAACATTAAACCCGGTCTTGCTAAAGATAGTGTCCAGATGGATAAGAGGAATGAAGCAGATACTTATATCACTGGTTGGTGGATACCAAAGACTGGTATTGATGTAGGAATTGCAAAAGTTTTTAATGCGATGAAGAAGAACTATGAGTAAGTATAAACTTAATTTATTCTGTGGTGATAATCTTGAACCATCTACATCTGCTCTAAATGCATCAAAATACGTTCAGTGGACCTATGATGGTTCTGGTGAAGCAAACATCTATGTGAGTCAGCAGGCACTTGGTGCTATCAATGATACTTCTGGTAAACCAACATACATTTGGTTGCTTGAATCTAAACAGATTATTCCTCAATACTATCAATGGGTGATTGACAACTATGACTTTGTTGCATCACGAGTTGATGGTATTTTTAGTTGTGACAAAGAACTGTGTGAGAAGTATCCCAAGATTAAGTATGCTGTAACGAATGCAGCACCTTGGGTTCAGGATCGTAAGGTTCATGAGAAGACCAAACTTGTCTCTATGATTGCATCTAATAAGCAGATGTGTGAAGGTCACATGAAACGCTTACAGTTTGTAGAGAAGTTTAAAGATAAACTAGATTTCTATGGTCGTGGATTTAATGAGATTGATTGTAAGGAAGATGGACTGAGAGACTATATGTTCTCTGTTGGTATCGAGAACGCAGTCTACGATTGTTACTTCACCGAGAAACTAACAGACTGCTTTGCTTGCGGAACCATTCCTATCTTCTACGGTTCCAGAGGTGTCACAAAATACTTTAACGAAAACGGCATTATCTTCCTGGATGATGAGTTTGACTTATCTAGCTTGACTCCTGACCTGTATTACTCTAAAATGGATGCAGTCAAGGATAACCTTGAGCGTGCTATCGAATTCCCGATTGCGGAAGATTACCTTTATCAAACCTACTTTAATGGATCGAATACCTGATTATCTTGAATTGAAACTGAACATCGTTGAATGGATCGACGAGTATGTAAATAAAAATCCAGTTGAAGCACTAGTTGTTGGAGTATCAGGTGGTATTGATTCTGCTGTTGTCTCTACTCTCTGTGCTGAGACTGGTCTCCCTACCTATGCTGTGGGGATGCCTATCCATCAGGACGAGGAACAAGAAAGTTTATCTGACTCACACCTTGAATGGTTGACCAATAAGTATACCAATGTAACCAAAGTCAAGTTTGATCTTACTAATGTATTTGAGACATTTAAAAAGGATTTAGGAAGTTATGGTAGTGGTAATCATTCTCTTGCTAATACTCGTTCTCGTTTGCGTATGGTGACTCTCTATCAGGTTGCTGGAAATAACAATGGTCTGGTAGTTGGAACTGGTAATAAGGTAGAAGATTATGGAATTGGTTTTTATACTAAGTATGGTGACGGTGGCGTTGATATTGCTCCGATTGCTGATCTATATAAAACAGAAGTTTGGGAACTAGGAAAACATCTTGGAGTAGATGAACGTATTATTATTGCTCAACCCACAGACGGTCTATGGGATGACGGAAGATGTGATGAGTATCAGATTGGTGCTAGTTATGCAGACTTAGAACATGCAATGGAATACGGCAACGGTCCTGCTGTTAGGATTCTGCATGATTTCAATACCAAGAACAAGCACAAGATGACTCCTATTCCTACATTCAAACTATTATGAGGACTTGAACGAAATGAAAATTGGAGTGTTGGGGGCAGGCAGACTTGGAATCTGCTTTGCCCTTTTGTTAGAAAAAGCAGGATATGAAGTTGTTGCTTCTGATATCCGTGAAGACTATGTTGCTAGTTTACGTGCTGGGTTAATCAAAACCACAGAACCACAAGTTGCTAGACTTCTTTCTAAGTCTAAAAACATTACCTTTGTTACTGATAACATTGATGTAATTGAAGAGTGTGATTTAATTTATACCTTTGTCGCTACTCCATCACTGCCTGATGGTAGTTATGATATTAGTTGTATTCGTCAAATCATCAAAGACTTTAAGGGATGTGATGTAGAGGGTAAGAGTATAGTCATTGGTTGTACTACCAATCCAGGTGATTGTGATGACTTCCAAAATCATTTGAGACCATATGGTGTGGATGTCTATTACAATCCAGAGTTTATTGCACAGGGATCTATCATCAAGGACCTGGAGCATGCTGATATGGTTCTGGTTGGTGGTAGTGGTAAGCACATCCAAGACATTGAAAAAATCTACGATGATATTCAGGTTGAGACACCGAATGTTTATGTGATGAGTCGTAAGGCAGCAGAACTAGTCAAGTTGGCAGTCAACTGTTACCTCACCACTAAGATTTCCTACGCCAATATGATTGGTCAGGTGATGCATAAGAGTGGTATGGGTGATGAGATTGATAATGTATTGGATGCTATTGGTTCAGACAGTAGGGTAGGACACAAGTATCTGGGATATGGTTTTGGGTTTGGTGGTCCTTGTTTGCCTAGGGACAACAGAGCATTTGCTGCTTGTGCTAAAAAACTAGGACTGGAATATAATCTAGGTCATGTTACTGACTCATTCAATGAAGAGCATAGTAAGTTCTTATTGGATTATTATGTGAACAATAATCCGATGGGATTGCCGTATGCAATTGGAAGTATTGCATACAAGAGGGAAACTGATATTCTTACAGAGAGTCAGCAATATAAACTATGTCTGGGTCTTCTAGACTTAGGGTATGAGGTATATGTTGTGGACAATATTGTAGAACACCAATGCGATAGTAGAATTAATTGGAGTTCACCAAAAGAAGAAGTTATTTGGATTGATTTATGATTGGATACAATAGACTTGGTAGCAATGGTCGTCTGGGTAATCAGATGTTCCAGTATGCAGCACTAAGAGGTATTGCTGCAAAGAATGGATACGACTTTACTATTCCACCAGAGGACTATCCACATCGCGACAACTATGGATTGTTTGAGACATTCAAACTCAAGAATGTGAAGACTACTAATATTGGATTCGTAGAAGGTAACTCGGTCCAGGAGAATGGTCACCAGTTCATTGAAGAGTTCTTTACTCAACTGCCTGATAATGTAAACCTTGAAGGATACTTTCAGACTGAAAAGTATTTCTCTCATATTAAGGATGAGATTCTACAAGACTTCCAATTTAACGAAGGGTATTCTATCCCTTGTAAGCAGTATATTGCGAGTCTTGATACTCCACCAATCTTTCTACACATCAGACAATCAGATAACATTGGTAGAGAGCAGTATCATCCTATCTTACCGATCAGTTACTTTGAACGAGCACTACAAGAGTTCCCAGAAGATACTCCTTGCTTTGTATTCACTGATGATATTGCCTGGTGTAAGAAGCAAGAGTTCTTTAAGGCAGATAGATTCTTATTCAATGAGAGTAACGAGAGATATTCATACCAGACCATTGACGGCACTGGTAAGAGACAGAACACTCTGTTACCACAGACCGACTTGTGCTTGATGTCTTTGTGTTCTGGTGCTATAATAGCCAATAGTTCTTTCTCATGGTGGGGTGCCTGGTTGCAAAATGATAGAGGAAAAGTTGTTGCACCAAATCCTGCTAAGTGGTTTGGAACTGCAATGACCCACTTGGACACTACAGATGTGGTTCCTAACCGCTGGACAATTTTAGATTGGAGTAAATAATGCCTGTTTCATTTGATAGACTTGGTAAGGATGGTCGTCTAGGCAATCAATTATTTCAATATGCTTTCCTTAGAGGAGTTGCTAAGAGTCGTGGATTCGACTGGATGATTCCTATGGATGATGAATACACACGTCATCACTATGGATTGTTTGAATGTTTTGAGATGTCTGGAGTCAAGGCAGGGAATCTGGGTAAGACTGGTAACCCTACCATGGAATGTATGGATACTTTGTATCACCCAGAGGTAGTTGATAACTGCAATGAGAATACTAATTTCCTAGGTACATTTCAGACAGAACGATACTTTGCTAATGCTGCTGAAGAGATTCGTACAGACCTTACATTTAAACCAGGATACCTAGACCCCTGTAAAGAGTATATTGATAGTATTGGTGGAAGAGATAATTGTATCTTTCTCCACGTAAGACGAGGTAATCCTAATCTGGATGAGAATGGATTCATGTGGTCCTATCAAGTATTACAAGATACTCATCCACTCTGCAAACCAGAATACTATGTGAAGGCACTGAAGCAGTTCCCTGAGGATAAGCAAGTCATTGTTGTATCTGATCTGATTGATTGGTGTAAGAGGCAGTCTTGGTTGGAGGGTGATAGGTTTCACTTCTCCGATTCTTCTTATGAAGTATTCTCTGATGGTGCGAGTGTACCATATGCTGACCTGTGTCTGATGTCTCTTTGTGGTGGTGGGATTATTGCTAACTCTTCATTATCCTGGTGGGGTGCCTGGTTACAGAATGATGCTGGTAAAGTTATTGTTCCTGACCCTTGGTTTGGACCTAAGGCAAACTTAAATACCAGAGACCTGATTCCAGAACGATGGATCAAATTATACAATGATCCGACACCAATCCCTGCAGAAGTATGAACTTAACATTTCTAATCCCAGTAAAACTTGAATCACCAGACAGGGTAAGGAACCTCAAGACGGTCCTTACCTATTTGCTGTCTAAGTTTGATGCTAAAATTCTGATACAGGAGCATGATACAGAGAGTAAGTTCCCTAAACTTGTTATGCCTTTTATCAGTAAAAGGTTTGGTCCTATCACACAAAGATTGACCTATACATTTGATGAGCAGAAAGAACCATACTTCCATAAGACTAAGGTTTTAAATGATATGCTACTACGTTCTGATACAGAGGTAGTGTGCAATTATGATACTGATGTGCTACTGCCTGAAGAAAGTTATCATGCTGCTTATGATGCTATCGAGTCTGGAGATTACGATGCCATCTATCCATATGGATGTGGTGTCTACCAGAGGGCAATCAAATATACTGCAGCAACATTCTCTGAGTTCATTGGTGGTGATATGGACCTTACTGAACTTCATGCACATGCAACCCTTAGCAACTCTACTATTGGATGGTGTCAATTTATCCGTAGAGAAAACTATATAAATTCTTTTATGATGAATGAAAACTTTCATGCATGGGGTCCTGAAGATTCTGAGTTATACTACAGACTACACGTCTTAGGTAACAGGGTTGGTAGAGTAAATGATTACGTCTATCACCTAGAACATTCAAGAACTAATGACTCATGGTTCACCAACCCACTATGGAAGGATAACTTTATGTTGTGGAACTGGATTCGAGAACAGACTGGGGACACCATCTTACAATATTGCAGAGAACAAGACTATGTTAAAAGGAGACTCAGTGAAAAAGTTCATTGATAAGGCATTGCATGGTGAACTTGATTCTGATAGACATATCGTTTCTATTTTCTCTATTGCTTTAGCATCCAGAGGTAAAACATTTGTTGAATTAGGTGTTCGTGAAGGTCACACAAGTGAACCTTTATATGAAGCAGCAAAGTTGAATGGTGGACACCTTTGGTCTGTTGATCTAAATGATCCATCAGAATACAAACCAAACAATGGTCATTATACTTTCTGTAAGAGTGACAGTATCAAGTTCTTAGAAGAGTGGCCCAAGGAAAAAAAGATTGACATTGTATATGTCGATGATTGGCATTCCTATTCTCATGTGAAAAGACAACTTGAATTGCTTGACGAACTAGTAGGACCAAGTAGTATAATACTCCTACATGATTTGATGTATGGTGGAACTGACCCCTTCTATCATTGTGACCTTTCTCACGGTGGTGCTCAATGGGATGCTGGCGGTCCTTACCGTGCAGTCGCAGAATTAAATCCACAGTTCTGGGAGTTCTCAACTCTTCCTTGGAACAACGGACTCACAATCCTCAGGAAAAAATATAGTAACAGGTATCACAAATTATGATTGGATTTAATGGACTTGGTAACCTAGGCAGACTAGGCAACCAAATGTTTGAGTACGCTACACTTAGGGGTATTGCTGCTAACAAAGGATACGAGTGGTGTATTCCTCCTACAAATGCAAAGAGCATTGAGAACTATAGTTTGCACCATGCATTCACAATGCCTGATGTGAAACCAGGGAATAGAACGTTCTTGGATAATGGGTATGCTCCTACGGTAGCAGAACGTCAATTTCATTTTGATCAAGAATTATTTGATCTCTGCCCTGACCATATTACACTACAAGGATTCTTCCAGACCGAAAAGTATTTCAGGAACATCAGGGATGTAATCCGTAGTGAGTATACTTTCCACGACCATATCCTTGGACCTTGTAAAGAAGTAATTGAAGGATTTGATATCCCTCCTATCTTCTTACATGTTCGTAGAGGTGATCCGAACTTGACTGACCCTCGTGGATTTAAGTGGGCATACACTGAATGCTCTGACCAGCATCCACCACAACCTCTTTCTTATTATGAAAAGGCATTGAAGAAGTTCCCCGATGATGTTCCCGTCATTGTGTGCTCTGATTCTCCTGAGTGGGTTCAGACACAGGACTTCTTTAGTGATGATAGGTTTGCTATCTCTGTTCCAGAGGATAAGTATACTGATGGTTCTTATGAACCTTATATTGATATGTGCTTGATGTCTTTGTGTTCTGGTGCTATAATTGCTAATAGTTCTATGTCTTGGTGGGGTGCATGGTTACAGAATGGCAGGGGTAAGGTTGTTGCTCCTAAGATGTGGTTTGGACCTGCATACCCGAACAATAATACCAAAGACTTGTACTTAGAAAACTGGACTGTAATTTAATGGCTGCTTCACTTACTATTAACGACCTGAATGAATATTCAGAAAAACTAGAAGAACTAGTTGAGGATGTAAACTCTTACTCTACCTTTGTGGAGACGGGAACATCCTACGGTGCTAGTATTCAATCTGTGTATCCATACTTTGAAAAGATGTGGACCGTAGAGTTGTCTGATGAACTGTATTCCTATGGTAAGGTAGTTACCAATCAGATTCCTCATTGCACTCACGTCAAGGGCGATAGTCTGATTGAACTTCCTAAGTATCTTCAAGACCTTACTAAGGAAGAGAAAGTATTCTTCTGGTTGGATGCTCACTACTCCTCTATGAACACAGCAAGGAACCACCTTGACTGTCCCTTGATTGAAGAGTGTGTAGCAATTGATAAGAACTATCAGGGTGATAGTGCTATCGTAGTCATTGATGATGTTCGTCTATTCGGCACCAATGAGAATGAAGACTGGAGTTATATCAGTGAAGAAGGAGTTCAGACTTCATTTGAGAACTTTGAGATTAAATTCTATGAGATTGTTAACGACCGACTCCTCCTGTATATCGTAAAGAAATGAAGAAAGATTTAAAAGACTGCACGTTCATTATCCCTATCAGGATTGAATCCAATGATAGGTTAAGGAATATCATTACAGTTCTCTGCTATTTGAACTCTGCATTTGATACTAATATCATTGTAAAGGAGGTTGATACTGATTCTAAGTTTGATAAACAGGCACTACCACAGATTACAGAATACTGTGGTGATGTATCTAATATCAATTATATCTTTGAGCAATCAGATGACCCTCTGTTCTTGAGAGAAAAGATTCTCAATGAGATGCTGGTCCTTACAAAGACAAAGGTCATTGTAAACTATGACTGTGATATGATTCTCCCTATTGATACCTATCTGGAATCATACCGTAGGATTATGGAAGACGAGAGTGATATGATCTATCCTTATGGTGAAGGTTCAGGGTTTCTGTCTAAAGTTAATACCTCAGACACACTGGTATCTGACTTCTTGAATGATGAAGATTATGATCTGTGGATTCTAAAAAAGAGTTCTGTTCCAGATAATGCTGGATTCGGATGGATTCAGTTCCTGAATAGGGATGTATACTTTGAAGGTGGTATGGAGAATGAGAACTTTATGGGTTCTGCTCCTGACGACTACGAACGCCACCATAGATTCAAGACCTTAGGATACCGAGTAGATAGAATCAACAGTGAAGTGTTTCACCTGGAGCATGCTAGGGGTATGAATTCTTATCCTCAATCAATGTCACAGCACCCTTACTGGCAACACAACTGGGATCTTTGGTGTTATCTTGAGAAGTGCAACAAAGAACAGTTGCTTGAATACTATTCCAAACAAGAATATCTGAAAAAATATCAATGATTATTGCATCTTGTCCTCTTCGTGTATCACTCTTTGGTGGTTCCACAGATAACCCATACTTCGTAGAGCAGTATGGACGTGGGTCTGTGATTAGTTTTACATCCAGTTTAAAGACATATGTGACTATCACACAGGACAAGTTTGGTTTTAATAGAGAGCAGCACAAATATATCATCAACTATTCTAGAAGAGAAGAAGTCTCTAGTATTCAAGATATTCAGAACGAGGTTGTAAGGACCGTATTACAGCACTATGATATGCCGCCAGTTCAGGTAACTCTGACCAGTGATGCATACTCACAGGGCAGTGGTCTTGCATCCTCTTCTTCTTATACAATCAGTCTTATCAAAGCATGCACTATGTTTCTGGGTATTCCGATTACCGACAGTGATGCATGCAAACTCGCATATAAGTTAGAAAGAACTTATAATCCATACTGTGGATATCAAGATCCATACGGATGTGGTGTTGGTGGATTCAAGCGTATCAATTTCATGGGAGATGATTGTATCACCTATGAGTTCCTACCTACCGATCTATTTGACCACTACGATACACACCTTGTCTTTACGGGTGTCACAAGAAACTCCAAGAAGATTCTGAAGAATGTGACGGAGAACCTGGATAAGGTCAAACCTCTTTTGGAAACATGTGATGAGGCATACTACCTGCTTTCCAATAAGAGTTACAAGTGTTTCCTAAATCTCATGAGCAAGAGTTGGAGACAAAAGAAACAGACATCATCAACTATCGCAGAGAACGAGACCATTCAGATGATGGATTCTGCATTGGAACTTAACGATACTGTTCTAGCACACCGACTATGCGGAGCAGGCAATGGTGGGTTTTTTCTCACATTCTCTAAACCTGGAACATTGACAATACCATACGACTCTGTTAGAATACGAGTCGGAACTGATGGTGTCTATGGTAAATCCATTTGAAGAATATGTAGAGGCACTTAAATGCGCCCATGCACAAGAACAGTTTTTAAGATTTCAGGCAGCATTTAACTGCCACAATAGAATTATTATCCTAGGTAATGGCGGTAGCAGCAGCGTAGCATCCCATATCTCTCAGGACTATATGAAGTTCAGGGGTAAGAAGGTATCTATCCTATCTGACCCTTCTATGCTTACTATGCTTTCCAATGACTTTGGATATAAGAAAGCATATCAAAAATTCTTAGAGTATTATGTCGAGAATGATACTCTTGTTGTTATCATGAGTTCTGGTGGTGAATCCAAGAACATGCTTAACTGTGTGCATTGGTGTCAAGAGAATAAAGTTAGTTACGGAGTTCTAACTGGATTTGAATGTAATAATAGAATCAGAAGCATTGCAGTTGATGCTCTATGGAACTATTGGATTGATAGTAGGTCATATGGTGTGGTTGAATGTGTTCATCAAATCTTCCTACACGGGGTGGTATGAAATATTGTTTTGATTTAGATGGGACTATCTGTGATACTCCCTGTGACCCTGATGGGCACAATCAACGATACTGGGATGCACTTCCCATTCCCTTTATGGTAGAGACAGTCAATCGTCTTTATGATGAGGGACATTATATTATCATTATGACTGCCCGTGGTAGAGGGTCAGGTAAAGATTGGACATCACAGACTGAGAAAAGTCTAAAGGACTGGGGTGTAAAGTATCACGAACTAGAACCTATGTTCCACAAACCTACTGCTGATATCTTCATTGACGATAAGGGTGCTAATGTATTCGATTGGATTCTTGGTCAACCACAAAGAAAAGGAATTATTGCAGGTGCCTTTGATGTAATTCATCCAGGGTACATTCGTATGTTTGCTGATGCGAAGAAGTATTGTAATCACTTGACCGTTGCACTTCATGTTGATCCTTCAACCGAGAGAGCACATAAACTGAAACCAGTGCAGACTGCAGAGGAACGTAAGGAGATTCTCCTGGGTATGCGAGACATTGATGATGTTGTGTTTTATAACATTGAAGATGAATACCTTGCACTCTTAGAGAGTGGTGAGTATAATGTGCGTTTCCTAGGAGATGATTATTCTGATGGAAGTTATAGTGGGGTTGGTTTGGGTATTCCAATTACTTGGTTGCCTAGAAACCATGAGTACTCTAGTACTCGATTAAAAACATTGATTCATAATTCTATTATGCCAAGGAGACATGAAAAATATGATTAAGAGTTTAGTCACAGGTGCTGCAGGTTTTATTGGATCGAATCTCGTTGACTATCTCATTGAGCAGGGGCATTATGTTGTTTGTATTGATAATGAAAGTGCAAACAACAATGACTTTTACTGGAATAGTAAAGCATATAATGTGAAGGCAGATATCTCCAGTTATGGAGATATGAGAGAACACTTCGATGGTATTGATTATGTCTTTCATCTTGCGGCAGAGAGTCGTCTACAACCTGCTATTGAGAACCCTATCAATGCAGTCACTAAAAACTGTGTTGGAACTACTGTAGTTCTACAATGTGCAAGGGAAGCAGGTGTCAAGAGGGTAGTATATTCTTCTACTTCATCTGGTTATGGTGGTAATCGTTGGCCTAATGTAGAGACACAACCCGATGATTGTCTAAACCCATACTCTGTGTCTAAGATTGCAGGTGAGAAACTATGTAAGATGTATACTGACCTTTATGGTTTGGAGACAATATCCTTGAGATACTTCAATGTATTTGGTGAGCGGTCTCCTACTGTTGGTCAGTATGCACCAGTCATTGGTATCTTCCAGAGGCAGGCAGCAAATGGTGATGCACTTACTATTATCGGTGATGGTTCACAGAGACGTGACTTTGTTCACGTTAAAGATGTAGCAAGAGCAAACTATCTTGCATCCCTATCACCTATCTATCATATGTTGGGTCATGTATTCAATGTAGGTAGTGGTAAGAACTATTCTATACAAGAGATTGCTAACGCTATCTCTGATAATCAGATACACTTACCCGAACGTTCTGGTGAGGCATCAACTACTCTTGCAAATATAGATAGGATTGGTGAAATCATTGGATGGAAACCAGAAATTGATGTGATGGAATGGATCAAAACTAATGGATAAAAACAAGTCAGCATATAAACTCAAAGGTCTCCCACCCGTCTACTATACGAATCTGGATAGGAGTCCAGAACGTCAGAAGTATATGGAAGACCAGTTCAAATACTGGGAGATTGAAAACTATACTCGTATCTCTGGATATGATGGTACTGGGGAAGATGACCTGAGCGGTATCCTGAAGGGTCGCTATCCCGACCAGATGGGTCCGACTGACGTTGGATGCTGTACATCACACTTGAAGGCAATTCATCATTGGTATACGACCTCTGATACTCCTTGTGCGATTATCATGGAAGACGACTGTGACCTGTCTGTAGTAAAGAACTGGCCATTTACTTGGAAAGAGTTCTATGCAAGGATGCCATTTGATTATGACTTGGTTCAACTTGCTGTGATCAATCCTGGTGCTCTGCATGTAGCATTGCATAAGAGATTCGTCAATGACTTTTCTACTGCCTGCTATATGATTACAAGACATCATGCTAAGAAACTGATGGACTTGTGCTATAGAGACGGCAAGTATAAACTTGATTACAAGGCAAAACCAAGATGCAATTCAGAGCACTTGATCTATGAGTCTGGTAATAGTTTTGCTATGCCTGTCTTGCTATTTTCTCCTCCACATCTGGAGTCTATGATCTGGAACAAGGAGCATATTGATACATTCCATGTTCCAAGTCGAGATGGTCTGCGTCAATGGTGGACTAATGAAGCATCTAAACTTGAGAACTGGGAACAACTATTTGAATACGATCCCTATATGGGAAGATTGCCACCCGTGGAGCAAAAGTAAAAATGGATTATACCCCACCACCACTTTGTATTAGAAGTATTGAACCTGCTGAAACGCCAGGTAAACTGCTTGTAGATATGCCATCTCTATGGAGAGATAGTGATGCAGTAAACCCTGTAGAACTTCATAAAAAAATAGTTGACTCTATTATGAGTGAACCTTATAGTGTACCTATGTGCCCACCAGGATGGCCAAACCCTCCTACTGTTGAAACAGAATGAAGAAGTACTTACTAATTGTAATTACAAATCCAGCATCTCAAGCATCAATGTTTTTATTTGGAATATTAATATTGATAGGATTGCTGCATAATCATGCACACTATCAGATGAGCAACGACCCTGATGCTTATGTATTTCAATGGTGTAAGGCCAATCCAGAACGATGCACTTATAGACCAAAATAATTGAGGAATACTAATGATTAGTCCGTATTACGTTGAAGAACCAATCACTTATAGGAAGGTAGAAGTTCCTGAAGTGATACTATATTACTGTGATGATTTCACGTATGATACTGATAGACATGATCTACGGTACATTGATTGTGTGTATATGCACATGGGAGACTATGGAAATGACCCAGAACTCCTTGAAAAGATGAGGAGCACACCTAGACCTATTTTTGAATAGAGGGTTGACACCACAAGAAAGTTCGGTTATACTAGAAAAGTACGTTACGAACAATGTATAAATACCTATTCGTGACGCGCATTACGAACTGTTACAGTTTCAACGCCTCAACTAATCGCCTAGAATCTGTGCTATAATATTCACAACGAGACAAGTCGATGTCTCTATCCATCTGCGGGTAACCATTCCGCAAGTAACTAAAGGTAATTCAAATGATCAAATCTGTATTCGCAGCAACTGCTGCTCTGTCCATGTCCGCAGGCGCTGCCCTTGCAGGTCCCTACGTCAACGTCGAAACCAATGCTGGTTGGGTTGGAGATGACTACTCTGCTGCCACGACAGATCTTCACGTAGGATACGAAGGCGACCTGGGTGCTGCTTCTTACTACGTGCAAGCGGGTCCTGCAATCATTGCTGTTGACGGTGAAGAAAGCGAGACTCAGTTCTCTGGTAAGGCAGGTGTTGGCGTGCCTGTGACCGACCAACTCGGAGTATATGGTGAGCTGTCGTTCCTGACTGCTGACGACTCTGATAACAACGGTTACGGTGGTAAGTTGGGTGTCAAGTACTCCTTCTGATATATTGTATCGTGTGGGGGGCAATGCCCCCCTTTTTTTAACTTATGATTTTAGAAACTATTTTGGCACTGAGTGCCGTTGATTATGACCATCTTGCACGAGCAGTGCAGGTTGAGGCAGCAACTGGAACTAACGATGAATACTGCGTTGCAGTTTCCATTCTTAATAGAGTTAACTCTCCGGCATTCCCTAACAATGTTGCTGACGTAGTTTATGCTCCTGGACAATACGAAGGTTTTATTTACCGTCGTCCAGCTGCTAAACCTAGTGTTGTTGCTAGGTTAAAGAACACAGAAAAACTTATGGAAGCATACTCGATTATTGGAGACAGAACCAGTTTCAAAGGACAACGTATGTTGCCTTATCGTGTAGTTGCAGAAGATCCTATGTGTGATCGTAAAGGAAACTTCTATCATTATCACTGGCAGTCATGATCAGTCGCTTCAAGTCTCTTATCAAAAACGTTGTTGGTATTTCAACAACTAAAATAGAATGTTCAATTGACGAGGAAACA
>Ga0222718_10003076_pt1 | contig 14489 bp, 11 predicted proteins | sample C33_27DmetaG_FD_165045 | JGI IMG/M metagenome (GOLD analysis project Ga0222718, IMG submission 165045) | Estuarine water microbial communities from San Francisco Bay, California, United States - C33_27D | ecosystem: Environmental > Aquatic > Marine > Unclassified | place: USA: California... | reverse complement strand
CGCGGGTGCCGACGGCAGCTGGCGGCAGGACGTCCCACTGCGACAGAGCACGGTCGTCGAGAATGAAAGCAGCCTCTCTGTGTGGACCCCGATCGGGACGCATAGGATGACCTACGACGAAGACTTCTATCTTGGCGCCGACCCCCTGCGTGAGCAGGTCGATATCGAGCTGGCCGAGGTAGTCTTCGTCGGGTTCGGCGTCAGCGCCCCGGACCTCGGCTACGACGACTACGCCGACGCTGACGTTGACGGCAAAGTCGTGATGTACCTCAGCGGTGCCCCGGCTGCCTTCCCGAGTAACGAACGCGCCTACTACTCTTCAGGCGCCACGAAGGCCACGGAGGCCCTTGCTCGAGGAGCGATCGGCACCATGACCTTCTGGGCACCTGACGACCCTCGCCTGCGCTGGGACGTGAACGCCGCCCGGTCCAAGAGAGGCAGCTTCGCCTGGCTCGATGGACGAGGCACACCGAACCGCGGTGACACCCGGATGCGGGGGAGTGCCTCCCTGAACCACTCGACTGTCGAACGCCTGTTCCAGGGAGCCTATGTGCCGCTGAACGATGCGCTCGCCGCTGCTCAGGCAGGAACGCCGCAGTCCGTCCTTCTTGCGACTCGCGTCTCGATCTCTACCGCGACCACTCATCGCGATGTCGACAGCTTCAACGTGCTGGCAAAGCTGGAAGGCAGTGACCCGGAACTCCGTGATGAATACGTCACGTACGTCGGTCATGTCGATCACTTCGGTGTCGGCGTCGAGGTGAACGGTGACGACATCTACAACGGTGCGCACGACAACGCCTCAGGCACCTCAAGCGTCCTGGAGATCGCTCGTGCGTTCACGAGTCTGCCAGAACCACCCCGGCGTTCCGTGCTGTTCATGATCGTGACGGCCGAAGAGTGGGGCCTCCTGGGATCCGACTACTTCGTACAGAACTCAACGGTACCCCAGTCCAGTCTGGTCGCGACGTTTTCGCTCGACATGCCATTCCTGTTTCACCCCCTGCGCGACATCGTACCGTACGGTGCCGAGCACTCGAGCATGGGCGCTTCCGTCGCGCAGGCGGCAGAGCACATGGGCCTGGCGATTGGTCCGGATCCGATCCCCGAGCAGGTCCTCTTCATCAGGAGTGACCACTTCAGCTTCATCCGTCAGGGGATCCCTGCCCTGTTCATCAAGAGCGGCTTCGAAACCGGAGACGAGCGCGACGGTAGCGCCATGAACACGGCGTTCCGTCAGGAGCGGTACCACACACCCTTCGATGACATGTCTCAGGACTTCGACTTCGGCGCAGGTGCCGACCACGCGCGGATCAACTTCCTGACCGGCTATGTCATCGCACAGGAGAACGACAGGCCGAGCTGGGATGTTGGCGACTTCTTCGGAGGGCTGTTCGGGGGGAACTGACCCGTCAGACGGCTCCATCCTCCTTCTTGGTGTTCAGACCGAACGGCAGATAGGCAGGACAGGTCCCGACGGCACTTGTCACGGTGAAGATGATTCCGACGACAGCGAGTATCACGGCGACCGTGCCGCTGATCATGCCGGTGAAGTAGAGACCCGCGATGAGGATCGCGATCAGTGCGCGCACGCCTCGGTCCACCGTGCCCATGTTCGTATTCATATGAGACTCCTTGATCGACGAGTGGAGAATCCACTCGTACGTGAGGGGACAACGTCGAGACTCAACTTCATCATCGCGGCTTCAGAGCGGAGTCAGGAGATTTCCGCCGGCCTGTGTGGGTGCGTTCTCTAACAACATCCGCTGGCCACCGCCTCCGCCTCGCCCCAATCTGTCCACCCCAGCACAAACCCGCCTGACCGATCACCGAGCCCTCGAATGATCTCGACACGCTGCCGCCGCCTGTTCCTGACCACCCTGTCTACACTCGTCTTCCTCCCTGTAGCGCTCGCCGCACAGACGATCGAGGAGAACGACAGCTCCGCGCAGGAGGCGCGTCAGGAGAACGGTCTACCACTGATCACGACTCGAACTCTCGAGTTCACCACGAGCGAAGGGACGTGGATATCAGTGGACCTGTCGCCTGACCAGAGCACGATCGTCTTCGAACTGCTCGGCGACCTCTACACGATCTCAGCATCGGGCGGTAACGCGACCCGGATCACGAGTGGGCAGGGCTACGACATGCAGCCCCGTTATTCGACTGATGGCTCGAAGCTGGTGTTCGTCAGTGACCGAGACGGCTCGGAGAACCTCTGGATCGCCAATGCAGACGGGTCCGATCCGTATCAGCTGACGGACGGGGAACGTGAGAACTACATGTCGCCGATCTGGACGCCCGATGGGTCGTACGTGATGGCGACCAAGGGTACCCAGCAATGGCTCTATCACATTGACGGTGGCTCGGGCGTTCAGGTGACAGGCTACCGGCCTGAAGGCGCGCCGGCACCAGCCTCGCACTTCGGCGCGGCGTTCGGAGACGATGAGCGCTACGTCTGGCTGAACCTCAGTGGCAATCTGGGTGGCGGCCTCACGGCAGACGGGTTCGTGGGCGCGACATCGGGGCTCGGTCTCGACCCGGCCTCGATGTGGGGTGGTGAGTATTCGGTCGCCGACGACGCGTTGGATTGGAACCCGGACGATTACGACCGTCTCATGCCGGAGCCAGGCACGCCCGACTCCGGACCAGACCACGGACCACGCTCTTCCGCTCGTCAACTAGGCAGTTACCAGATCGGCATGCTCGATCGGGAGACGGGACGGGTATTCGTTCGCACCCATGAACACGAGGGCGCATTCCGCCCCATGCCGAGCCCGGATGGACGCTGGCTGGTCTATGCTACTCGCTACGACGCCAATACAGCGCTCAAGCTGCGCAACCTCGAAACGGGTGATGAACAGTGGCTGGTGATGAACGTTCAGCGCGACGACTCGCAGGGTGGCCGCACCCGGGACCGGGACGTCTACCCGGGCGGCTCGTGGACCGCTGACTCCCAGACGCTGATCACGAGCTACAACGGCAAGATCATGCGAGTCTCGGTGCCTTCCGGTGAGGCCACGGAGATTCCGTTCATGGCGAGAGTGCAACAGGAGCTGGGGCCACTTGCAAAGTTCGACTACCCCATCGACGACCAGACCCTGCGCGTCGCGCAGATCCGAGGCGCTCGTCCATCTCCCGATGGAAAGCACATGGCCTTCACCGCGCTTGACCGACTCTGGATCGCCGAGCTACCCGAGGCTTCGGGTACGCAGACTGAGGACTTCCCAGTCCTGCGCGACGCAGAGCGCCTGACCGGGGCGGCCGATGTTGAGCATGCCCCGGTGTGGTCACCCGACGGACGCTGGATCGCCTATGTCACATGGAACGACTCCGTCGGAGGCGACATATGGCGCATCAGCTCAGCTGGCGGCGACCCCGAACGCCTGACGACCCGTTCGGCGTTCTATGACAAGATCGCCTACACGGCCGACGGTTCCCGCATCATGGCCGTCCAGGGGTCGAAGATGCATCGGATGCGCACGCTTGAAGACTTCGGGAGTCACAGCGCCGCAGCCGAGCTCGAGTACGTATCGATCCCAGCGGGCGGTGGCGAGGCGGAGCGCATCACGTGGGTGGGTAGTGGTCAGACGCAGCAAGGCCGAAACACCCCACACATCGGCCCAGACCCCGGCCGCATGTACGTGTGGGCCGGCCGGGAAGGTCTTCTCTCGATGCGTATGGACGGAACGGATATTCGAGTCGAAGTGAAGGTGACAGCCCCCGCCCGTCCCGGTCCGGGAAGCGCTCCGACCCCGGACGAGGTCGTGCTGTCGCCGGACGGATCCCGCGCGATCGTGCGTGCCAACCGGAACGTATACGTGATTACGGTGCCCCCGGTCGGTGGTGACGTGCCGACCGTGTCGGTGTCCAGCTCGTCCGTTGTGCCCACACGTCGACTCACCAAGGTGGGTGGCGACTTCATCGGATGGAGCTACGACGCGGCCACCGCACACTACTCGATCGGTCGTAGCTATTTCGAGTACGACGTCGCGACGGCGGAGGCCTTGATCGCCGATTCGGTGTCGACGGCCAGGGCCGAGGCGGATAGTGCGAAAGAAGACGACCCGGAGGAGACGGAGGGCGAAGACGAGCGTGGCGACAATGACGACATCCCGGCCTACGAGGCCGCTCGCTTCGAGGTCGAGATCTTTGCAGAGAAGGACCGACCAGAAGGCGTGATCGCGCTCACGGGCGCTCGCCTCATCACGATGAATGGCGACGAGGTCATCGACCGGGGAGACATCGTCGTCCAGGATAATCGGATCATCGCGGTCGGCCCGTCCGGTACCGTGGACATCCCCGACAACGCTGATGTGCGGGACATGACCGGTCGAACCATCTATCCGGGTCTCGTCGACATACATGCGCATACCTGGTTCGCGTGGGGTGTCCATCGCGGTCAGGTCTCTCAGCTCCTGGCCCAGCTCGCGTACGGCGTGACCACACAGCGCGATCCGCAAACGTCGGCTGAAGACATCGTCACGTACGCCGATCTCATGGAGACCGGGGACCTGATTGGCCCGCGGCTCTTCTCGACAGGCCCCGGCATCTTCGGGGCCGACCAGATTTCGAGTCTCGACGAAGCGCGCGACGTGCTACGCCGCTACGCCGACCACTACAACACGCAGACGATCAAACAGTATCTGGCCGGCGACCGGAAGATCCGGCAGTGGGTCATCATGGCGTCTCGGGAGCTCGGCCTGACTCCGACGACGGAAGGCGGCTCGAACTTCACCATGAATCTTACGCTCGCGCAGGACGGGTACGCAGGCCTCGAGCACTCCCTGCCGATCAGTCCGTTCTATGACGACGTCGTCCGGCTGGGTGCCTACAGCGGCATGGTCTACACACCGACCCTGATCGTCGCGTACGGCGGTCCGTCGGGCCGTCAGTACTATCTGACGACTACGGACATGGACGGCATTGATCGGCTTCAGCGGTTCACCCCGCACGAGGAGATGGACAAGTGGAAGAGCACCCAGTGGTACCGAACCGACCAGTATCCCCATGAGCTCCATTCCGAACAGCTGGTGAAGTGGATGGAGGCAGGTGGCCAGGCCGGCCTCGGCTCCCATGGCGAGGTGCAGGGGCTGGGAACGCACTGGGAACTCTGGATGATGGCGTCCGGTGGCATGGACAATCACACCGCGCTGGAGATGGCGACCATCATGAGCGCGGACGCAATCGGCCTCGCCGGCGACCTCGGTTCACTTGAGCCGGGCAAGCTAGCCGACCTCCAGGTGCTGACTACGAACCCACTCGACGATCTCCAGAACACGGTCGACATCGAGTACGTCATGAAGAACGGCCGACTGTATGAGGCGGCGACGCTGAACGAGGTCTGGCCGCGTCAGCGGGAGCTGCCAACCCAGTGGTGGTGGCGAGTCGAGCCGGAGGGTGCGGACCTCGATCGGACAGGAGGCCGCTAGTCGCGGTGCCGAAGGCGGAGCGCGCGCACGGGCGAGCACTGGCTGGACCTTCCCCGGTTTGAAACCGCAGTCGCTCTTCCTTCTGTGGCTGACCCTGGGAGGTCTCGCGGCCGGTGCCTACTTCGGGCTCACGATCTACATGGAATCTCTGGACGCCCGAATCGTCTTCCGCCAGCCCGACTGCATCGACGTGGCTCGTGAGCAGGCGCGTTCCACGACCGTCGATGTCGCCGTACGCGGTGACTCGCTGGAAGCGTGGATGAAGAGCTGTCTCTCGGAGCGGCAAAAGAAGATGGCCCACCACGCCGACTGGGTGGGATTTGGAGTGATGAGCGTCCTCGTCACATTCTTCTTACTGCTTACTGCGCTGGTCATCCACATGGCGTGGATGAGGCTCGGCCCTCCGAGAGGCCGAGCCGGATAGCTGGAACGGGAACGCGGGATCGCGGAGACCTCGCCAGACCTACTCTTCCGCTGTCTGCTCCAGGATCACCTTGTGCGCCTTGAGCCTCAGCGCATTGAGCCGGATGAAGCCCTGAGCATCTTCCTGGTCGTACCCACCCGCGACATCCATGGAAGAGAGTTCCTGATCGTACAGTGAGCTCGTCGAACTCCGGCCGCGACAGATCACGTTGCCCTTCATCAACCGCAACTGAACTTCACCGTCGATCAGCTTCTCGGACTGACGGAACGCGGCCAGAATGAAGTCCATCTCGGGTGAGAACCAGAAGCCGTTGTAGATAATCTCTGCGAACCGGGGCGACAGCATGTCACGCAGCCGAAGCACCTCACGGTCCATGGCGATCCCTTCCAGGTCCCTGATCGCATGGTGCAGGATGGTGCCACCCGGCGTCTCGTATACGCCCCGCGACTTGATCCCCACAAACCGGTTTTCGACCATGTCGACCCGACCGATTCCATGCTCCCCGCCCTTCACGTTCAGGTAGTCGAAGAGCGCGACCGGCTCCGTGAGGTCGACTCCGTCCATCTCGCACACGACCCGCACGGGGATCGCGTTCTTGTAGTGGATCGTGAGGTCGGTCGGTTCATCCGGCGCGTCTCCGATGGAGCGCGTCAGGTTGAACATGTCCTCCGGCGGCATCGCCTCCGGGTCTTCGAGCATGCCGGCCTCATACGATCGATGCATGAGGTTCTCGTCACTCGAGTACGGTTTCGCGGCCGTCGCTTCGACCGGGATCGAATGAAGTCTTGCGTACTCGAGAAGATCACTCCGTCCCTGGAAGCGGGCGAGAAAGTCGGGATCCTTCCACGGAGCGATGATCTCGAGGTCAGGACCGAGCGCCGCGAAGGCGAGCTCGAAGCGAACCTGATCGTTACCCTTCCCGGTGGCTCCATGCGAGACGGCTTCAGCGCCCTCCGCGCGCGCAATCTCGACCTGACGCCGGGCGATCGGAGGGCGCGCCAGTGACGTACCGAGCAGATAACGGTTCTCGTAGACGGCGTTGCCCGCGATCGCAGGGAAGATGAACTCGGTCACGAAGTCGTGCTGCAGGTCCTCCACGAACACCTTGGACGCGCCCGTCAACTTCGCGCGTTCGGCGACGTCGTCGAAGTCTTCCTGCTGGCCGACGTCGGCCACGTATGCGATCACCTCGTACCCCTCCTCTTGCAGATACTTGAGGATGCACGCGGTGTCCAACCCTCCGCTGTACGCGAGGACTACCTTCTTCTTCGACATCGGCTCTTCCCGACTCCGGCGTTGTGTTTAGCTCTGCGACGCGTTGGCGAAATACTCGCGCATCCCGGCCATCCGCTCCTTTGCACCCGGCCAGTCGGCCGCGACGGCCTCAACGTTCTTGAGGAGCATCGGCTGCCCGAAGTGCTCTCGGACTTCTTCGATCATGTGCTCGAGCTTGCAGAAGACCACGAGCATTTCCCCGCTGACTTCGTGGAACATGGCGGGATCGATCGCGCCGTGAACTACGAAAGACGCCGCCATGTCCCAGTAGCTGGTTGCCATCCGGACATAGGTGTAATCCTCGCTCTGCATAGCTGCTGCGATGTCCTCGAGGGAGGCCGGGTTAAACGACCATACCACCCAGTGGCGCGCCTCCCGCATCTTCGCCTCACGCCGGAGATCGTACAGCTGCATCAGGGACTGGGCGCTCTCATGGGGGGTTGGCACAGAGGCCTCCTGTTCACAATTGATGGATGAGTGTAGAACCGTTGATCGAGTCAGAATCGACTCGGCGGCGCGGCATCATAGCCGCTGGGCGGCGCTCCGCCACCCCATCAGGACTGCTCTTCAGCTACCCTCACGCCGGATCACCGCTCGCAGAACCTGATCGATCCTTTCCAGCCGGGAGCCTTCGTCCCTGAGCTTCAGCATCCGCTGATGCCACGGCAGCTCCATTTGGATCGTCTGTGCGATCAGGAAGGAGACCTCCTCCGTCTCGCTCAACTCCGGCAGCCGGTCGGGACGTTCCGGCAGCAGACCGATCAGTTCTTCGAACAGCCGCATCGATTCCCGGCGACGGAATGCCATCTCCGCACCCTGCATCGCGGACTCGTCCTCGTAGGACGTTACGATCGACTCGAAGTAGAGCGCCTGCTGTTCGAGTCCCTCGTCGATGACGAAGCGTTCCAGGCCTTTGATGATGAGCAGGTAGCGCCCGTCTTCGAGTTCCTCGCACTGCTGGATCTCAGCCACACAGCCTACCTCACCGCTATCCGCCAGAAACGGTCCATCCTCATCCCAGTCGTGATAGATCAGACCGAAGCGCCGATCGCCCGTGAGCACGTCTGCGACCATGTCCCGGTAGCGCTGTTCGAAGATGTGAAGCGGCATGACCACGCCCGGCAGGAGTACGACCGGAAGCGGAAAGAGCGGGAGGCGGTAGCGGAGTTCGGGCATCGTCTGAAGCTTTAGGTTTGCGCCTGCTACCCCGGACCATACGGAGAGTGACGTGTCTCACCTGAGGCTGAATGTCGGTCTGCTGGCCCTCATGATCACCTGGCTCCCTTCTTCCGCTGAAGCCCAGGCGTACGATGTTGTCATTCTCGGCGGGACGGTCATCGACGGTACGGGCGCCGACGGGTTCCGAGCCGACGTAGCCGTATCGAATGGACGGATCGCCCTTGTCTCCCGGGAAGCCATCGATCCGGCACTCGGTCGCACGGTCATCGACGCCGAGGGCCAGGTGGTTACGCCCGGCTTCATCGATAGCCACGCCCACGTGCAGCAGTCGATCGCTGAGTACCCACTGGCTGAGAACTTCCTGCGCCAGGGTATTACGACACTTGTGGCGTCTCTGCACTCCGGGGATCAGCCGTGGCCACTCGAAGCCTTCGCATCATCGCTCGAGACCGCTCCGAACATCGGGTTCTTCGCAGGCCATTCGTGGACCCGAAAGGAAGTCATGGGCATGGACGACCGCGCACCGACAGAGGCGGAACTCGATGAGATGCGCTCGCTCGTGGACCAGTCCATGCGCGAGGGGGCACTCGGACTCTCGACCGGTCTCCTCTACGTACCGGCGAACTTCGCCGAGACAGAGGAGATTATCGAACTGGCGAAGGTCGCTTCGGCCCACGGCGGGATTTACGTAAGCCACATGCGAAACGAAGGCAGCGGGCTCATCGAGTCTGTCGCCGAAGTCATCCGGATCGCGGATGAAGCCAATATCCCTGCGCAGATCAACCACCACAAAGCCGTCGGTGCAGGTCAGTGGGGGTGGAGCGAACGCACCCTGGCAATGATCGATTCAGCTAATGCGGCCGGGCTGACCGTCACGCACGACCTCTATCCGTATACGGCGTCGAGCACCGGATCCTCAATCCTCTTCCCCCAGTGGGCGCTCGCCGGAGGCGCCGAGGCCTTCGCAGAGCGCGTGGCGGACGAGGACACCCGCGCACGAATGGAAGAAGACATGATGTACATCTTTCAGAACGACCGCGTCGGGAACGACATCAGCCGCATCCAATTCCGTGTGCTCGGCTCCGATATCAGCTACAACGGGCGCACGCTGGCGGACTACGCTGTCGATCACGGACTGGAAGCCAACCTCGACAACGGGATCGATCTCGCGATCGAGCTCCAGCTGAGTGGAGGCTTCAGTGCCATCTACCACGCAATGGACGAGCAGGACGTGATCCGGATCATGCAGCACCCGCTCGCCATGATCGAGACGGATGGCGACGCAGTCGGGTACGGCATTGGATACCCGCATCCGCGCAGCTACGGCGCCTTCGCTCGCGTGCTCTCTCGCTACGTTCGCGAGCTCGAGGTGCTGACCCTTGAGGAAGCGGTGCGAAAGATGACGTCGATGCCGGCCCGATGGCTGGGTCGCTCGGACATGGGGGTGCTCGCGGAAGGGATGCTGGCGGACGTGGCCGTCTTCGATCCCGATGAGATCCGGGACCTCGCCACATACACCGATCCACACCAGTACAGCGTCGGGATCACGGATCTTCTCGTGAACGGTGTGCCTGTAATCCGCAACGGAGGCATCACAGGGGAGAAGCCAGGGCGATGGATCCGAGGCCCGGTCGGAAGGCCGATCAGCTGATCAACCTGCTGTGTCCGAGTGCGCTGACCGGGCAGATCGAAACAGTCAGCAGCCCTGACGCGTCTGGATAGATAGAAGCACCGAAATTGCGAGGCTGATCTGCGCGGGCGCGAGGCGCGGAGAGAACATCTGACACAAGGGAGACGTGCACATGCGCGAAGAGTTCAAGGTCAAAGGCGACCAGGTGGTCGGGAAGCTGAAGGAGTTGCTGCATGAAGGGAACGTGCGGCACATCGTGATCAAGAACGATGAGGGGAAAGGCCTCATCGAGTTTCCCGTCACGATCGGTTTGGCCGGCGCACTCCTGCTGCCGGTCTGGGCGGCAGTGGGCGCTGTCGCCGCGATGGTGACCAACTGCACGATTGAGGTCGAGCGAACGGACGAGGGTGACGACGAGGCAGACGTTGATCACGGCGATGCTTCGGAGGCCATGGTCGTCGAGGCCGAGGTGGACGAGGAGTCCGCCACCACTACGTGACCGGTGCCCCAGGGATGAGTGAGGCGCCCTGACTGACTTTGCGGTACCCTATGGCTATGTCGGAGTCTCGTGATCTGAAGCCCGAGCCTTGGGGACTGCACCTCTTCGGCCTCACTCCAGCGTTGGCGGTTATCGCCGGTAACGTCGTGGGTGGCCCGTGGGTGCTCGGCGGGATCGTGTATATGCTCGGCGTGGGGCCTTTGCTGGACGTTGCGTTCGGTCGAGCCGAGCAGCCGCGGCCTCCTCGCGCATCAGGACGGCCATTCGAACTTCTGCTCTATGTGCACGCCGTTGTCCAGTTCGCTGCCGTGGGCACCCTCCTGTACCGCGCTGGCCTCGACCTGAGCACCTGGACCACATGGGGAGCGGCCCTGAGCACCGGCGTGAGCTCGGGCGTTTCCGGTATCATCGTCGCGCACGAGCTCGGGCATCGCCGACCGCGATCCCTCGCTTGGTGGATCGGTCGGATGAACCTCCTCTCGGTCCTGTACCTGCACTTCACCACCGAGCACAACCACACGCACCACCGACACGTTTCAACGACGAAAGACCCCGCGTCCGCCCACCCGGGAGAGTCGCTTTATGCGTTCGTCGCGCGCACGATCCCTGGACAGTTCGCAGACGCACTTCGGGTTCATACTGACAAGGGCGAGGTGGGACTCCAGAACCCCGTAGCTCGAGGCGCTGTCCTCCAGATCGGCCTCCTGATCCTCTTGTATCTCCTGCTCGGACCGTGGCCAACGATCGCCTTCTTCGTGCAGGCACTCTTCGCCGTATTTCTGCTCGAATACATCAACTACATCCGGCACTACGGCCTGCGGCGGACTGTCGGGGAACGCCAGACCGAGATGCACTCGTGGCAGTCCGAGGAGCGCTGGTCGAGGTGGACGCTGCTCGAGCTGACTCGGCACCCCGCGCACCATCTCAAGGCCAGCGTCCCCTTTTGGGAACTACGACCCTACCCGAACGCCCCTACGCTTCCGACGGGATATTATGGCTGCTTCTGGCTAGCCGCAGTCCCACCGCTGTGGCACCGTGTGATGGCTCGTCGGATCCCGGAAGCCATGAGGAACGCGGGTCCGCAGCGATAAGGTCGGGCCGGCCTCCGCTGCGAGCCCGGCCCGATCACCGAGTCCGGGCCACGACCCTGATGAACGCCTCGACCTCGTCGGTGTCCCAGATCGCCTCTCCATGGCGGAGCAGCAAGATCCGACCGTCTCGATCCACGACCCAGCTCGTAGGTAGACCGCGCAGCCCGAACGCAACGGGCATCCGATCGACTTCCAGATAGATCGGCAGATCATAGGCATACCGGCGGAGGTGACGCCGGACCGGTCGTTCGCCCTCTGGGGCGACGATCAGAAACTCGACATCGGTGTCCGCCAGACGATCCTTCAATCCTTCGATCGTCTCCATCTCCCGAATGCATGGTGTGCACCAGGACGCCCAGAGGTTGATGAAGAGGACCTTCCCCTTGAACGCCTCGAGCTCGATCTCGTCGTCGTCGAGCGGGCGGATCGTCCAGTCGTAGTCAGCCTGCCCATAGACCTCGACGTCGTAGACCGCGGATGGCGTCTCGGTCGTCACAGCCTGCGCCATACAGGCCGCCGGAGTGACCCATGCAGCGGAGGCAGCCGTCAACAGGAGTCCGGGCGCGATGCTACCGCGCCGGTTCCTCTTCATTGAACCGTGCACCATCGGGCTACCGTCCGACCCCGTACCGAAGCCCGAGCATGATGTACCGTCCTCGGAGTGGTCCGTACACGTACGCCGTGTCGAAGTCATCGCCAAAAGGGTTTGCCGGGTCGATCAACGCGCTGGGCTGGACGTAGTCAAAAACGTTTTTCACCGAGAGATAGAACTCCGCTCCGTTCTCGATGCGCCACGACGTCTGGACGTTGTGGGTCGAATACGTCGGCGACCGTACGGCTCGCGTGAATGGAGAGGCATAGGCGGGGAGGCGCATCGGTCCAGTGATGCTGCCGGTGTAGTCGATGCGCATGGGAAGACTGCGGACGTTGTACGTCGCGCTGAGAACCCCCCGGACATTAGGCGCGAAGAACTCATCGGACGCATCATCAGCTTCGACGGTGTACACGTCCTGCAGCGTGACGCCCACACTGTAGAGGAAACGATCGAAGTCGACATTCTGATTCAACGTCACGCCGATACCGCGGCTTACAGCATGGCCTTCGAGGTTGCCGTAGACGATCTGGTTCGGGTCGGCGTCGTAGTCTGGTACGATCTTGTTGGAAAATCGTGTGTGAAAGAGGTCAAGATCGATCATCATCGGGTTGGGCCCGAACTCCACAACCTGATTGACATTCAGGTTCACACTGCGGGAACGCTCCGGTTCGAGCTCCGACGCGACCAACACGTCACGTGCTCCGGTCAGGGCTGCATGGTCCTCGGTGAAGAGATTCACCACCCGGAAACCCGTGCCAGCGTTCAGCCGGACGGCCGTGTGCCCGAACGCGTCCCATTTGATCGCCACGCGCGGTGAAGCGATGACGCCGTGCTCCTCGTGATGATCCGCCCGCATGCCACCCAGCAGGGTCACGCCGTTGCTGAAGCGTAGCTCGTCCTGAGCGAACACACCCGGAATGAGTCTTCGGTCCACCGCGACCGTCGCAGGCGTGTTGTCGTCGTAGGTCTGGTAGCGAAGACTCGCCCCCAGTAGCAGATCGTGCCGCCCCACCAGCGGTCCCCACACCGCATTTCCGAATGCAATGTGCTGGGTCGCATCGTACGGGCTGTCTCCGTACCAGCTGTCTTGATCGTGCCAACTGTACGAACCCTCGAACCGAATCTCGTCCGACCATCCGGGCAGATACGACCCAAGCATCTCGATCCGGTTCGTATAGATCGACTCGCCGTAGACGTCGCCGCTACCGCGATCCGCACGGGTCCAGCCTTCCACACCACCGAACCGGTCCTCGTAGAGGTACTTTGCCGTCAGGGTAGCGCGTCGCTCACCTCGAGGTGACACGTCCATCTTCCCGAAAACGACACCGCGCCGGTTGAGCGGGAAGTCGGTAAACCCATCTCCATTCCCGTCTACGAAGCGGTTGTTGTAGGCCAGGTTGCCGCTGAGGAATCCACTCACGTCACCGGGGCGGGTCGATGCAGCGAAGTCGACGTTCCCTTCGGCGTCAGACGTACCCCACGCGTCGATAGTCAGGCGCGGTACGAAGCGTGGGTCTTTCGTGATCACGTTGATCACGCCTGCCATGGCTTCCGACCCATAGAGTGTAGAGGACGGACCCTTCACGATCTCGATCTGCTGGATCAGCGCGGGATTGATTCCATTCAATCCGTACACGGATGCGAGAGAACTCATGAGCGGCATCCCGTCGATGAGCACTGCAGTGTACGGACCCTCCATCCCGTTGATGCGAAGATTGTTGGTGTAGCACACCCCGCAGTCGACTTGATTGTAGAGGCCGTTCACAAACTGAACGGCCTCGACCAGGTTGTTCGTCGCGTTTCGTTGAAGGACCGCGCTCGGAACCACGCTTACCTTCACCGGCGATTGAGCGACGGTCGTGCTCTTCATCGTTCCCGTCACCGTCAGTGCCGCCAGAGCAACCGGATCGGGCTCGAGGACAATGGTCACGGTGCCTGCATGGGGTTGGCTCGCGGCATGCTCGACCGCACCGAAGCCCTGTGCCGACACCATGAGTACGAGCCCGGTACCGGAGAGCCCTTCGAGTCGAAACCGCCCCTCTCCATCGGCGATCACACCGCGTTGTGTACCCAAGACCGACACACGTGCGTAGGGGATCACTTCACCGGACTGACGTACGACGATCCCTTGAACTTCCACCGAGTTCTGCGCAGCGGCGGGCGCAGGAACAAGAACAACGGCAGCGACCAGTCCCAGGAGCTGAACTCTGCGCCGCATACGGGTAAGTCCGGGCAATCGATTCATGACACAGAAACAGCCGGTCAGAGTCTTTTTTTAGGTTCGCCTAAATATGATTATTAGGCACACCTAAATCTGTGTCAAGCACGAGGGCAGTCTGACTTCGACAGCGAGCACCCTCTTGG
>Ga0222718_10003074_pt1 | contig 14491 bp, 28 predicted proteins | sample C33_27DmetaG_FD_165045 | JGI IMG/M metagenome (GOLD analysis project Ga0222718, IMG submission 165045) | Estuarine water microbial communities from San Francisco Bay, California, United States - C33_27D | ecosystem: Environmental > Aquatic > Marine > Unclassified | place: USA: California... | reverse complement strand
TTTTTGTATATTAGCATTAGTTATGGAAAAGAAAGATCAAAATACGGACTTAAATGGCTTGTCTTTGCGACATGTGGCCCAGATAGTGCGTCGAAAGATGATCACTAAGGACCATGGAAACAAAAAGACATATTCTCGTAAAAAGAAACATAAAGGACAAGATTATGAGTAAGCTTATTGCAATCGGAGATATACACGGTCGTGACATTTGGAAAAAGATAGTTGCAAAGGAAGATGCTGATACTATTGTTTTTATGGGTGACTATTTTGACTCGTTCGACATTTTAAGTATTATGCAACTTCAAAACTTTAAGGAGATCTTAGAGTTTAAAAGGACTTCAGACAAAGAGGTGATCTTACTCTATGGTAATCACGATCATCATTATATGCGAGTTGGTGAAACTTATTCGGGTTATCAAGCCGCAATGCAGTTTGATTTTGAAAATGAATTAAGGTCAGCTCTTAGAGAAGGACTTATTCAATTGGCTTATTCATATGATGATCTCTTATTTACACATGCTGGTGTAAGTTCAGTTTGGTTGGGCAATCATTTACCTGAGACCACAATGGAAACTCTAGTTGAAGATCTAAATGATTTACTTAAGTATCAGCCAAATGCTTTTAATTTTACTGGCTTTAATCCATATGGTAACTCAAGAGAATCAAGCCCAGTGTGGATTCGTATAGATTCACTTTTAAGAAGCAATAAACAAAAGCCAATTAAAAAAACATTTAGGCAAGTAGTTGGTCATACTCAGGTTAAAAAACTTGACCTTGAAAATTATGCTAAGTTTTTGGGAGGACGTTACTTTATGATCGATGCCTTGCCAACTGGAGAATATATGGTCTACGAAGACAGCGAAGTCAAAGTAGGTCAAGTAGAATTAGATAACGCTTAATATATAAAATAGATGAGTACAGGATTTTTTGTATCAGATGAATTTAGAACTAATCCATTGAGCCTAGTGCCAGGCGGATCAACAGTCAAAGTCAATTATGCTGATGGATCATTTCGACTCTATGATAAGATTAAAAAGCCGTATGCATATATCAATGCAATCACACGCAAAGATCAAAACATAGTTTCAGTTGAAGTCGATCGTAAATTGATTTGGCAGAAATAAATCAAAAGAGATGATAGTTTATGTGGCACCGCCACGAGGTAAAAGAGAAAGGGCAACTTGTTTAGAGTGGTTAAATCACTATGGATATGAAGTGGTCTGGCTAGATCTAAGACGTAAAGTCAAAGGTCCTCTAATACTTTGTGGCGGTGCTGACATAGGTCGAGACACAGAGCGAGACGAAAAAGAATTCATTTGGATCAAACAAGCACTTGACAATGGTCAGCCAATTATCGGGCTTTGTCGAGGTATGCAGATCTTAAACCATTATTTTGGTGGCACAGTAGAAGATCTGCCTGACACCATTGTCGAAGAACACAAAGCTGCCAATTTTGCAGAGAACACTGATCATAGTGGTAAGCCCTCTCGTTTTCACACAGTAGAATCTATTGATGGACAACTTATACAAGTTAATTCACGCCATCATCAACACTGTAAAGAGATAGCCTCTAATTTTAAAGTTACACATAGATCTTATCCAATGAATTCAATCGTTGAAGGATTTGAAGATGAGATCAATCAAATCTGGGCTGTACAGTGGCACCCAGAAAAAATGGAATCAGAGGACAATGAGTATCCTTTAAATCGCCTTTCTAAAAGATAATTGAACTAACTCTCGACTAGATGTTGTAATACTAGTTTCTAGAGAAAAGCCCTCTTTAAGTTGTATATGTGCATAGATTGAAGAAGGCGTTTTATAAAAACCATTTTTAGGTAAAGGTCCCAACATCCAAAATGGAGCTACACCTAATCTAAGCATAGGATTTACTTGATACTCTATCTGTGCTAATCTAATTCTTAGTTGAGTATTCATAAAATAAGTAGAGTCTTCGCCTTGATATGACTGTTCCGCAAATAGGTTAACTAACTCTATTCTTGGTCCAAACTTCCATTTACCATATGTAAACTCTCGCTCTACACTAATTGATAGAGAGTTGTAATATGAAATGTTAGCTGCGAGTTCTACTGCATATTTTTCTGAGGTGTCTTTTGATTGACCTTGAGAAAATAATGAAGCACATAGTAACAAACACAGTAATAGAGATCTCATAATATTGGATTTTATTATATGTATGTTTATGATTTACATAAAGTTGACAGTGTGCAGTAAAAAAAATGTAAAAAAAGTCACTCCAGATTTTTTTATGTCGATTATTTGTTGTATATTAGATCTGTATTTAAAAGCTAAAAGATATACACAATGAACAAAGTCTTAACTTACGTTTACAAAAACAGTCTCGGTGACTGTACCAACAATGGTCTTACTAACAAGTATGATCATCTTTATCTCTATCATGGTCAACTTGATGATGAAGCCATCAATGAGTTGCCTGAAGATTCACTTATTTTAATCGAACGAGTTCTTTGGGGCAAGCAAGCTAATTATGCGGTGCCTGTCGAGATCTACAAGTCTAAGCGTCATTCAATGGCCGGTGGAAACTTTGTTTACACTTCTGACTCTCGATTCCCAGAAGAAGCGCCAATCTCAGTTCATGATCGTATTGAAAACTATTAATAATTAACATATGACAATTCAACAATTAAGAGAGCGTTCGCTCGAACTAGTAAAGCAGTATCCTCAACATGAGGATGAGATTAGAAACCTTTTCTTTTTGGCTCAAGATGAGATAGAAGAAGGTGGTTCAGAAGCCCACGAATGTGAGCTTGCAATTTCAGACATGGAATACTTAGTGAAAAATGGAGAACTCTAAGAAAATCTACACATTTCCACCACATGACGGTTATGGCGAGGTCTTTGGCCTTGCCAAAACCTTGTCAGGTACTTATGTAACTCCCGGTTGGCACCTCGTGCCAGATGGGACTACGAGGGATCAAATCAAGTTTTATCCGAGTGCTAAATCGTCAAAACCTGAGCCTCAACCAGAGACTCCTAAACAGACGACAGAAGAATGGACTGTAAGTGGTTCAAAGCCCGGAGTTACTTATCAAATCACACATAATGTTGGTCGTTGGGACTGTACTTGTCCTGCTAAGATGTTCCATCGAGGTGACTGTAAACATATTAAAGCAAAGAAGAACGAATTAATTCCTGCATAATGAAAAATCAAAATCAAGATTGGTCGATTGAAGAGGCCAGAACGTGGATGAAAATGTATCTTGACAACTACACTCGTCAAGATGAGTCAGTAATCTTTAAAAACATAGCTGAGACTTTGGGTCGATCTTACGACAGTGCTAAGATTCGCTATGCTGAAGTAAGACGTATTCTCGGTGGAGAGTATGACTTTCCAATCATCACGCCTAATTTCTCTCAAATAGTTCAAGAGACTATTGAATCTGGGCGTGTGAGTGAAAATAAAATGAAAATAATCTTCGAATAATTTTTATTTGTCACTAGAAAGTAGTATATTAGATCTATAATTAAAAGCTAATAACAATGGACAAAGACATTTTTTATATCGAGAACATAGGTTACTGTAGAGAGATTACTGTTAATCGCCTTAACGCAGATGGGGTCAATGAACCTTACACTATTTACGAACCAATTGAAAATAATTAGTCCAAGATTTTTTTATGTCACTTTTTTGTGGTATATTAGTAGAGTAATAATCAACAAAGCAAAATAAAAATGAACAAATTAGAAGCCCTTCGCTGTATTGAAGTAACATCACAACGCCAAGCTGACAATGGTACAGTTTGTTATCATGATCCAATCACTAACTGTGATTATTTGTCTTATGAAAGTGGCTACATTCGCCGCTCTTATAAAACTCGCTCATATTGGTCAGGTAAAATCCAAGAGACTATTTACCAATTGAATCCACAAGCTAAAGGTTATCACATTTCTCAATACAGCGGTAATATTATTGAAACTACTGCTCGTGTAATGATTCACAACCCTGAAAAGCGTATGGAACTTCTTGCGCGTGCAGTCGCTAACTATCGTAAAACTGTTGCTAAATACAAAAAGCAACAAACTGAACGTCAATCTCAAATCGCAGAATAATATGAACAAAGATAATTTAACACCATTCGAACAAGAGCTACTTGACAGTATGAACAAAAAGGCTCTACTTATTATCAAAGCTGAGCAATTGCTCAAAGAAGCTAAAATTCCATTTAACACTCAAGTTCTTTTTGAACTAGAAGAAGATGAGCTAGAAGAAATGTGTCAAAATTGGGCACCTGAGAATCAAACTCGACTTCGTGCTCAATTCAAAGAAACAAACGGGGACGAGGAGCATACAAAGTAGGGTTTAACGCCAAAGAATAGGATCTATGAAACCCACAATTGTTTATTATTTACACTATTTCGACGAGGAACACCGCGAACGCGCTTTCAATAAACATAAAGACTTCGCAGTTTGCGTCATGGCAGAAACTCACGACGAGGCCATTGAAAAGGCCAAGATGATCGCCGGTAATCCTAACATCAAGATCATGGGCATTGCTAATGGTCGAGAAGAGTGGGTCAATGAGAAGCATCCAATGGGCACCGGTGAAAAGATTATGCCTCTTGGTGGTTGGAATAAACAGTGGAAGAAATCTTAATATAATAAATATGGGTACAAATTACAAAAGAATTCCGAAGAGCGACGAGATAAATGCTCGTAAACAAAAGTTAAATATGAGGCTGCAAGAGGTCGACATATGGAACCCTGCTCTGATTGATAGAGGCTATCGTTATATTGATAACCCAAATGACGAATGGGATCAATTGTCACCATGGGATGAATTCTTAGATGGCACTGCAATTCATTTAGGTAAAAGGAGCGGCGGTTGGAAATTCTGCTGGAACTTTCATAATGATAAGTACTACAGTTCTAAAGAGGAACTAATCCAGTTTGTCCTAAGTGGTCGAGTAGTTAACGAGTATGGAGAGGAAATAGACCCACAAGAATTCTTAGATATGGCATTCTCTTGGGGAGAACCAGATGGATTGACGGCCGACGCAGAGTACTTTAAAGAGAATCCTCACAGTTGGATGAGTAACCCAGAAGACTATTATGATCTTGAGATTGATGGTCTTAGAGTAAGTAGTTCAACCGAATTTAGTTAGATATGAAACGTAGCAATAAATTTTATACACCACCAACATTTAAAGAGCGACTAACTAGTCTGAAATACTCATTCTTATTTTGGAAGGGTCGTAAGAAGGGTATGATTCACACTCGTAGTTTAGAATGGGGTGATTTACGCTACATCTTCTTTCCTAAAGGCTTTGCTGAGAAGTATGGTTATTTAGGAACTTCAGTTTGGAATGAGGACAGTGTTTACTTTAAAGCGCTCTATCCATTAGTTCTTGCTTTAGATTATGAAGCCAAACCAAAATGGTGTCCAAGATGGTTTTTACGTTTCTTACACGTTTTTGGTTCTGATAGATCAATTGTTAGAGTTCGTAATAGAAGGTTACACAATCTAGAACGAAAGCTCACTAAAGGTATTGCCTTTGTTGATTGGAAAACTAAATGGACTGATTATGATTTACGAATCAGTATTTATGCGTCAGAGCACCTGCAAGAATTAGCAAGTGCTATCGAAAACAGATTTTATAGTACGGGTCGCCAAAAAGAATTGGTTGAGCAAATCAAAGAGATCGATCCAAATGCAGATATTATTTGGGGCAGTATTGAACGATTAGAAAAACAATTAGAAGAATTACAAAATAGTTAAATATGAAATTAGAACCTCAAAATAAGGACACTAAGTTTGATCCTAGGGATTGGCAAGGCCGATCTGCTCGTCAAGTTGAAGACAATTACAAAACTTTGGAATGGGTTTTTGGCGCTGCTGCAATTAGTTTTTTTAGCTGGGTAATCTACATGGTCTATCAAAACTTAGTAGGATAAATAAACAAAGCGTATAACACATGTGTGGAATTGTAGGATATGTTGGGCATAGAGAGCCTAGCAAAATCGTTATTGATGGTCTACGAAGACTAGAATATAGAGGCTATGATAGTGCCGGTATTGCAGTGCATCATGGTCAAAATGGAATTGACGTAACACGAGCAGTTGGTGCAGTTGACAAATTAGATCTGCTTTTTAGTCAAAAGGTAATTGACGAAGAGTCTAGAATTGCTATTGGCCACACTCGTTGGGCAACACACGGTGCACCAGCAGAACGCAATGCTCACCCTCATATGTCAATGCATGGCACCATTTCATTGGTTCATAATGGTATCATTGAAAACTATGAAACCTTAAAAACCAAACTTGAGTCTGAAGGCTATGAGTTTCAATCAGAGACTGACACAGAGGTCTTAGCCAATTGGATTGAGTTTCATTACAATAAAATCTATTCAGAAACTGATGGTGATTTAGTTATCGCAGTTAGATCTGCACTTAAAGACGTTGTTGGTGCATATGCTATTCTAGTGCTTGATTCACATTCGCAACAAATTGTAGCGGCCAGAAAAAGTAGTCCAATGGCAATTGGTATTGGTCAAGATGAGTTTATTATTGCTAGCGATGCCACACCAATCGTTGAGTACACCCGAGATATTGTATATCTTGAAGATGATCAATTGGCTGTTATTAATCTTAGATCAGACCTAAACGGTGGTAACCCAGATATTGTCTTTACTAATATGGACAATGAATCAGTATCACCTGAAATTGAAAAGGTTGATATGCAACTTGATCAAATTGAAAAGGGCGGTTATGACACCTTTATGTTGAAGGAGATTAATGAGCAGGCTGAAACAGTTGCAAACTGTCTTCGAGGTCGATTGACACCTGATGATGAACCTTTAATGATGGGTGGAGTTGAGAATGTGTTGCCTCAATTACTAAGAGCTCAAAAAATATTTATCATCGCATGTGGAACTTCTTGGCACGCTGCACTTATAGGTAAGACTATTATAGAGACTATTTGTCGCATTCCAGTTGAAGTTGATTATGCATCTGAATTTAGGTATCGTAAACCAATTATTAAACAAGGCGATGTCTTAATGGCTATTTCACAATCAGGTGAAACTGCAGATACTAAAGCGGCTATGGAAATGGCTCGAGAAAAAGGCGCTACACTCTTTGGTATTGTCAATGTGGTTGGTTCATCAATTGCCCGCATGTCAGACTCTGGAATCTACACTCACTCGGGCGTTGAGATTGGCGTAGCTTCAACAAAAGCTTTTACTGGCCAATTGGCAGCGTTAACTCTAATTGCTATTAAGATGGCAAAACAATTGGGTTCTATTACAGATGAAAATCATGCAGATCTCAAACGAGCACTGTCACTTATTCCTGAAAAAATCACGAAGGTCTTAGGCCAAACTCAAGCTATCTTTAATATAGCTGATAAGTATTCAAGTTTAGAGTATAGAGATTTCTTATATTTAGGGCGTGGAATCAACTTCCCAATTGCACTTGAAGGTGCACTTAAACTCAAAGAGGTTTCATATGTACACGCTGAAGGTTATCCTGCTGGCGAAATGAAACACGGGCCAATCGCACTTGTTGATGAAAACTGTCCATCGGTCTTTATTGCACCAACTGACAAATCATACGACAAAGTCCTAAGTAATATGCAAGAGATCAAAGCCAGAGGAGGTCGAGTAATCGCAATTGTGACTGAAGGAGATATGGCAATGAGTAAAGTTGCAGACGATGTGATTGAAATACCTAAGACTGATTCACTCTTAACGCCAATGTTGACTGCAATTCCACTTCAATTACTTTCATATAAGATTGCTGTTAATTTAGGCAGAGATGTAGATAAGCCACGTAACCTTGCAAAATCTGTCACCGTTGAGTAAACTACCTGAACTAGATGAATTTCACTACCACGAGATGATGGATCGTCTTCATGTGGCAATGGATACAATTGATACACATATACAACAACACCCTGTTTCTAAGATGGACACAGAGATCAAAGATCATATTTGTAAAGCAGTAGATCATCTGTGGTTAGCTTATCAATTAACAGGCCAAAAACAAGAACAATGAAGAAGAATAAAAAGTTTCTGCACGATTATCTAAACGCATATGCACCAGTGGCTCAGGAAACTGAAGGCCAATCTGTATGGACCAATTATATTATGCCTTATTGTGATGAGGTTAAACAAGATGCATACGGAACAGCATATGGTATTGTCTACAAGTCAGACGGACGAGTAGATCCAAAGAGAGTTGTAATCGAAGCACACTGTGATGAGATTGCATGGATCATTACTTACATTGAAAAAGATGGTATGATCAGAGTGCGTCGACACGGTGGCAGTGATAATATGATTGCACCCTCAAAATCAGTTGTGATTCACACACATGATGGTAAAAAAGTTAGAGGTGTTTTTGGATGGCCAGCAGTCCACACTCGCGCCAAATACAAAACTGAAGGCTATGATCAACATGAATTATGGGTTGACTGTGGTCTAAAAGATAGAGAGGCAGTTAATGCAGCGGGTGTAGAAGTTGGTTGCCTAATCACGTTTGACACTCAATTAGAAGAGCTTGGAGACTACTACGTTGGTAGAGCGTTAGACAATAAGATTGGCGGTTATATTATTGCAGAAGCACTTAGAAAGATCAAAGAGAACGGTACTAAATTGCCATATGATTTGTATATAGTAAATTCTGTTCAAGAAGAGGTTGGTCTTTATGGTGCTAAGAAGATTGCAAAACACTTAGAAGCAGATCTGGCACTGGTTCACGATGTATGTCATAATGTCAACCACCCAGAAATGAGCAGAGCTAAATATGGCCCAGTCGATGGCGGCAAAGGACCATCATTAGAGTACACTTCACAAAATCATCGAGGCATTTTGAATATGTTGAAGCAGGTAGCAAGTGATAATGATTTGCCATTGCAACACCATGTTGGTAGTTATGGTAATGATACTGTAGCTTTCTTTTTAGAAAATACACCAACTGCTATTTTGGCCACTCCATTGAAATATATGCACACCACAGTTGAGATGGCACACAAAGATGATGTTAAAACATGCATCAAACTATTTGTTAAGTTTTTAGAGCAACTGACTCCTAAGAAAATAAATGAGATTAATAAGATCTCTTGATGAAACAAAATCAGAAGTAACAAGTAAAACTATAAACAAAACAAAATTCACATGTATACGTTACGCAGAGCAGAACGCTACACAAATTGGGAAGCCACAAAGGCCGTTGAACTTAACCCTGAAAACTTTAGAGATCTAACAGTAGTAGATCCTTATGAGGGTGAAACTGAACAAGATTTCGTAGACTATGTACAATATCTTTATCATGAAGATTTCTACGAGGTTTGCGAAGAGTTAGAAGACATTGGTCATATTGATGACGCTGATGCACTTTCAATGTTATTTGAAGGTGAGATGGAAATCTATTCATCTACGACTGATAAGTATGCCACCGAGTGGTTTGATATTGGTGAAGAGGATGCTGAGTATCGTAAATGGGGAGGATTCAATGTGCATCATAGTACATTAGAAGATTAATATTTGAAACAATTTAAACCGTCTGATATATAAAAGACATTAATACAATTATCATGCAAGAATTACTAGATCAAATGAATGAGATTTTGGCAAACATCCAAGACGATGCTACCAAATTCGACGAAAAAGGAAACAAAGCTGCTGGAACTCGCGTTCGTAAAGCAATGCAAGAAATGAAAGCAATGGCTCAAGAAGTTAGAGTTTACGTTTCTGAGCAGAACAAAGCTTAATTTCCTATTTAAGGATGCTTACAGCAAACTTTAGCATATAACTTGTAACTATAAACGCGGCATCCTGTTTTTTGGGGAATTAGCTCAGCTGGCTAGAGCGCCTGCCTTGCACGCAGGAGGTCAACGGTTCGACTCCGTTATTCTCCACAAAAAAATCGTAGTACCGAGAGGGAACAAGGTGAAAGGTACACTCACCGTAGGTTAAGCGATGACCTACAATCGCGAAAGTAGCTCAGTTGGTAGAGCATGACCTTGCCAAGGTCAGGGTCGCCGGTTCGAACCCGGTCTTTCGCTCACAAAGGGAATAATTTCACAAAGAGCAACATTGGAGCTCTAGTATTACCTTCCCTCCAGGGCCTATAAACAGAGCAGCCAAAGATCCTAGGTGGCATAAGACTCAGGTTTTAAGGCCCTTTTTTTATGAAACATATTTTAGAGTACACATATAACTGAAAAGAATTAGTTATGACAGTACAAATTTGGATAGATCAATTACAATTAGATCAGCTCTATAATAACATCGCAAATGTTATAGAGAACTCAGAAAATACATTTGATAACCTAGTTGAGTACACTCCTGTGCCAATGTTAAGTGGTCAAATTTGCGTTAATCTTAACTATGATACATATGTTATGCTAACTGACAATGAGTTGTTAGCAGAATGGCAATCAGATCAAATATAATATGGACAAAGAAGTACTTAAATCAGGTCGAGTCTTAGTTGATTTTTATGCAACTTGGTGTGGACCTTGTAAAATTATGCTTAAGCAATTGGAATTGTTTGAAGCAGAGACCGATGAGGTTACAGTAGTTAAAGTTAATATTGAAGAGGAACCAGAAATGTCACAAGCATTTGGTGTTAGATCAATTCCAACTTTAGTCTACATGGAAGATGGCGAAGTAGTAGATAAAGCTACAGGTGCCAAAAGATTAAACGAGATTAAAGAGTTTACTAAAACAACATAATATGAAATGGTTATTTGAATCTTTTGTTGATACTTATAAATATTGGTATGAATTAGCCAAAGACTTTAAAACGTGGTGGATCTTTAGATCTGTGGCTAGAAAAAATGTAGAGCTACTTAACGCTCAAGAATTAAGAGTTGATTGGTTGGGTAGAATTTATGGTGTGGTTAATTTACCAGAAGAGGTTCAAGGTGCTAGCCAAGAAATTCAACAAGCATATGTCCTACAACAAATCACGAAGTATGGTGATACAATTATGAAGATTGGTTTAGGCGATGTTGTTTATCCTCAGATTGAACGTATTGATGGTGCAGCCGCATATTTAGTTGTCTTATGGCCAGTTTTTGATGAATTAGCACTTCTACCTATAATCTCAAATACTATTAGAACTGCATTAGTAACGTTTGTTCTTTTTGTGATAGCCAAATTCTTTTATGGAGAAGCTGATACGTTTGTGGCTATATGGGACAAGTTTACTAATTGGATAAAGAGCTAATTTTGCAAGATTACGAAATAAAAAGGGTCCACGAAAATGGCCTAAGATTCTATCAAGTTACTAAAGGAGATGAGGTTATTGCCAAACTGCCTTCAGTAACTACTGTTTTAGGTGAGACTAAGGACAAATCAGGTTTAGAGAAGTGGCGTAAAAGGGTCGGTGAAAAAGAAGCTGATCGTATCTCAACCTTATCAATGAATCGTGGTACAGTTATGCACCGCTTAATTGAACTTTACAAAGGTGAAACTAGTGGTAATCCCACAGAAAGACTTCAGCAACTTAAAGAGGTTGCGGGTCAAGACGAAGAGGTAAATCAATTTAGAGAAGAAGAATTAGGTGACCTGTTTTTAGCTGAAGCTTGGAAATTCTTTTACAAGTTTTACTACAATCACTCCATGTATTTTGATAGAGTTGAAGATGTTTTAGAAGCTGAAACATTTTTATGGACTACTAAAGCTGGTGGATGGGCAGGTACAGTCGATAACATTTCAAAAATGGTCGATGGTAAAATCTTGATCATCGATTACAAAAACTCGCGTAGACCAAAAATAGAATCATGGATCCAAGACTATTTTATCCAAACATCTGCCTATTTTATTGCATATTGGGATAGAGAAGGTGTTAAAGCAGATGGAGCAGAGATTTGGATTGCTAACGAAGAAGACAATTTACCACAAACATTTAGCTTAACTCAAAGTGATTTGGAGTTCTACTCTAATGAGTTTATTAAGCGCAGAAAAGCATTTAAAGAAAAATTCGATATATAATCAGTAAATAAAAACCAAAATTATGAACAAATTTAACACGTTTTTAGCAGAGCATGGCACTAAAATTGTTATCGCTTTATTGATCTTAACCTACTTTAAATCATGTGGTATTGATTCAGAAGTTGAAAGAGTTAAGAAGGAACTAAGACAAGTAGAAGCTGAGATTGATACTTTGTCAAGTCAAGTAGTAAACGAAGAAGAGATGATCGAGTTGATCAAGACTGTACCTGCTTGGAAGACATTGAGAATCGAAGAGATCTCTGACAAAGAAAGAATTTCTATCAACGCTCTAGAAGAAAAAGAAGACTAATATGGAAGCTAACGATCCTAAGAAAATAGCTAAGCGATTTGGGATTATAACTCCACCGGTTATTAAAACACCGGACCAACAACCTTCTCAAATCAGTCAAATCTTTACAGGTTGGGCCAATTATGTCAAAGATCGTTTTGATGCGTTGGATCCTACAATTAAAGAATTGAGTGAGGCAAGGCTATTACATTGTGATAGTTGTCATATGAGAACCACACATAAATGTGATCCAAGAAAGGTTGGAACGCATGTAAAAACAGGCCAGCAAATTCACGGATGTGGTTGTAATATTGCGGCCAAAACCATGTCTCCAGGATCTAGTTGTCCTTTGGGTAAATGGTAAATATTAAATAAAAAGATGGACAAGAATAAACTAGTTAGTAATTTTGTTATCGGTACCTTTGTTACACTGTATCTTTTAGTATCGATCATTTCTACGATTCACGTAATCGATTTCTTTGAATTGTCAAATCCATATTGGTTGGCAGTTACATTGGCAATTGGTTTTGAAATTGGTGCTGCGGCTTCGTTAGCATCATTGGTTATTTTAAAGAAAATGAATAAGACTCTGGTTTGGGCACTATTCATTACAATTACATTAATGCAAATGCAAGGTAACATGTATTATGCATTTATCAACATGGATGATTTTAATTCATGGGCTGAATTGTTTGCCTTAATCGAAGAGGAACCAATATTCCAAAAAAGAGTTTTAGCGGCCATCTCAGGCGCAATTCTACCTCTTGTGGCACTTGGCTTTATTAAATCATTAGTAGACTATATTAAACCAGAAGAGGACGAGGACGATGAGGTTAGAGATGCTGTTGGTTTAGGTGAAGATCTTGATAATGAGGTTGAGCAATACGAAAGTATGAAAGCTGCTCAAAGAGATCACTTGGCTGAGATGATGAAAAATGATCAAGAGCTTGGACTCTATGATGAGCCTTGGGTTTCAGAGAATCCATTGAAAAAGGATCCAGAATTAGAAGATTGGGACATAACTTTAGAAGATGGCTTAGAAGACGAAGACTTAGAAAACTTTGCTGAAGTTAGAGCTAATGATAGAGAGAAGTTTGTCGCTGAAGAAGAGTGGGACGAGGATCACGCACATGATATGGCAATGAATGCTATGTTAGAAGGTATGACTGAAGAAGAGATTGATGCTCTATCTGAGGGTCTAAGCGGTGGTCATGAAGATAATAATCCAACTTCAGTTGGTGAGATGGTTAAACCAATCATTGAAGAACAAGAAGAGCAGGTTCAAGTTATCAAAAAGAAAGTAGAAGATCTTAAAAAAGAAGTTACTACTAAAGAGGATGCTATTGAAATTTTAGGCTTAGAAGTTGAAGATGAAGATCTTTCAGAAGAAGAGCTTTACCGTAGAGCAATGGACAAGAAGGCTAAAGAGGAGATGAAACAGTTTATCTCAAAAAAGAATGACAACGACTAATCTTAAAGTTGACCTATCTAAACAGTATATTACTGAACCAATAGGAAAAGATGCGCTAGCTGAAATTATCAAAGGAGATAATGACAAGACAGCGCATCGTCTCTATTTAATAGTAAATGAACTTAAGGAGCGTTACTATTTTCAAGAGCTGGATAACCATGATAAATATACAATAACAGCGGCAGTTAATGTCAGATATACATATGCAGGTGAAGCTAGAAGACAAATAGAGTCTTTACCATTGCTAAGACCTCTTTTAAAGACTACAAATGGCTATGAAATAGTCTACAAAGTTTTTTTAAAGAAGAACATGCAAGCAGTATATGAATTCAGACATAAAACTAAGAGTAAACAAGAAGTTTGTGATCTAATAGTTAAACTGCGCCAAAAAACGATATTAATATGCAATCAAAATACGTTCTAAAACAAGGCAATCAAGGTGATCTAGTTTATTTGTTGCAGGGTTTGTTGGGTATTATTAAAGACGGACAATTCGATCATAAAACTAAAACTGCCGTTGAAAACTTTCAGAGAAGACATGGTTTAAAACCTGACGGTTTGGTTGGTCCAATGACATGGTTGGCTTTAGGCTATAATCCTCTTGAAATTGAAGCAGATACTGATGCTACTACATCTGCAACCTGGATTGAACAACACAATTTACCAGACGATGAATTTGTAAAGGATAAGACCAGTAAAAAATGGATCATATTACACCATACTTCAGGTCTAAATAATCCTTATAAAGTTAT
>Ga0222718_10003072_pt1 | contig 14493 bp, 19 predicted proteins | sample C33_27DmetaG_FD_165045 | JGI IMG/M metagenome (GOLD analysis project Ga0222718, IMG submission 165045) | Estuarine water microbial communities from San Francisco Bay, California, United States - C33_27D | ecosystem: Environmental > Aquatic > Marine > Unclassified | place: USA: California... | reverse complement strand
TAAGCAGAGTCTCCGTCAGCACCGTCAGCACCGTCAGCTCCTACAAGAGAAGCTAACCAAGCAGCTTCATTACCAACAAAGCCATTAGCTACAGCAATATCATAAGCAGAGTCTCCGTCAGCACCGTCAGCACCGTCAGCTCCAGCAGCACCGTCAGCTCCGTCTGCTCCGTCAGCTCCGTCAGCTCCTACAAGAGAAGCTAACCAAGCAGCTTCGTTACCAACAAAGCCATTAGCTACAGCAATATCGTAAGCAGAGTCTCCGTCAGCTCCGTCAGCTCCAGCAGCTCCAGCAGCTCCAGCAGCTCCAGCAGCTCCAGCAGCTCCGTCAGCTCCGTCAGCTCCGTCAGCCCCGTCAGCTCCGTCCGAACCTACAAGAGAAGCTAACCAAGCAGCTTCATTACCAACAAAGCCATTAGCTACAGCAATATCATAAGCAGAGTCTCCGTCAGCACCGTCAGCACCGTCAGCACCGTCAGCTCCGTCAGCTCCTGCAGGGCCTGCTTGAGGGGCTACAGGACTGAAAATACTCTCCCCAGCATCCCAGGCTAAGATCTGCCCATCGGCTATGTTAGCTATAGTAACATTACCTAAATCTTGTATGCTAGAGTTTCCAAGATCTACTTGTCCTGCTTGTATATTATCAATCGCTGTTTGAAGATTAGCTATTTCGGTAGCTGTAGCTATAACCACAGCCCCTGTTCCTTTATCTACTGTAATATCTCCATTAGCATCTACAGATAAAGTAGTAAATTCTTCTTGAGCAGCTTGCAGATCTTTAACTAATTTAAGTTGAGCAGAACTAAGACTATCAGAGCTTACAGAAGCCCATCTAAGTCCGTGTCTACCTATATTACCCTCAGCTGTATTCTGAGGTACTATGTTAGGTGTAGCCATAATTAACTCCTAGGTATTATGTCTTGGCCATTTCTGACCCAATAAGTATCTGGAAAATTATCAGAAGGCATAGGCACTACCTCTAAGTTACCTACTTTAATATTAGCTCTGGAATCATCATTAGTAATAGATACTACAGCATCATTATCTGCGGTAGCGTCATACTTCCACTCTACTAGTGGTGGAGTATCTACAGTGTCGGTAGCTATCTTAGTGGCCCAGCTGCCAGATCTAGAAAAGAATGCAGATCCTACAACTAAATCACCCTCTGAATTTTTTACCCATAAAGAACTTTCTGGGTTTTTCAATATTAAAGTATTGAGTATGGCCAACTGTTCTAGGGTAGTAGTGTCTTCCTCTAAGGGGATAACTCTTATATTAGCCATTGCTTACCTCTACTTACTATTCAGACTTTTTCTTGCGAGTACGGCGTTTTTTAGGTTTTGGTTTTTCTTCCTCTTCATCGTCCCCTCCTAAAAAGTCTAGGACACTATCCACAACACCTTCTACTACATCTTCAACAGCATCTAAGGCACCATCAACTGCTGACTCTACTGCATTTTCTACTGTATCTAATACATCTTCTACAGCTTCTTTAGCTGACTCTGCATCAATGTACTCTGAAACAGAATCAATAGCAGAATCAATAACATTTTCTACAGCATCTCTACCTTTTTCAATAGTAGAGTCGGTTACGCTTTCAATAGAATCGAATTGAGAGCCAATGGAACTTTGTACCAATCTTCCTCGGGTTAACAACTTACGTACGCTGCTATGTGCTAATATACTACTAGGTAGTATAGCACTTCTACCTTTTTTAATCTTAATTCCGCCAGGAAGTTTAATAGTATTTCCAGCTCGTTTGTTAGTGATTCTAATCTTAGACATTTGGTTTACTCCATAAAAAAAGCCTCATATTCTTCTAATGAAGTATACGAGGCTTCTATGGAAGGGCCAAGGCCCTGACCGAGCGGTATTTTAATTACCTATTATGCACCAACGCTCTTGAATCCACTGAGCTTAATTACACCCTTAGTGTTACCGATACCGATACCAGGTGAAGAATAAGACCAGAATTCAATCATGTCTGCTTCTTGTTTGATGAACAAAGTAGCATCTTGTAATAAGAAGAAGTTACCGAGGTAATTCTCAGGTGCGAACAAGTAGATCACGTTATCAGGGATGATATCATTTTTGATAGTAGTAATTACTGGTACACCAAAAAGTTTATCTTCGCCTTCAAGACCTTTGTCATAGTGACGAGACACAATGTCGTTACCAACATCAGTGTAGTCAAACTTAAGAGCTTCCATAAAGGTAGTCTTGCTCATAAGCATTTTACCGATAGGCAATTTCTTAGCAGTCATAGCTTGGAACATCTGTGCGATAAGTTCTTTGCTGAGAGGTGCTCTATGCTGATTTTTAATAGTAGTCTGATTGCCATCTTCTAATTCAATATAGGAGGCATTAAAGTTATTACCACGTAATAACTGTTCTCCAGAGAACTGAGTAGAGGCAGCTGCAACACTAGCAGCGGCTGTTAGATCCTCGTTGTCAGCTAATCCACCAGATAGAAATTCAACACCACCAAAAGACTGCATTACGTCACCGTTTGCAACAGCACCACCCTCGGCACTAGTATCAGTAGAGTAACCAGCCTCAACCAAGGCAGCTTCAATAGTCTCAATGAATTTCTTATCTTCAACGTCAGCCATATCTTTAACTGAGTTATCAGTTAAGATTTTGCGGATGTCATTTTGGTAAGTAAGAAGTTCAAATTTGCTCTTCATGAAATGTTGAGATTCAACTTTACCAAAGAACACTGAGTAACGAGGACCACGGAAGAAAGTACGTTGACCACTACCTTTGAAAGTTACGAAAGTAGCCGATGAATCAGGCTCTTTTTCGATGATTTTCTTAGGTTGATCTGTGTGTTCGTCGCGATCTATCTCATCTGGACTAAGTTCGATGGGTTGTAAGATTTCGCGGGCAAAACTTTCTTGACGTAATTTACTACGGATAAAGCGACTGCCTTCATCAGCAGCTTCTTTTACTCTACCTTCGTCTAATTTACGAACAAAACTTTGATTAATAAACTGCGCACTTAGGCGCTCACGCTCTGTATTCATATTCTTTTCTCCTAGTGCGAGTTATTATACTACGTATACGTCGATTGTGTTATTACTATCATTAGTAGCTAATACGTGACCTACTACTGCTGCTCGGGCATTAATTTCACCTACATCATCTGCAGCTGCGTCTATATCAGCACCATCTACAGGATTTAAAATACCATCTACAACCTTAACGCGTTGTCCTACAGTAAAGCCCGTAGAAGCAGCACTAAGAATATTGTATTCGGCTCCAGATGAATCTACACCTTTTTGAGGTAGACGTACGATATATCCACCACCAAGTAAACAAGTAACTCTATTAGCAAACTGTGCAGAGAAGTCATCTCTACCCTCAATAATTAAGTAGCAGCTTTTAGTAGCAGAGCTGTCAACATTGTTTATTGTAGGATCACACGACATGACTCCATCATTGCTATCCAATAAAGAAACCCACTGACCTTGCTTAAAGGTATGAGTGCCTAGATTAGCTGTACTTGGAATAACAAAATCTTCTTGTACCGCAGAGCTATTAGGCCAACCACGGAGAATATCAAATTTAGAGTTTAAAGCAGCCATTGCTTTCTCCTTTTTTTATTTATTAACTTAAAATCCAATTAGCAAAAGCGCGGTCGGCGCGATCTGCTGAGTTTGAGTTTCCTTCAAGACTAGCAGTTTTAGCTCGTCCAGGGCTTCCCATAGAAGAAGAACCTGTCTCAGCTAACCCGCTAAGCATACTTAGTACGGAGTCATCTACACCTGCTAGTTTAGCATTTAAGTCATCTGGGTCATCCCCCGTAAGATAACTTAATTTCTCTACAACAGGATCTAGCTGCTCACGCCTCTTAGCCTCTTTGATAGTATTTAGCTGCGTCTCTAACTGGGATTTCTCCTCAGCCATAGCATCTAATACATCAGCTACTTTTAGTAAAAATTGATCATTCATACTATTAATCCTCTAGTTTACGTCTAAGTAATTCTAAGCCTGTAGCAGCTACAACCAAGTTAGCTGTCTTTTGTCGCTTAGTATGACCTATTTCGTGAGCATATTTTCGTAGATGATCTGCTAACTGCTTAACTTTTTTAGAGTCCATATTAGTTACCTCCTATGAAATCAATCATATCTTGGTAAGTAGGCTCTGTAGATGTTCTTCTTAAAATAGAAGCTATCTTAGTTAAGGACTTAGCTACATCACCATTGAGTTCTTCGATATCTGCATCCAGACTAGCTACTTTATCCATAGTGTCTTGGTTATTAGCTTCCGCTAATATTGCATCTAGCGATTGTTCAAATTTAGATTTACGCATGTTTACCTCTATTCTATGTCTTCAAGTTGCAGGGATCTTATGTAATCGGCATCTATCCCTGATACACTATCCGAAATAGCTGAGGGATTAGTAACCGCACTAAGTAGCTTAGGTCCTAAGAATCCTGCTAAAGCACCTGTAACTGCATAGTTCTTATGCTTAGAAGCTTCCTCTTGCTTACCTAGGTTACTGCCTACTAAATATGCAGGTACAGCACCTGCTAAGGCAGCCAAGGCCAGGTCGGTGGCGGAAGCTTTCTTTTGCATACAAAAACCGTAGGCAGTTTGTATTTGTGCCTCAGCTGAACTACTAGCTACTTTTTCAAGTAAGTCAGTATATAGGCGCTCTACAGACATAGTACCTTACCCCGCTAAGCTAGCTAGGATACGGTTAGCATGTGCATAACCTTGATGTGCTTTGTCTTCTGCAGCTTGCTTAATCATAGCAACATCGCTAGCAGTTTTTTGTCGTTGACTGTTAACTGCTTGGATAGCGTCATTGTAGCCTTGTTGCAGAGCTAAAGAAGCAATTTTTTCTGCTTGATGTTGCTCATTAGCTTGACCCAAGGTGTCATTGTAACCTTGAGCAAAAGCTTCGCTAGCTACTTTTTCTAGCTGTCCTTGAGTCTCTCTATAACCAAGCTCCATAGCTTGCTTTAGTAAAACTTCATCAACATCAGCACCGCCATTAAAGCTAGCCACTTTAACACCATTAGACTCATGCTCATTCATTCTAGCTAAGAAACCATCGCATACCGCAGCTCCATACATTTCAGCTTCTTTAATAAGTGCTAATTGCTCAGCGTCTGCTAATTTTTGTGCGATTTTTACTAAGTCTTCGCTAGGTGATTCTTGACTTTGATAAGAAGCTGTTTTGTCCATGGATAAAGCAGCGTCTAAGGCAGACTCTAATCGGTTAGTACGTGGGGTTTCTACAGCGCTTGCTGTTTTCTCTTGGCCTGTACTTTCTAGAGCTTCTAAAATATTTGACAGTTCCATAATGCCTATCTCCGTTTGTTAGGTATATAGTATACTAAATACTAATATAGAATAATTAAAAAAACAATATATCACATATGATTCAGTGCAAGCACCGTGTACGGTACCCAAGGCCTAGATTCCCGAGAAGCAGAACCCTCTGCCTGCTCTGATACTAAGCTGGCAAACTTGCTATAGTCCGGACTCTCAACACTGTCTAATATGCTAGCCACATAAGTAGCATATGATATACTAGCCACCTTATCTAAGTAAGGGATATTAATAGAATTTCTTGGAAGCGTGTATTGGCTGGAGCAAAGATCTTCACTAGCAGACTTTAAAAATCCCGAGGGTCTACTAAGAACCCAAGATTCATTTAAGGACCTAAGAGGAATATATTTAGATACCTTATCCATAACCTCTGAATCTACTTCCTCAGAACCTGTAGGAGCCACCTTATTAAATATTAGTTCCTCAGCCATGTCTGGATATTTAGATACTAAGTTAAATATATCTCCCTGTAGGTCTACTAGGTTGTTAGCTAAGCCTTCAGGGGCTTTACTTCCAGTAGCTTTTATATAGATTAAATCTAAGAATTCTGGAGTAGCCAAGAATATGCCCATAGAAGATAAAGTAGCTAGTACCTTTGGAAGGTTTTTACTACTCAAGTACTCTTTATCCTCATCATTTATTTCTACATATGATGATTTTAATTTAGGTACAACTGTAGTAAGCCACTGTTTAGTTAAGTAACTATCGGAATTGGAGCCCTCTTGACCTGCTTCTGTAGTAGGTTTGTACCCAACGCCACTAACCATTTTTTCTATTTCAGCAGCTTTGTTTAAGTACCGAGCTAAGGTTACTCTAGCAGCTATCTTTTCAGCTAGCCAAGCAGAGCTGCTTCCTATTTCTCTACTATTTGCAACTTTCTTTAGCATGTACCCCGTTTTATCTGCAGGACGCCATACTATGGAAATATCAAAAAAGTTAGGCTTAGGGTTATATGCACAAACTACTCTTCCATCTGGGTAAATTTTATTTAACTCATTTTTTAGGTGTGTACAATAATCTGCTCTAGTAGGGGCTTTGTTACCACATATGCTACATACATCATATTTTATTTTACACCCCATAGAAACGGCGACAGACTGGCCTGCGTTCACTTTGTCTACTATGTCAGGAGCTTTGTTGTTGTCTAGCTCCAAAACTAGCTCTACCCTGTGCATATCATCATTATAGAAGCTTTTTACAACTCTTCCATATGATTTAGCTGGATCCTTATTTATATGGGACTTATAGACATGGGCGTTAGTTTCAAAGGTTTTATGATGCTGTTTAAGTTCAATTTCTTCGAAAGCATCTCCGTTACGGTTAGGCCCATAGTACTCAGAGGACCCCATAGCTAGTACTAGTATGTAGGTTTTACCCGGTACAGGGGTTATTGATCTAGACCACTCCTCTGCCTCAGAGGCAGTTTTATTTGTAGAGTTCAAGTCTAATAACCTAACTGAGGGTTCTAATCCTTGTTGACCTCTAAAGTATTCATCTACTTCTAGAATTTTAGCTAAAGACATATATCACCCCTAAGAAAGTATTGAACTGATTAGCACAGATACATGCTCTGTGTTTAAAGCAGCTAGTTTATAAGTCTCAGAAGCTGTTTTTACATCTGAATTTTTTAATACAGAATCTATAGCATCCTTAGCTTCTAAAGCCGAATGTAATTCTTTAGATGCTAGCATATCTTCAGGACTAACATTCTTTCCAGACATATTCTTAGCTGCTAGTATAGCACCTATAGTAGCTGCGGCTAATCCTGGGATAGCATACATTTTGCTATCCAGCTCATCACTAGCTTTATCAACCATATAGTTAGCTGTTAAGGCGGCCGGTATAGTAGCTACTGCCCCTAAGCCTAACGCTTTGGGTATACTGACTCCTGCTGTCTTTTTCTTAGCTTTATACATTTTCTTTTTTAGCTTGTCTTCATCAGAGCTAGCTTTAAGCGATGTTAATACGGCTGAACCTAATTTACAGGCTTGATCTACTAAGTCTCTACTAGCTTCGGCTTTTGTAATAACAAAAGCTTTTTTAGTAAGATGTGTAGTAGCCACTTCTTCTTGTTTATCACAGTAAGCATACTGAGCAGCCGCTTTGTATAGCTGGGGAGAACTCGCTTTAATAATAGAAAGCATATACTAGCCTCCAGTAGTAATATTATCTAAAGAGTTAATACTACTAGCTATAGCTTTATTTATGTGCCTTTGGTAGTAGGCTTTTTTGGCTATGTACGCTACAGCGCTATCTAGTCCAAAATCTTCTATACCTGTACGCATAGTAGCTACTTTGTGTAACTGATTGTTACGTCTAAGTTCTAATAAGTCATTGGGTAAAGAATTTATAATTTCTTGTCTAGTCATATTTAATCTCCTTAATCTCTGATTCCTTTTAATCTACTTTCAGCTTTAGCTAGCTCCCCTAGTGTCATAGGATCTAAGCCGCCTTCGTGAGCTAAGCCTTGACGTAAGAAGCTTCTAACCGCTTCTCTATGGTTAGTCATGGTAGGTGCAATATCTACCATAGTTTTAAATAATGTAGCTACTTGTTCTGGGTCAGCTTCTCTAATCATTTCATCGGTGTCTATTAATGACTTCAAAGTTGCTTTTTGTTTAGGGCTACTAACCAGTTTTTTATAGGATTTACCCATATCCTCTAAGGTTGAGTTTATAGCTGAGTTAATAACCTCTGTTGCATTTTGTGCTAAACCTTTAGCCATGATTTCATCAGATCTTACGCGAGTTAAAGCACCTGATATCCCTGGATTGAGAGCTCTATCTGCTTTGTAACTTTGTGTACTTACAGGAACACTAGTTACATCGAAAGCCTTATTAGTAAGACTGCCTAATAGCCCTGCACCACCTCCAATAGCACCTAAAGTAAGATAGGGGTTTTTATCTAGAGCTTTAACGAAAGATCTAGCTACAGCCGATTCTCCAAAGGCCACTTTTTCTCTAGTAGAAATAGAATTAATTGCTTTATCAAGATACTTAGACATAATACATCCTATGCTCGGTATTTTTTATTTAAATAGTCTAAGCCCTTGGAAACATTGATATGCTCCTCAGTAAGCTCTGCTATCTCGGCTACTTTGCTTAGTAAATCGTTATTACCCTCAAATACAACATGTCTATCGGCTAGGTAGTAAGTCTCTGCTTCACTAAGGTTACGAGCTAACTTTTTCATACCTAACCTATTTCTAACCATATGCAAAGCAGGCATTGCCTTGTTTCCTAGCTGACTTAAGGCATCAAGTTCAAAGGATGCGTACTTGTCTCTGGAGTATATACCTTTAAAAGAGCTAGCTATATCGTCAGCTAAATCTGAGGCAGTATAATTGCAAGCAGCAAGCTTATCTAGTAAAGAATCCTTGTACATATTTGAGATATACCCCGACACTTTTTCTTCTTTAGTAGGTAAGGGTTTTTTATTACTAGCCACTTTCTCAGTATACTCTGCTACCTTAGGTTCATATTCATTAGCTACATCACTAAAGAGCTCTTCATCAGAGCCTCTAGAAATAGTTATGGTTATAGAATCTCTTCCCATACCTTGCTGGGGCGCATCAAGCGCTGATTCTATAGCTTTAGACGCGTCGGCTACATCAAACTCCACCATTCGTTGATTACCCGTTTTAGTTTTGAAGCTATCCAGAAAAGCTGAAGTATTAGTAGACTCTACTAATCGCTTTATCTGCTCTGGATTCATTTGGTTATCTTTAGCTAACTTAACTACACTATCCTGCAGGGGAGTACCCTCTTTTAAATCACGTACAGCTTGGAAAGCAAAGTTGTCTATATCATGTCTAGAAAAAGATGGCATATATAATTACCCCTTTATATCATCTAAATTTAGTGTACCTAAGGTTTTAGTAGAGTCTTGTTTAACTAACTTTAATCTTAGAGTTTCGAGGGTAGTTTCACCAGTGTCCTTAAGATTTCTACACGCATCCAAAGATCTAATAACCTGAGGAAACCAAGCCCTAGATTCTTTAGCTTCATTAGATGTAATATTGAAAGCTTTGTGTTCTCTTGCTCTCCAGTAGGCATCTTCCATTAAAGAATGTCCTACTTTAACAGGATCTAGACCTTCCGCTCCTTTAAGACCCTTTTTCCATATTACGTACTTAGGACCTAAGTTATAGCTAGCTTTTAATAAGTCCTTAAAATGACTCTGCAAGCCTGTTGTTTCTGGTAGAATATTTATAAATTCTTTAAGAAGTAGTCTATTAAAAAATACCCCTGTGTCAAAAAACAGCTTGCTAAACCACAGAACTACTTCTTCAGAACTTTCAATACTATTAGCTATGCTAGCTAAGGACATATCTGTTATTAACAAGGAGCATAGCACACCATTGGCTTCAGGTAACTTATGCAGTAAATAGCTCTCAAGTAAGTAGCTATTACACTCCTGCCCTTTAAGCATCTTTATGGCCTCGCCTGTATACAAGCAGTCATCTACATGGCTACCTTTTAGCACATGTTTTTTTGCTTGTTGAAACCTCCAAGCGGGTGTTTTTATTCTAATATGCTCCATAGATTCACCTACATTAATGACTCTGGTATAGATTGCATACGTCTTTGAGTATGGGCACTTAGTATAATGTCCCCTAAACCTCCAAGAACTTTACGCAAATTGTTCTCTAACATAAAGAAATCGTCATCACCCATCTGTACTTTAAGGTCCTCTTCTTTTAATTGAAGATTAACTAATATCTTAGCTACACTATCTAACGCTTTCTCTACTGAAGTAATTTCACCTGCAATAGCTTCATTGAAAGGATTATTCTGAATAAGGGCACCCGTAATCGCAGAATCAAAGCCTTCTTGGCTGCCCATGCCTGCAGCGGCTTCCATCGTCTGAACAGTTTCTTGGGGCATAGCTCCCTGAGGTGGCATAGCTCCCTGAGGTGGCATAGCTCCCTGAGGTGGCATAGCTCCCTGAGGTGGCATAGCTTCTTGTGGAGGAGCAGGATCCGGTCCAAATATACTAGCTACTTTAGATATATTTTCTACAGGGATAAGGTGATAGATTTTAGTACCTGCCAATTTAATTTTGTCTAAATCCTTACGTAATGAATCTACATTTACAGATAAATCAGCTGCTTTAATTAACACATCTCTTTTAGAGTCGCAGCTAACTCCATTAACCGTCCAGTAATTACCTAGAGTATTAAACGCTACCTTTAATGTACCATCACTAATATTATCTAGCTTGCTGGCCACTAATTTACCTAATTGATCTGCATCTGTTAAAAGCTTTTCTAGAGCAGTTGTTTTTGTAGCAGCTATGCTAACGTAGTGCCCAGGTATATATAATACGCCATCTACTCTTTTAGGTATAGCAACACCTTTAGATTTGGTGATAACTACTTTAGTAGGCCCTGAGAACCCTATATATCCGTCTGTAGTTTTAGATACTTTACTTAATGGTGTATCTAGTACTACGGCATTAGTAAACCCATCCCCTTTTATTCCAAGAAACATGTTGTGACCGTTTGATACCGCATCGCTAGTAGCAGAAAAGAGCTTAGACAGCTTAGAGTTCTCGGCCATAGGGGTATGGCTAGGCAATGCTAATAAATCCTCTCTATGGATATAGTATCGACCAGAAGGACGTATGACTAAGTAGCATTTATCAGAAATACTATTTACTTCACCTGCTTCTAAAGTCATAGAGGTATAGGGCTTTGGAATAATAAGCACTTTTTCTTGCTTACCTGAACTACTAACTAAAGTGTATAATCCAGGGGATTTAGGATTAGTTAAGCCGCTAGAAGTGTTTTCCGTTAGAGATAGGGGAGATTCTTTATCTACAGCTATTTTTACGTTAGTTCGTAAGTCTCTACTAACTACTCCTGTATCTCTTGCTACTTTGTATGCAGCTAGCTTAGCAATACCAAAGGCTTCCTCAAAGTCTGCATGAGAAGCTTCGGTGTCCAGTATAAACAACTTTTTTGTAGGCGACGCTAGTTTTTTAATAGAAGGCTTCAAAGCTACTAAAAGATCCGACCCATGATATTTCATGGCAGTCTTTAATAACAGATTACTACTTTTTAATGTAGTAGCTAAAGCTGTTTTAGTATTATCATCACAAGCATCAATAACTCTTAATAACCTAGTAGGATCATAGCTAGCATATACAAACCTGCCTGTAGATGGAGGCAGAGTTATAGCTCTGATGTCTATATCGGAGCTTAAAGTCTTAGGTGCCTTCGCGGATTTACCCATGTTTCCAGAAGCATCAGACTCTAGTTCTTGTACCCAATTCTCTGTTAGAGGCAAATAGCTTTTGCTTTTTTCAGAGAAGATAACCTCAGGGGGTTTTACCTTACCTTCAGACATTATTACAGGAATAGTAGCTTGAGAATCCCCGGACTGAACAGAAAAAGCACCTACAGCTTTGTTGCCCTGAATATCTACTTCCAACACTTTAAAGCTAGTTATTTTAGGCATAACACTAGGTATTTTGCCTTCTAACATAGAATAAGCTAAGTCTGAAAATAACTGTTTTAACTGGGCTTCTTCTGGGGAAGAAACCCCTTGTTGTTCTTGACTACTCATGGTCTTAGGTGAGATAGCAGCTAGTTTAATCATTGGAATCCCCTATAAGTTTGTTTGCTATTAAATAAGTAGATGGCGCAGTTAAATCATTAACTCCGTGGCTAATTATACCAGGAATCATAGACATACCTGTTCTAAATTTAGTAGGACTATGTTTAACCGCTGTTAAAGAGGCTTTGGCTTCTTCAAATAAATTAGGGGCTGCTGCTAATCCTGATAGACCTGCAGAGGCTAGCAATAGTTGCTTTCTTTGCTCATCTGTAATCTTAGGGAATTTAGATATCAATGCAGCCAAAGGTATAGCAGCTTTATTACTTAGGTTAGTAAGTCTTTTAGACCCTCGTAACAGGTTCTTATAAAAGTCACTAGAGTTAGCTAAAGAAGCTGCATGCCCCATCTCATGTGCTAATACGTCTGAAGAGGTATGCCCTATACCTAACTTGTTATTTTTAAAGTCGTAGAAAGATATTCCAGGCCTAGCCTTACCTACATAAGTCTCTTTTATATGAGGATTGTTACCCAACATAGACTCAGCCAATACCTTAATCTTATGGGTCTGATCTTCATCAAGACCTAAGGCTAGTCTAAGCCTATCCGCACCTTTAAGTGAGGCTAGATCTTCTATCTTCATTATACACCTACCTGTAGTATTATATATTAAATAATATACCACAGTGTAGATGTGTAAAAGGTTTCTAGTAATTAGTACTAGGCAGGAGGCATAGCACCTGGAGGCATAGCACCTGGAGGCATAGCACCTGGAGGCATAGCACCTGGGGGCATAGCACCTGGAGGTGGAGGGGGCATAGCACCCTGTCCTCCTCCCATTTGCTGTTGATACTGCTCAAACAGTATGCTTAGCATCTCTAAAATTTTCATTAAAGATTCAAGGTCTTGAGGTGTAATACTCTGACCAATCATCTGGGCTTCTTGAGGAGTTGCTTGTGCAGCTATCTCTGCGCCCTGTGCTACTTTTTCAAAAGGAACACTAGGTAAAAGCCCATTGTCAACGAAGGACTTAGACATGCCTATAATGTAAGCTGTCTTGATATCCATATTATAGACCCAACCCTAATTGACGTAAGATGTAGGCGGCTTCTTTCTCGGAATCCTCTTCACCTTCTTTTTTATCTTGCTTTTTATCTTGCTTTTTAGCTATAGCGTCACGAAGTCCTTTAGGAAGTTTTTTAAGCTTTTCTTCATCTTCGTCTTCTTCTTCTTTAGATCCGCCCTCGTCTTCCATAGCCCACTTAATACGTTGGATGTAACCAGCACGCTCCGGTTGTGTCATTCCAATCATAGTACGCAGAGCAGCTAGTTTATCAGTTTCAGTTAACTGGTGAGGTAAAAATGGGCCTACTTCCTCAGCTGTTTTATAAAGTAAGTAATTGTAGGCAGCATTCTTAGTCTCAGAATCACCTGACTTAAGATCTAACATAGAGGCAGAAACATTGTCACTATGCTCTGTCATTTTACCTGTGTAAGGAGTGGCGTTAGAATCCCCCTTAGCATTTCCTTGGCTAGAGTTATTAGCATATGCTTCTGAACCACGAGGACCGCCTTCATGCTCTTCGTCTTTACCATCTAACCCTGCACCGCCTAATTCATTTGCAGCTGTATTAGCGGCGTCTGCACTTAGTTTGCGCAAGATAGCTGCTGCAGTTTTAGCATCTAAAGTAGCTCCTTCAACTAAAGGCTTTTGTGCTGCTGTGAAAGGGGTAGCATTCTTTTTAGGGTCTGCTAAACCTTGGGCGCCCCCTAGATGCGTATATGCTGGATTAGATCTAACACCTGCTTCGCCTTCAAAGTCATGCTGAGCCATAGGTTTAGGATTAGCTACTCCCCCGGCAAAATGGCCCTTAGCTGCTGCAGATTTTAGGTAAGCTACTACTTCACGAGCAGTTTCTTCATCCATATTATCTTCTGGCATTTCTTCTGACATTTCTTCTACTAATTGATTAAGCTCTTCTTGGCCGTCCTCAGCAGCTTCCATTACTTGCTTAATTTCTTCCGCGCTTAGTTCTTCTTCCGCGTTAGAGCTTAATGCGGCCATAGCCTGAGCCAGCTCCTCATCGCTAACTTCCTCAGCCATATCATCAGTGATAGCCATAGCAGATAATTTAACAGCCAAATCAGCTTTAGCTTCTGAGGGGTAAGGTTGAATAGCTCCTGCATTAACTAATGCGTTCTGTGCTCCTCGCACATATGCAAATTTAAAAATAGACATGGTATGGTACTCCTAACCTAGTGCATTTATTTCGTAGTAATTATGTTTAAGTATATAGCTGTTAAACAGCTGCGTCTAGTATTAAATCGCTAGCTTTAGGTATGGTAGCCTGAGCGGTAGGGCTAGCAACATTTAATAAATTTTTCTTAGGATCAAAACGTTTGCCTATAGAAGAGCCTAAATTTTGACCTAACATACTTGCTCCCATACCGCCCACTAAACCTAGTGGACCCCCAGCCATGAAGCCTACACCGCTGCCTAAAGCCCCTAGTAAGCCTGAATAACCACCTTCTTCTAGATAACCTGGATTTGTAGTAGCATCATACATTTCTAAGGCAGGAAAGCCTAATAGAA
>Ga0222718_10003071_pt1 | contig 14496 bp, 11 predicted proteins | sample C33_27DmetaG_FD_165045 | JGI IMG/M metagenome (GOLD analysis project Ga0222718, IMG submission 165045) | Estuarine water microbial communities from San Francisco Bay, California, United States - C33_27D | ecosystem: Environmental > Aquatic > Marine > Unclassified | place: USA: California... | reverse complement strand
TGTTCTACCTCGGGATCGATCCTCAAGGTCTCGATCTCGATGTCGCCCGATCCCTCGGTGAAGTGGTTGACGCCCACGACCACGCGCTCCGCGGATTCGACCTCGCGTTGCTGGCGCATGGCAGAGTTCGCGATCTCCTGCTGAAACCATCCCTGCTCAATCCCGGGGACCACACCCCCCATCTCGTCGATTTCCTCGAACAGCGCGAGAGCGTCCCGCTCGATATCGTCGGTGAGCGCCTCGACATAGTGAGAACCAGCGAGGGGGTCGATGGTATTTGCGACGCCTGATTCGTAGGCGAGAACCTGCTGCGTCCGCAGGGCGATACGGACCGATTTCTCGGTGGGGAGCGCCAGTGTCTCGTCCATCGAGTTCGTGTGGAGCGACTGCGTACCGCCGAGTGCCGCGGCCATCGCCTGGTACGCGACGCGAACGATGTTGTTCTCGGGCTGCTGCGCGACCAGCGTCACACCGGCCGTCTGGCAGTGCGTACGCAAGCGCCATGAGTCAGGGTTTCTCGCTCCGTACTTCTCTTTCATCCCACGCGCCCAGATGCGGCGAGCCGCTCTCAGCTTCGCGATCTCTTCGAAGAAGTCGTTGTGCACATCAAAAAAGAAGGAGAGACGTGGTGCGAACGAATCGACGTCCAACCCGCGGGCGATACCGCGCTCGACGTACTCGAACCCATTCCGCAGCGTAAACGCGAGTTCTTCCGCCGCCGTGGCGCCGGCCTCCCGAATGTGGTAGCCGGAAATCGAGATCGGGTTGTACTTGGGCGTGTGCTCGCTGCACCACTCGAACATGTCGACGATGCAGCGCAGTGCCGGCTCCGGAGGATAGATCCAGGCGTGCTGCGCCTGGTACTCCTTCAGGATGTCGTTCTGGACCGTCCCACGGAGAACACTGACGTCCACCCCCTGCCGTTCGGCAGCAGCGACGTAGAAGCAGAAGAGAATGATCGCCGGACCATTGATCGTCATCGAGACGGAGACCTGATCGAGGGGGATCCCCTCGAAGAGGCGTTCCATGTCGGCGAGCGAGGAGATCGCGACCCCGCAGACGCCGACCTCACCCAGAGAACGATCATGGTCCGAGTCGTATCCCATGAGCGTCGGGAAGTCGAACGCGACGCTCAACCCGGTCTGGCCATGGGCGAGGAGGTACTTGTAGCGCTCATTGGTTTCTTCGGCCGTAGCGAAGCCGGCGAACTGGCGCATGGTCCAGAGGCGCGTACGGTACATGGTCGCGTACGGTCCTCGCGTAAACGGATACATACCGGGGTAGCCGACCGAGTCGTCGTCAGACGCATGGTCGAGCTCGGTATACAGAGGCTTCACCTCTCGCCCGGAGACCGTCGAGAAGAGTACATCGCGCCTGGCGATGCCGTCGTAGGACTCTTCCCACTCTGCGAGGCGCGCCTTCAACTCGGCGATCTGTTGATCCCGATCGTCCACGAGACCCTCGAGATCGGTCCTGCTAAGCACGTCTTTTTCGACTGTCGACATGGTGTGGCTCCGTGCGCGTCGTCCCCATCGACCGCTTCATGCGGTCATCACCTGCAGCCTTGAAGGTAGCCGGTAATTTCCTGCGCGCGGAGGGTTTTAGCGCAGCAACGCCCCGAGAATGGCCTCTGCCGCCGAATAGGGTGTTCCCTCACCATCGGCGATGTCGTCGACACCGCGGGCCAGGAGCGCGCGTGCATCGGCCGACGACCACGCGATCCGTCGCATCTCACGATTGACGACGTCGCGGATGCGGATCTCCGCACGGGCCCGTCGTCGTCGCTCGAGCTCCCCTCCCTGTTCGAGCCAGCTTCGATGCTCCTGAATCGTCTCCAGCAGCGTCTCCACACCGTCATTCGTCAGGGCATTCGTGGTCAGAACCGGCACCGACCACCCCTCGGGCTTTTCCGCGGAAGGGGACGTCGAGCGCTCCTTCTTCATCACCTGGCCCAGATCGACACCGTGGTGGGCCGGGATGTCCTTGAGCGCGCTTCCAGTCCGCAGGTGCAACGCCTGACGAAGCTCTTTCACGAGCCGGGGCGCACCGGGCCGGTCGGCTTTGTTGACGACGAAGATGTCGGCGATTTCCATCAGACCGGCCTTCATCGCCTGAATCGCGTCTCCCGACTCGGGTACGAGCACGACGACAACCGTATCAGCCGCAGCAGTTACCTCGAGCTCGGTCTGACCCACGCCAACGGTCTCGACGAGCACGCGATCGAAGCCGAAGGCGTCCATAAGGTCGACGACCTCCTTGGTCGTAGCCGCGAGCCCTCCCAGAGAGCCTCGGGTTGCCATCGACCGGATGAAGATCCCGGGATCCATAGAGATGTCATTCATGCGGATGCGATCACCCAACAGAGCTCCCCCCGAATACGGAGAGGTCGGGTCGACCGCCACGACACCGAGATGCTCCTCCAGCCTTCGATATTCCGTCGCGACCGCAGCGACCAGGCTCGACTTCCCTGCTCCCGGCGGACCCGTGAACCCGACACGCTTGGCCTGCGGCCCTGACGCCATCACGGTATGCAGGAGTTCCTGAAAACCGGCGCGCTCGTTCTCCACGACACTGATCGCTCGTGCGAGCCCCAGCACCCTTCCGTCTTTGAAGCGTTCGAGGAGCGCCTCATGCTCGGATGAGAGCGTAGACGGCGTCATCGGGCGTCGATCCCACGCGCGTGGCGCAGGGGATTCTCGAGCAGGTGCGTAGGGATGAAAAGCACGACGACAAACATGATGAGGGCCGCACCCAGGCCGGTGCCGAGTAGCCACCAGTTGCGCAGCGCGATGAACAGGATGGAGGTGATGACCGCCGTCACGGACGCAAAGATGCTCAGGAGCAGACGGCGCGCCTGAAGATGCAGAAAACGCTCCTGCGACTGAATGTCACGCGGATGAACACGGACCCTCAGCTCCTCTCGTTCCGCTCGCGTGACCAGATCGCGCAGGGAACGAACGACCTGCTGTGATTCGCCCATGAAGTTCTTGGCGATCTGGGCGGGCTGCTGGCCGGCACCCTTTGCGAGCTCTGCCCGGTTTTCCTGCACTACCTTGCGGATGAACGACAGCCCGTCGAAGCGCGCATCGTACCGGAAGGCGAGGCCTTCGATGAGCGCCGAGGTCCGAAAGAAGTAGACCAGCTCCTGTGGAAGGACCAGCGGCCACGTGTAGAACGTGTCCAGGAGCTGCGCGATTACGTCCTCCACGATCATCTGGTGGTTGGTCGTCTTCGCCCGCTCGACGATCCGCAGGATCTCGGTGGCCGCCTCACGAATCTCTCCGCGCGACACATCCGCGCTGATCATGCCGAGTCGGTACATCTCATTGATTACCCCATCGATGTCCTCTCGACCGAGCGCGAGAGCGATTCCCAGAATCGCTTCCCGGGTCCAGCGGGGCACTTCCAGAACCGAACCCCAGTCCAGAACCACCAGGGTGCCGTCATCCTGAACAAGGAGGTTGCCCGGGTGCGGGTCGGCGTGCATGAAGCCGTCGACCATCATCATGCGCATGTACGCCTTTGTAAGCGCGTTCATCACCTGACGGAACGACAGACGACCCGAGGCAAAGTGGTCATGCAGGCGATCGATCTTGGTTCCCGCACAGTACTCCATCACCAGCACGCGCTTGGACGTAAACCCTTGAATCACCTCTGGCGCACGAACGCTCGATTCCGAGGCGAACACGGACTGGAAGCGCTCGATATTGGCAGCTTCCTGCTCGAAGTCCATCTCCGCCTTCACGCGCACGGAGAACTCCCGCACCACGTTTGTGAGCCCACGCACATGGTGATTCGGGAAAAGGATGTTCAGCCAGAAGAGCAGGCGAAACGAGACGGCGAGGTCGAGCGCGACCAGGCGTTCCACCCCCGGCCGCAGAACCTTCACCACGACCTCTCGTCCTTCTACCCGAGCCCGATGGACCTGCCCGAGACTCGCGGCCGCGAGTGGCTCGTCTTCGAAGTCGTCGAACAACTCACTGGTCGGTGCACCAAGCTCCCCCTCAATGACGCGTCGGACCGCCTCCGAGGGAACAGGGGGAACACGGTCCTGCAGTTTTCCGATTTCAGAGAGGTATGGCTCTGGGAGGATGTCGGCTCGAGCGCTGAGCAGCTGAGCGATCTTGATGAAGGCAGGGCCGAACTGCGCCAGGCGTGCCGACAGCAGAGATGCCCTCTTTTGATGGTGCTCGGGCGTGCGCCGCGCGGGGCGACCGAAGACCAGGAACGACCGACGATCACGAAGGAACGCAATCGCGAAGGGTGCGAAGCGCAGCAGGATGGAGAAGGTACGCGCCAGACGCTTCATGGGGTCAGCCGCCGAGGAGGAACTTCGAGGCGAGACCAAGGAGGAGGAAAAATCCGCACAGGTCCGTGAGCGTATGGACGAAAACCGAGGATGCTACCGACGGGTCTACCCCTATCCGGTCCAGAGTTGCCGGTACAAAGGCGCCGGCAAAGCCGGCCACGATCTGGTTACCCCACATTGCGAGCATCACCACGAGGCCAAGCCGAGGATTACCGTCCGGGATGAACAGCACAATCCCTGCGATCCCGAGTCCGAGTACCCCGCCGATGACGAGCCCGATGAGCAGCTCCTTCATCACGAAACCACGCGAACTTCCCGGTCCTTCCACAGTCAGACGGCGGATTGTGATCGCCAACGACTGCGTACCTGAGCTTCCCCCCATCGCGGCAATAATGGGTGCGAGGAAGGCCAGCGTGATGATCTGATCAATGACCTCTTCATAGATCAGGATCACGGACGCCGCAGCCGAGGCAGTCACCAGGTTGAGCGCGAGCCATGGAAGTCGCGTGCGTATCGACTCGGTCCAGGTGTGCCTGAGCTTTTCTTCGTCGCTGATACCGGCAAGACGGAGAATGTCTTCCGTCTGCTCCGCCTCGATCACGTCGATCACGTCATCGAAGGTGATCCGGCCCAGCAGCACCCCGCCCGGCGTCACGACGGCGATCGAGGCCATATTGTAGCGCCCGATGAGCCGGCCGATGTGCTCCTGATCCTCTTCAGGTCCCACGGTCGCTTCGGGCTCCTCGACCAGACCTTCTATGCGCTGGCTCGGATCCGCGATCACGAGGTCGTCAAGGCGGACGGTTCCCATGAGGCGCCGAGACTCGTCGACCACGAAGACGGTGTAGAAATCCTCTACTTCCCGCCCCTGAATCCGGACCTGATCCAGGGCCTGGGACGCGGTGAGCTTCGAGAGAACCGAGACGAAGTCCGTGGTCATGAGACCACCGGCCGACTCTTGGTCGTACTGCAGGAGGTCGATCAGCTCACCGGCCGTCTCGTCAGGAAGCTGTTGGAGAATCGCCCTCTGGTCGGAAGGATCGAGCTCACCGATCAAATCAGCGGCATCATCGTCCGCGAGCTCCTCGATGAGCTCCGCGCCCTTCTCGGGAGTCAGGCTCGAAAGCAGGTCGGCCCGATCCCTTCGGTCCGCGATTTCCACGAGCGCGTCAGACGCGACGTCCGCAGGCAGCGCGGAAAGCAGCGCGACCTGCGCCCACTCCCCGAGACCTTCGATCACGTCCGCGAGATCAGACGCGTGCAGGTCCTCAACGGATGCGCACGCCCCCACAAGATCGCCCGAGACGAGGAGGGTCTCGATGCGATCCCGTGCGGCTTCGTTTTCTGCGTGCGCGCTGGACATGACGACCCCACGAGAGCGTGGTAGAAAGCTCCGACGGGATCTCGTCGGGGCAGTGGAAGATCCCCGGGTGACGGAGTCGAGGCAACCCGACGGAAGCTCGGGTTCAGGCGGCGTCGAGTACCTCTGCCAAGAGTCGCTCCTGAAGGGAAAACATCGAGCTGTCCCAACGCTCCGGACCGTCAGGGTGGTCGTACCCGAGTACGTGCAGGGTTCCGTGGATCGCCAGGCGAAGGAGTTCTATCTCGATGGCCTCACCGTGCTCCGCCGACTGTCGCTCGGCCTGCGCGAACCCGATGTAGACATCACCGAGCACATCGCCCGGCCCACCCAGAGAAAACGCGATCACATCCGTGGGACGATCACGGTCGAGGTAGGTCGCATTCATCTTCTCAATTCCGCTGTCATCGAGGAGCGTTACAGACACCTCGGCCTGGCTCGCTCCCTCGTTCGACAGAGCGGCACGCACCCCCCGCTCGATCATCTCCACCACGGTGGGGGTCACGTCCTCCGCGTTTACGGTGATCACAACGCCGTCACGGGAAGGGTCAGGCATCGACCTCGGTCGTCTCCCCGGACTCCGGGGACTCGGCGACCTCGATCTCAGTCGCCTCAGCGGCAGGAGTCTCTGCGTCTGTGAGGTGGCGCGTCTCGGGGTATTCGATCCTGCGATGGACAACGCCCCCGAGGATCTTCACGAACTGCTCCTTCGCTCTCGAGACCTCACCGAGGGTGAGGGGCGCCTCGTCAAGCTGACCATCCGCGAGCTTACTTCCCACGACCATGTCGATGAGATCGCGAACACGCTCCGGCGTCGGATCACGCATCGCGCGGGCCGCCGACTCAACGGAATCAGCAAGCATGACCAGGGCGGTTTCCTTCGACTGTGGCTTTGGCCCCGGATAGGTAAAGCGGGCGGGGTCCACGTCGGGTCCCTCGTCTTCTCGAGCCTTCTCGTAAAAGAAACCGATTCTCTGCGTTCCGTGGTGCTCGAGAATGAACTGCAGCACCAGGTCAGGCACCTTCTCCTCTCTCGCGAGGCGGACGCCGTCCGTGACGTGTTCCCTGATGATTGAGGCGGACGTCTCGGGCTTCAGCTTGTCATGCGGGTTCCTGCCGCCGTGCTGGTTCTCCACGAAGTAGTGCGGCTTAAGCATCTTGCCGACGTCATGATAGAGCACACCGACCCGACACAGCAGCCCATTTGCGCCGATCTCGTTCGCAGCCGCCTCGGCGAGGTTGGCAACATTGATGGTGTGGGCATAGGTACCGGGAGCGTCCAGAGACAGGCGTTTCAGGAGCGGACGCGTAGGATCTGCCCATTCGAGGAGGGTCTGATCCGTCGTGATTCCAGTGAAGAGCTCGAAAACCCAGAGGAAGCCCACCGCGAGCAGCGCGGACACGGTCGCGTTGCCGGTTACGGCGACAGCAGCACCGGCGATATCCACGAGAGGCCGTGCGGTCGCGAGCCCCTCGGCCAGGAGTACGAGACTCGCAGCTCCAGCGATGATCGCAATCGACACCCAGGTCTCGGACCTGCGACGTACGGCACGAACCGACATCGCGGCAGCGGCCCCGGCGACCATGACCATCAGGACCGTGCTGTAGTCGGAGAACGGGGCCAGCGTCCCGGTGATCGCCGCGAGCACGAGGACGAGCAAGAGGGACATGCGCGTATCCCACAGGACCGCTACTGGAAGCGCGACGAAAGGGATTGGGAGCCAGGCCGGCGCGAGCCCACTCTGGTGGATCACCAGACCAGCCGCAAAATACGTCGCGCTCAGAAGGGTCAGCAGGAGCAGCCAGCGGAAGTTGGCGTACACGTTCGGACGACTGAAGAAGACCAGCAGTCCGAAAATCGAGAGCAGCATGACTGTCAACAGCCCGGCACCGAGCATGGCGGCTATCACAGGGTCATCGGACTCGATCAGGCCGGCGTCTCTCAGCGCCCCCTCATACGCCTGTAGACGCTCCAGAGTCTCTGGCCCGATCGGGTCCGCCTCACGAACGATCGCCTCACCGCGCAGAACATCAGCTTTCGTAAGCGGAACCGAGTTGCGAGCCGCCTCCCGAGCCGCCTCGGTGGCGGCCACATTCGACGTGAGGCTGAACTCCAGGTGTGAGATCAGTACAAGCCGGAGAAGCTCCTGTGCGTCGGGTGTGGCTCCCGGCGGGAGATAGAGAACCGCCTGCGCATAGAAGTCACGCGACGTGATCACGTCAGCGAGCGGCCGTGTCCGTTCTACAACACCCCCATCCGTGATCGTGCGGACGTAGATGATGCCCGTCGTCACGGCGGACGCCTCGGCGGGGTCCGCCATGCCTCGGGGGATGATCTCCAGCGTAGCCGTGCGACTCGCAGTGCGCAGCGCGTTTCGCCGGTCTCCATCCAGCACGTAGGCCATCTGCGACGGTGACGCGCTGATCCGGGCCGACTCCAGGATTCGACTGACCTGCAGCGTGTCGCCTGCATCGACAGCCTGATCGATTCGGTCGAAAAAGAGTCCGAGGCTCACGGCCACCGAATCTCCGATGGACGGTCGCTCATCGAAGGTCCGAGGCACCGCCTCGGCCGCCTCCCGCCGATCGCCTTCCAGCTCGGCAGCCGTCTTGGGAACGGAAAACTGGACCTGCGCGATGACGTCCTCTGGGGCCACCATCCCCACATCGTACGGTGTGACGTTCATTCGCTCTTCCGGTGGGAAGAGCACCGTGATGAATACCGCCAGTCCGATCAGAAGCCCGGCACGCGCCCCGTGGTGAGAGAACTGCTCAGCCGGTTTGGCTCCTGGCTCACCGGACAGGTTCTGCAGAACAGACCCTGACCGCCGCTCATCAGCACGGCGACTCACTCGGCTTCCTCGTCTCCACTACGCTCGTACGCTTCGATAATGTCCTTCACGAGTCGGTGGCGAATGACGTCCTTACCGTCCAGATAGATGACCGAGATTCCGTCGATCGTACCCAGAATCTCCTCCACCTCGAGCAAGCCGGAATCGGACTTGTTTGGAAGGTCGATCTGCGTCTTGTCGCCGGTAATGACCACACGAGAGTTCAGGCCCAGACGCGTCAGGAACATCTTCATCTGAGCGCGGGTCGCATTCTGGGCCTCATCGAGAATCACGAACGCGTCCGAGAGCGTGCGTCCGCGCATGTACGCGAGCGGCGCGATTTCAATGGTAGAGTCCTCGAGTGCGCGACTCACGCGCTCATGCGGCATCATGTCTTCGAGCGCGTCATAGAGCGGCCTCAGGTACGGATCGACCTTTTCTTGCAGGTCACCGGGCAGAAACCCGAGATTCTCTCCTGCCTCCACCGCAGGGCGAGCGAGAATGATCCGCTTCACACGCTTCTTGTAGAGTGAGTCGACCGCGGCGGCTACGGCCAGGTACGTCTTGCCGGTTCCGGCTGGCCCGATGCCGATGACGACGTCGTTCCCCTGGATGGCCCGGATGTACGTGCGCTGACCGTCGGACTTCGGAACAATCACCCGCCGGGACCCAGGGAGTGCAATGCGGACCTCATCGTCCGGATGTACGATCCCGTCCGCCCCCATCGCATCGACGCCATCGGCAAAGCGTGCGATATCCGGCGTGTCGAAGGGCGCACGTAGACGGGCAAGCTCGATCATGTGCTGGACCACAGGTACGGCACGCTCGACTGCCTCGAGTGGTCCCTTGAGCAAGAGGTGATTCCCTCTGAGGACGACCCGCATCGAGAAAAGGCGACCCAGTTCATGCATGTTGCGGTCGTTGACACCGGCCAACATGAGAGGATCGGCCCCCTCGGTATCCAGCCTGTGCTCTACCATCGTGTTGGTTTCCGCCACACGCACTCCTGGAGACGACCTACGCGTCCGGTTCGTCCTGCTTCTGCGAGTCCTGTGCCTTCAGCTGTAATCCAAGTTCGTCCAGTGCAGATCCACCTGCCGGAGCCGGCGCCCCTTCAAAGAGTGCTCTCGCCGCCGTCGTCTTCGGGAACGCTACCGTATCCCTCAGACTCGGAGAATCCGTGAACCGCTGAACGATACGGTCCATCCCCAGGGCGATGCCACCATGGGGTGGAGCGCCGGCCGACAGCGCATTGAGGAGGAACCCGAACTGCTCCTCGATCTCGTCTTCATGGAGCCCGAGCACACGGAGGATGCGACGCTGTAGCTCCGGCTCGTGAATACGAATGCTGCCCGAGCCGAACTCGGTTCCATTGTAGACCAGATCGTAGGCGGTTCCGCGGACCGAGGCGGGGTCCGCTTCGAGGTCGTCTATATCGTCCTGATGCGGCATGACGAACGGATGGTGGCTCGCGGCGAGCATCCCGTCCTCTTCGTCAAAGACCGGGAAGTCCGTCACCCAGACCCATGCGTGCTCACGGACCGGCGAGAGGTCGAGGACGGCGACCAGGGCGTCCCGAACCGCCGAAAGTGTCGGAGATGTCAGTGCGTCAGGGCCAGCAGCCACCAGCACGAGGTCACCGACGCCCAGGCCAATCCGATCAGCCTGTTCGTCGCTCATGAACTTGCCCAGCGGCCCGGAGGCTCCCTCGTCGCTTCGCTTTCCCCAGAGCAAGCCAGGCGCACCGGCAGCCTTGGCCGCGTTCTCGACTCCTTCGATCTGCCGTCGAGACAGGTTCCCCCCGCCCTTGAGCAGAAAACCACGTACGCGCCCGCCCGCGTCGACCTGGCTGCGGATGACGCGGAAGTCCAGATCGGCTGTGGACTCGGTCCAGTCTTCGATTTCCAGTTCGTACCGCAGGTCCGGACGATCAGACCCATACCGCTCCATGGCTTCTTGCCACGTCAGCCGCGGAAACGGAATCGGAGCGTCGACCTCCCCGACCCGGGCCAGGGCCGACATGAGGCCCTCCATCCAGCGGAGGATGTCATCTACCTCGACGAACGATGCCTCGACGTCGATCTGGGTGAACTCGGGCTGGCGATCAGCACGAAGATCCTCGTCTCGGAAGCACCGCGCGATCTGGAAGTAGCGGTCGAAGCCAGCCACCATGAGAATCTGCTTGTAGATCTGCGGGCTTTGCGGCAGGGCGTAGAACTCGCCCTTGTGGACGCGGCTGGGGACCAGATAGTCCCGGGCGCCCTCCGGTGTGGCCTTCGTGAGGATCGGAGTTTCGACCTCGATGAACCCGTTGTTGTCCATGTAGTTGCGAGCGGCAAGCACGAGCTTGTGTCGAAGCACGAGCTTCTGTTGCAGCTCTCTGCGACGCAGGTCGAGGACGCGATGCTGAAGGCGGAGTTCCTCCGCCGGCAGCTCGTCTTCCGGCGCCCGGTAGACCGGAATCTCCGGTGTCCGAGCGTCGGAAAGGATCTCGAGCCGAGTGACGCGCAACTCGACCGCGCCGGTCGCCATGTCGTCCTTGTGGGCGCCTTCGGGGCGAGCTGCCACCTCACCCTCAACCCGGATGACATCCTCATGACCGATATCATGGGCACGTTCCATGGATGCAGCTTCGGTCCAGTCCGGACCGAACGACACCTGGACCAGGCCACTCCGGTCACGCAGGTCCACGAAGAGTAGCCCACCCAGGTCACGGCGCCGGTGAACCCAGCCCGCGAGCGCGAGTGCCTCACCTTCGTGTTCGGCTCGGAGTCCGCCGACCATGCGGCTGCGCAGTCCCGTTTGTTCTATCTGCCCCTCAGACATCCCGTCGCTTCCTCGGCTTCGACGTTCCATTCACCCGTTTGACCCTCTGCAGCGTTACTCCGTACCCCACCACCACGCCGATCACATCGGCGATCCAGTCCGCCAGATCCGGCATGCGCCCCGGCACGTACATCTGGTGCCATTCGTCCGTAATGCCGTACAACGCTCCGGCAATCAGAAGCACTGCGTGCGGCACAGATCGCGGCGACCGGGCCCATCCCCAAGCCAGCGCAGCCCCAAGAACAGCGTACAGGATCACGTGCGCGATCTTGTCACTGAAAGGAAAGCTCGGTGCTCCGCGCAGATTCGGAAGGGCGCTCAGCATGAAAAGCACGAATGCCCAGCCGGCCGCAGGCGCCCACGCACGCATTCGATTCATCACGCTCTAAGATTCCGTTGGATCGTCAGAACCAACCATCACGGGTTGCAAAACGGGCCCAGGCCGGCCAGCGCCGGTACCTGAGCCCCTTGCATGGCGGCTAAGTTACATGGCCCCGACGGTCGATTCAACGAGTCTCCATGAGCCCCGACGCCCGCCCAGATCTCCTGTCGCTCACGCCCGACGCCCTGCGCCAGGCGCTCGACGAGCACTTCACGTCCAGGGGTCAGCCGGGATATCGCGCGGGTCAGGTACAGAAGTGGATTTACGAGCGACTCGCGCGATCGATCGACGAGATGACAGATCTCCCGGCCTCCGAACGTGAGGCGTTGGCCGAGGCATTTCGCGTCGATGAACCCGAGGCGGATACGGTCCAGCAAAGCAAGGACGGGACGGTAAAGCATCTATGGCGCCTCTCGGACGGCGAGCTTGTGGAGTCGGTGCTGATCCCCACTGAACGTCGCCTGACTCTGTGCATCTCTTCACAGGCCGGCTGTGCTATGGGGTGCACCTTCTGTGCCACGGGTTGGGGCGGCTTCGATCGCAATCTCAGCGCCGGCGAAATCGCTGGCCAGTATCGGGCCTCCCGTCGCTGGGCGGATGAGCACGACTACGGAGCGATCTCGAACATCGTGTACATGGGCATGGGTGAGCCGCTCGCCAACCGGAAGGCGATCCACCCTTCCCTCACGATCCTCAACCAGGGCTACGGTGTCGGTGCTCGGCGGATCACGGTGTCGACCGTGGGCGTCGTCCCGGGGATCGTAGAGTTGGCGGAGCGTCCGGAGCAGTTCAGGTTGGCGCTCTCCCTGCACGCCCCCGCCGGCGACCTGCGACGAGAGCTAATCCCGCTGGAGAAGCGTTATCCCCTGCCCGAGGTCCTCGCCGCCCTCGAGCGCTTCGACGACGGCGGTGGCAAGCGGATCACATTCGAGTACACGATGATCGACGGCGTCAACGATGCGCCTGAGCTCATCGGACCGCTCGGAGATTTGGCGTTGCGAGTTCGGGCGTTCGTGAATCTGATCCCGTTCAATCCGATCCCCTACCAGTCATGGGGTCCGTCGAAGCCCGACCGGATCCGGGACTTCGAACAGGGCCTGGCCAGGCGAGGCGTATCCGTCGCGGTGCGCGAGACGCGCGGACAGGATATCGACGCGGCATGCGGTCAGCTCCGTGGGCACACGCTCGTGCAGATCGACAAGAAGCCAGCCTGAGCCCAGGACTTCGCACCAGGGGGGTCCACGCCGTCGAAGCCGCGTGGGCGGATCGCCGCACGTGGCGGGTCGATCAGTTGATCGCCCGACCGATCCGATTCCACCGCACTTCCCGTATGGCCGGAAACGGTCGGAAAGAGTCTTTGTTGTACGAGTAGTACGTGAAGACCGCGCGCCCCTCGAGGCGCCACCCCTCGAGCAAGCCCCAGTACCGTGAGTCAAAGCTCTTCTCACGATTGTCGCCAAGCATGAAGTAGTGGCTCTCAGGCACGATGATCGGCCCCCAGTTGTCTCTCGTCGGCGCGTACGTCGACGTGCTGGCATCGGGCGCCAGGTAATCGCGCTGCCAACTCATCCACGGGTGCATTTCATCACCTGCATCGGTGTGCACTACATACGGCTCATCGACGATTTCTCCATTCCGATAGAGCACCCTGTCGCGCATCTCGAGCCTGTCACCAGGCATGCCTACAAGCCGCTTGATGAGTTTCAGCGTCTCTTCGTGCGGCGGGTCGAAGACGAGCACATCCCCGACATTGACGGATGAGTAGCCCGGAATTCGCAGCGGAGTGCCGGGGATGCGTGATCCGATGCTCGCCCGATTCACCACCAGCATATCACCGACCAGCAGCGTCTCTTCCATGGAGCCCGACGTAATGACGAACGTCTGGACCAGGAACGTGCGGAGCACGAAGAAGAGCGCGACGGCAATGACAATGGACTTGGTCCATTCAGCGACCGAGTTCTCCCCCGCCCCCTTCGACCCGCCGGCAGCCTTTCGCTCGGCGCGCCTCCGCGCCCGCCGGACATCCTTCTCATCGCTCGGCTCCGATTTCTCGTCCCGAGCGCGGCCACGGCCCTTGGTCTTTTTCGCCATCTCGTTCCGCTTTGAACGCGCCGTAGCGCGCAGTCCCTTCGGCTAGGTTCCGAACCATCCGCGTGGGTCCCACCAGGACCAGGATCCAGGCATCTCGATCTGGCCACTGAGGGCATCCAGATCCCACGCACGTCCCAACACTACAGTTACATCGACATAGAGGTTCGGGTCAGGCTCGCTGAGGACGTTATCGATTCCCAGGACCTTGGCAACGGCCTGCGCCTGGTCATTGCGCCCGACCCGATCGATCACTGCTGTCTCGAGGTCCGGATCGAAGGAGGAGGCGTTTCCATACTTCACGACGTCGAACCCGGCAGGGCGAAGCAGATCGGTCGCAGCTCGGGCCATGCCGGTCACGCCACCCCCGTTCTCGACATCTACCCGCACGCGCGCCCCGTTCCAGACAACGTCCTGCACGAACTCTTCGACCTCGGACGCCTCTTCCTGCACGACACCGACACCGATCGCGGCGAGAAGCGCTATGCAGGCGAAGAGTCCGACGGTGCCCCGGACGGATCGGTCAGGGCCAGCCCGCCTTCGCGATGCTGAGCGCCGCTGCGGGCCGGACCGGAGGACAGGCTTGCGGGTGCGCTTGGCTCGACCCGGGCTCATGCCGCTTCCCTCACCATCGAATTCCAGAAGGCGAGGGTTTGCGGAAGGACCCGAGACTCGCGCTCGATGAGATTCCGAATGCGGG
>Ga0222718_10003067_pt1 | contig 14521 bp, 15 predicted proteins | sample C33_27DmetaG_FD_165045 | JGI IMG/M metagenome (GOLD analysis project Ga0222718, IMG submission 165045) | Estuarine water microbial communities from San Francisco Bay, California, United States - C33_27D | ecosystem: Environmental > Aquatic > Marine > Unclassified | place: USA: California... | reverse complement strand
CAGAAGATTAAATTCCATATCGAGCTTGGTGAGGATAAAATTTACCGTATCACCAAAATCATGAAAGAGGATGGCAATCACGGTAATCACGCGCATTAAAATATGAAGGTAAAGGAAGCTGGTGGAACAAAAATCCACCAGCTTTTTTCTAATCATTTAGAGTGTTTGTTTCGGTGTAACGCATACATACCCAATACGCACATGCTAATTGCAATAAAAAATTCGATCACTCTGATGATATTCATCGCATCAATGGCCCATGCCGTTGAGAGAGCCATAAGTAAAGTCGTGGCAAAAATTGCGATAATGGGTTTGTAAGTCGTGCCTTCCTGTTTTTTTCCGAAAAATTCTTTCAGATCATCATGTCCACCGATACGTTCTCCATCAATAAAAGTTTGCGGCGTTGTCTTTACATCATGCTTTTCTTTAAATGCATCTGTTTCTTCGCGGCTGGTGATGTGATGATCTTCAACCTCGTATCCTTGAGTTTTTAAAAGATCGATTGATTTTAAACCATACGGGCATATATGCTTATCCATGACCATACGATATACAGTTGCTTTTTTTGTCATTTTAAAAATCTCCTTTTTTATAAAACGCGCTGCTTTGTTTGCTGTTCCAAATAACTTTGTGAAGCCTTCTCGCCAAATCTCCAGAACACCAATGGGGTAACGATAAGGTTCAAAAGCGTAGAGCTGAACAGACCTGAGAAGATCACGATCGCAACAGGGCTAAGAATTTCTTTTCCTGTTTCACCTGCAGCCATTACGAGTGGTGTAAGGGCAAGCAGTGCCGTTAATGCAGTCATAAGCACTGGCACAAGCCGTTCTTGTGTTCCACGCTTTAGCATTTGAAGGTCGAACTTTTCTCCCTCATATTTCATGAGATGGAGATAATGTGAGATCATCATAATACCGTTACGCGAAGCAATACCTGTAAGCGTTACGAACCCAACCATGGTTGCGATTGAGAACACGCCGCCTGTCATATAGATTCCAATCACTGCGCCAATGAAAGAAAGTGGAATTGCGAGCATGACTTGCAAACTTAGGCTTACTGAACGGAAGTTGGTGTAGAGTGCAAGAAACATTCCTAAAAGCGAAAAAATACTCAAGATTAGGATATTACGCTGTGCAGTGGCTTGGCTTTCAAATTGTCCACCATAGCTAATATAATATCCCGATGGCAGCTCTAGCTTTTCATCGAGTATGGTTTGAATATCTTCAACGACGCTAACTACGTCTCGGCCTTGTGTATTAGCTTGCACAACCATACGGCGGTTTACGCCTTCGCGGTTAATCAAGTTTGGTCCTTTAGCTTCCTCGATATCCGCAAAGAGTTGGAGGGGAACGACATTACCGCGCAGTGTTTCAAACGGAATTTTACCGATGGCCTCTTTATCCTCTCGCGCTTCGTCATTCAAGCGTAGAACGACATCGAATAAACGATTGCCATCAATGATGCTGGTGACGGTTTGCCCTTGCATTGCAAGTTCTGCATGTTCAGCTGCTTCGCCAATCATTACGCCATGTTGCTTGGCTTTATCACGATCAAAATTCACATGAATTTGGGGAATCAACAGTTGTTGTTCCATTTGTAAATCAGCAATGCCTTCAACGCTTTTAACCAGATCCTGTACTTCGGCGGCTTTGGCTCTTAGCACATTCAGATCATCACCAAAAATTTTAATTGCAATCTGCGCCCTAATACCAGAGGTAATGAAATCTATGCGGTGCGAGATAGGCTGACCAATATTGATAATAACACCGGGAATTGATCCAAGTTTCTCACGAATATCTGCAACGATCTCTTCTTTATGCCGGTCAGATGGTTTTAGCGTCACTTCCAATTCTGTGGAGTTGACACCAAGCGCATGCTCATCTTCTTCGGCGCGACCAGTTCTTCGCCCAGTATCGGCAACCTCGGGAATCTCATGCATAAGATTTTCAGCCAAAATACCGAGACGGTTGCTTTCTTCTAACGATGTTCCGGGGGGTAATGTCACATTGATTGTAAAACTGCCTTCATTAAATTCTGGCAAAAATTCACGCCCAAATGTCGGCACAAGCATTAAAGCTCCTAAAAACAACACGGTGACAATAGTCAAAACAGCCTTGGGTCGAGGCAAAGCGAGGTTTAAAACCTTACTATGTCCTGCTTTTAGCTGCCTTACCAACCAACCATCTTTCTCATCCTCCATACGCTTCATCTTCGGCAAGAGGTAAGAGCATAGGGCTGGTGTCACAGTAAGCGAAACGAGCATTGAGGCCACAATTGCGGTGATGTAAGCCACCCCAAGAGGGATGAAAACTTTTCCTTCAAGACCGCTCATCGCAAAAAGTGGCAAGAAAACCATAAATACAATAATGGTCGAGAAAACAATTGAGTTCCTAATCTCTTTAGAGGCTTTAAATACTACACTTAAAGCTGGCTCTTTATCCTTTTTATGTCTGTTTTCTCGTAATCGCCTAAATACATTTTCAACATCGACAATTGCATCATCAACCAACTCCCCAATAGCTACAGCAAGCCCCCCAAGTGTCATGGTATTAATGCTCATACCAAACCATTTAAAGATGATGAGAGTTACCACGATAGATAAAGGAATGGCCACTAGCGTAATTGCAGTTGTCCTGAAATTCAGTAAAAATAAGAACAGGACGATTGCCACCAGAATAGAACCATCGCGTAAGGCCTCGATGATGTTGTGGATAGCGTTTTTAATAAAGTCAGCCTGCTTGAAAATCTCAGGGTTGAGGATAATACCTTCGGGTAATGATTTCTCAATAGAGACGAGTTCTTTTTCAATGCGATCAGTCAAACCAATCGTATCTGTTCCCGGTTGTTTTGAAACCGCAAGCAATACACCTGCCTTACCATTAACAGACGCGTCACCGCGTTTCGCGATTGGTCCAGCCAGTTTAACCTCTGCAACATCCGCAAGCGTAAGGGCGGGCATATCAGGCGAAACCTCTTTCGCAATGACAGTTTTTTCTAGATCATCCAGAGACCTAATAAGACCTAAGTTACGAACTGAATGCTCCTGATATGCATTTAATAAAAACCCACCAGTCGTGTTCACATTTGCATTTTCTAATGCCTCACGCACCTGATGCAAAGTAATACCATGGTTAAGCATTTTCTGGGGATCGACCAGTACATGATACTGTTTTAAATCACCGCCAATCGCCGTGATTTTTGATACACCACTAATGCCTAAAAGTCGTTGTTTCACATCCCAATCAGCAATTGTTCGTAAATCAAGGGGGCTGATATCGGGGTTTTCAGATGTAACACCAATAAACATTACTTCGCCCATAATTGAGGACACAGGCCCCATGATGGATTGAACATCATCTGGCAAGCTACCTGCAACTTGGTTTAGTTTTTCGCCAACAATTTGCCGAGCAAGATAGATATCCTTATCCCAATCAAACTCAACATATACAATGGAAAAGCCAATAGATGATGATGATCGCACCATTGTCACGCCGCTTGCACCATTCATGGCAGCTTCTATGGGAAAGGTTACAAGAGTTTCGACTTCCTCAGGAGCAAGACCGTGTGCTTCACTAATAATTGTGACGGTTGGGCGGTTTAAATCAGGAAACACATCTACGGGAAGTGTCCGTACAACCTGAAAACCGTAAACAGTCATGAGTGCCGCGATAGTGATCACCAAAAGGCGATAATTCAGGGCAAAACGTATAATTGTATCAAACATATTTTATTCCCCCCTTAATGCTTATGATCGCTGTGATCATCATGATTATCTGATTCAGTTTCATCGCTATGATCATGGCCGTCATCATGGAAGTGGTCTTCTTGTTCATCATGCGATTTCTCATCATCTGAATGTTCCTGAATGCCACCAACAGACATGTATTGCAGTTGGTAGTTACCGTTTGTTACAACGCTTTCATTGGGAAATAATCCACTTTTTATTTCAATATGATGGCCTCTCTTTACACCGACTGTAACATCGCGTTTTTCAACTTCTTGTCCTTTGATCACATACACAAAGTATGATCCTAATTCTCCAAGAACAGCACGTTTAGGCACGGCCATAACTGGTGCATCCGCAGCTGTAAAAATTTCCATCGTTCCTTGCAATCCGGGTTGAATATCACCCTTTGGTGTATCAATCAGTGCAAAGATAGAAAATGTCCTACTCTCGGGATCAATGACGCGATTAATGCGCTGGATTTTACCTTCAATATGCCGATCAGGGGCAATATCAAGATGAAGCTTTGCTTTTTGTCCAACTTTCAAGATTTGAATATCGGGTGTTTCGTAAGCTACACCACGAACTAGCATCTGTGATGCGTCTCCAATTTCAAGAATATCGCCACCCGCATCAACGATTTCACCAACACCTGCACGAAGATTTAAAACAAACCCACCCATCGGCGCAGATAAAACCACATTGCTATTCCCGACACTGACAGGCTCAAGAGTGACAAGACGTTGTCCTTTTTTAACCTCTTGACCAACTTTCACAGCAATATCAATAATTTTACCATCAAAACGTGGAGAAATGGACGCTTTTTTCTCAGGCAATAACTCTGTAAATGCTAACATATCAACCGCTTGTGCAATGGGTAAAAATTCAACTTTTGCAGACTGAATACCAAGGTTATTCATTTGCTGATCGGTCAAATCAAAATGAGTCGCTGGACCTGAACCACCAGCAAAGGCACTTTCACCGTGATCATGTCCTGGTCCTGCGTAGGCGGGGCTTATAAATGCTACGAGAAAGAGTGTGAGTAAAAGTTTTTGCATGATTTTATTCCTTTATGTCCGCAAGGCTTTGACCGATTAAGCTTTCAAGCTCGATCCGCGCCTCAATAGAATTTAAGTATGTTTGTAAGGCTTCGCTTTGTACGTCTGTAATGCGCTCACGCATTTGAAAAAGATCAAGGATAGAAGCCTGACCACTTTCAAATTTCTTATCTGTGAGCGATTGCACATCATTCCATGACGGAACAATTTTATTGCGATAGGTGGAAGCCGAAATTTGCGTGGCCATGGCTTGCTCAAAAGAGGCCGCCAGCACATTCGCAAAATTTTGTTCATTTAACGCATTCAAATTGCTTTGCGCCAAGCGGCGTTCCGCATTGGCTCGGGATAGCTCGGCATTATTACGATCCCAAATCGGAATAGCTATATTCACGCCAAATAAGATTGCGGTGCTATCGTCATCAAAATCACGTTCGATCACAGCGCGAGGCGCAAATTCAGGAAAGCCTGCATCTTGCCGTGCTACATTATAGCGGCGTTCTGCTAAGGCTTTACGGCTTTCCAGCAAACTACGAACAGAGCCTTCATGACCCGCAAGGGACGTTAATTCTGCAAGCGCAGGAATTTCAGGGCTTTTAGGGCGTGTTGCATCAAAACTCGTTTGATCCATTCCAGCCATGCGCAACAGATTCGCCGCGCCGTTTGTTTTACGGGCGCGAACAACACGAAGTTGTTCTTCCAAGCGCAAGGCTTCGGCTTTGAAGATTTTGGCGTCTGCCGCATCAACGCGTCCTTCTTTTGCAGCGCGTTCAATCAGCTTTTGTTTTTTACGAGCATAGCTGGCGTTTTCAGATAAAAGATTTTCCTGCTCTTGTAGGGCCCAATAGGAGGCGTAGCCACGAGTTATAGAGTGAATAAGCTCCAACATTTGTGCTTTCTGCTCAATGCTAGCAGTGCGGCGCAGTGCATCAGCATATGATCCGCGTGATCCAAAATTCGAAAGCCGCATTGGCTGTTCGAACTCAAGACCAACTGAGCGCGAAGAGTTATCTTCAATTGCTGTAAAATCAATTTCGGCTGAGGGGTTTTGTAAAGTTTCAATTTCAAAAGCCTCAGCGTCGGCATCCGCTACGCTGTTTAAGATACGTGCTGTTTCGGGGCTGTTTTGAAGGGCTTGCTTAATCACTGTTTCTAGTGAAAGCGTTTCTGCTTTTGCTGCTTGAATAGGCGCAAACAAAGCAACCAGCAAGATTATATATAAATATTTCATTGTTATTTCCTTCTTTAAATGTTCATAGAAAAACGCAGCCCTAAACAGAGCTGACGCAAAATGCAGGCACAATTAGCCTGCGAACATTAAATACGGGGGGGGCGTTTGAGGCCTAAAACGAAGGCAGAATCATTTTGATCAATGGATGTAACAGCACTCTGCTTGCTTGCATTGAGTGCCATTTTAACAGGTGTTGTCGAAGTGGCCATTGAATGAGAATGAACACAACAGCAATCATCGCAAGCGCTCTCATCGTGGTTTTGACCCTGATCAGAATGACAAGGCTCATTATCCACGCTATTATTTTGATCCATTTGATGATGAGCACAGGTGTGACTTTCCGCAGAAGCATGAGCCATGTTGGCGAAGCTTCCTGCAGTAAATGCAAACAATAATGCTATCAAAATGAAAATACGCATATAATTAGAATATAATTTATTGCTATTTGATGCAAGACATAGTTAATGTTTTGCGAATGTTCGTTTCGGGGTATCCCTTACACAACCAAATTAAATAATTAATTTTTAAATAGTTTGTGTTTTTGTATTAAAGTTAATATACATTTATCCATTAAATTTGACTCTTTTGTTAAACCCATATCTTCACATATTTTTGTTGATGTACTAATTATAGTTTCTATCAGTGAGTTTTCATCCACTTCTTCTTTTTCAATTTTATGTTTATCAATATTGAATAATACTGGGCCAGAATCTGGCCTAAATATTGCACTACCAGTACAATTATGAAATATCTCCATTTTAATTATTTTTTTATCTTTTAAATAAATAAATTTATAAGGAGCAGAAATATTATTAATACTAAAAAGTCTATTTTCAAATTTATCTTTGTTTAATTTAAAATTATATCTTCTTGGTCCCAAAATATCATCACTAAAAATAGTAATATTGTTATCTTGAACTTTAATTTTATGAACTGTTGAAACACAATAAATATCGCCACCTATAACTAGTTTGCCATGATACACTCCATTAGGTATAGCTATACTATCTTCAGATATTGCATTAGAATTTGAAAAGATAATAATAAACAAAAATAAAAGAATATTTTTCATAATTATATATTATCATGAATTATCAATATTTTTATCTATTGTTAAATATTTTTTTTAAATAGGTTAAATTAATATAGAAAACGCATCTAATTATATTGTATATTTTTTATAATTAGATGCGTTTTCTATAAATTTTCTCACGGCGTTAGATGAGTTTTTACTTTGATGATAGAGCATATGAATATTTTCTGTTGGTGATTTCCAATTAGGAAATAGTCTAATAAGTTCTCCAGTTTCTAAATAATCTTTACAGAAATAATCAGGGAGTATTGTAATTCCCTCTGCATAGCGCACCATATTTAACAGCATGGGAATATTATCAGATTGAAAAAAAGGTTTTACGTTAAGCTTATTTTTAAACCATGACTTTTCCATATTTTTAAATGATAGGTATTTAAATTTTATCAAATGAGTTAATTTAGAAGGATATCCATATTTTTCTAAATAATTTTTTGAAGCAACAAATATAAAGTTTGCATGCATTAGTTTTTTTTGAATAAGATTTGAATCTTGAAGCTTACCTGCTCTAAAAGCAATATCAATATTTTCTTTTGTTAGGTCTAATATATCGTTAGTAATAATAGATTGTATCTCTATATTGGGGTATTTATTATTAAAGTTCGAAATTATTTTAGCAACTAATGTTTGAGCAATATCTTGAGGAGCTGTTATGCGAATAGTTCCAGCTATTTCTTTTTGATAATTACTTACTTTAATTAACTCCTCATCTATACCTTTTAATAAAGGGCTAATATTTTGAAAAAACTTTTTACCAATACTAGTGGCTGAATTTATTCGGGTTGTCCTTCGAATAAGCTCAACTCCTAATTCGTTTTCTAATCGTGAAATGGCTCTACTTACTCTTGACTTTGGTTGCTTTAAAGCTTTAGCAGCCTTGGTAAAGCTTCCTGTTTGAATTACATTATAAAAAGTTATAAGTAAATTATAGTTTATTTTATTGTTGTCCATAATGCAACAGTATTATTTGATAATGTACCCTTTTGCAACATAAAAAAATATTATAACAATTGTTTATTAATGTTATTAACATTTTTTATATAATAATATATCAGATAATTAATAAATAAATTTAAATTGGGAGATATAAATGACTGAAAAAAATGAATGTGGGTGCGGTAGATCACCAATAGGTAAGTGTATTGGATGGCATGCCTTAAGTGAAGAAGATTTCATAAAGAAAAAAGAAGCTTATGAAGCTGAACAGGAACAAGATATTATAGAGGAATAAATATGAAAGTTAAAAAAAATATTAAATTTACTTATACTGTTGATCAAAAGCATTGGGTAGGAGATGGTTTCCATGTTCATGGTTTATTAAGACCAACTGATGAGTTAAATTATTTTATAAGTCCTTTTGTAATGCTTGATTATGCTTCTCCTAAAGAGTATTCAATTTCTGATCAAAGAAGAGGAGTAGGAGAACATCCTCATAGAGGAATTGAAACAGTTACATTTTCTTACCAAGGTGAAGTTGAACATAGAGACTCTTCTGGAGGAGGAGGGATCATCAAACCTGGGGATATTCAATGGATGACTGCTGGAAGCGGAGTAGTGCATGATGAGTTTCATTCAGTAGAGTTTTCTAAAAAAGGTGGGGTATTTGAAATGGTTCAACTTTGGGTTAATTTACCTAAGAAACATAAAATGACTAATCCTAAATATCAAGAGATTAGAAATGAAGATATTCCAACAATAGCATTAGGAAATACTTTAAAATTGAGGGTGATAGCTGGTACCTTTGAAGGTACTAAGGGTCCTTCTAATACATTCACTAAAGTAAATTTGTACGATATCATAAGTAAAGAAGAAAAAAGTATTTCTTTGAGTTTTGATCATGGCACTAATACAATAATATTAATAATGAGTGGTGAATTAAAAATAGAAAATAAAAATTTTAAAGATAAGAATATCTTAATTTTTGAGCGTGAAGGTACACAAATAGACTTAAAAGTATCTGATAATTTTAAAGGTTTAATATTAAATGGAGACCCTATTGATGAGCCACTTGTTGCCCATGGCCCTTTTGTTATGAATACTAAAGAAGAGATTTATGAGGCCTTCTCTGATTATGAAAATGGTAAAATGGGCAACCTATAAAAGTTTAATAATACATTTAAAAATTATTTAGTCATAGGTCCATCATTTTTTTTCCAATCGCCTATAGCTCCTACATTTGAGACATTCATATAACCCATATCCATCAAAGTTTTTCCAGTTAATGCTGCTTGGCCTCCTGCACCACATACTAGAATAATTTCAGAGTCTTTTTTAAGAGCATCATTATATAAAGCGGTAGCTTCATCAGCTACAAATTCAATTAATCCTCTTGGTATTTTTAAAGAGCCTGTTATGCTTCCTGTTTTGGCTATATCGGAGCTATCTCTTACATCAATAAAAATAGCGGAGTTGTTTTTATGTTTTTCTATAGCGTCATTTAAATCAATTTTTTTAACAACTTTGTTTGCTTCTTCAAGATAATCTTTTGCTGTTTTCATTTTTTACCCAATATGTTTTGACTGTTATTTTATTAATATTAAGACCTTATGTTTATTTTATCATATTTTCTTATTTTATTTAAATAGTTAAATTTATTTGCTATATAAAATATTAATGTATATGAATTTTTTTAAAATTATTTTTATCTCCTTAATCATAAGTTTAAGTTTTGTAAATTTATCAAAATCGCAAGACTTAACCAGACAAGACCCTATTGAAAAAATAGTTTACTTCAGAGGAGTGTTAGGAGAAACTCATTATTATGAACCAAATGAATTAGTCTTTGAAACTGGTAAATTATATAAACTTAAATTAATTAATAATAGTGATTCTAAGCATTATTTTACATCAACTTCTTTTTCTAAATCTATTTTTACTAGAAAAATACAAGTAAATTTTAAAGGTAAAAAATTAGCTGAGGTAAAAGGTATTATTAATGAGGTTGAAGTATGGCCAAATCATGAAATTGAATGGTGGTTTGTTCCAATTAAAACAGGAAGATTTGAGGACTTATACTGTAGAGTTGAAGATATGAAAAGTGGATTAAAGCATAGTGATATGGGCATGCAAGGAGTAATTATTATCAAATAGAATTATAAAAGTATTTTTTAATTATCTTTTTTATATATAGGTATGAGCTTTAAAAGCTCATTAAAGAAGAGTCGATTGATTTTTCTTTTGGCGGAGCAAATTTGGTTAAATCAATTCCTTTAACTGCATTTTTATATTCTTCGATAGTAGGAGTTCTCCCCAAAATTGCTGATAGAACCACAACGGGGGTTGAAGCTAAAAGAGATTCTCCTTTTTTTTCTCCAGAATCTTCAACAACTCTTCCTTTGAAGAGTCTTGTTGAGGTAGCCATTACCGTGTCGCCTTTTGATGCTTTTTCTTGGTTACCCATACAAAGATTACAACCAGGTCTCTCTAAATATAATATATTTTCATATTCTGTTCTTGCAGATTTTTTAGGATTAACGTCATCAAATTCAAAACCTGAATATTTTTGTAAAATACTCCAATCACCTTCTGATTTAAGTTCATTTATTATATTATATGTGGGAGCAGCAACTACTAAAGGTGCATTAAACTTAACACTACCTGATTGTTCTTCCAAATTCTTTAGCATTTGCGCAACAATTTTTACATCGCCTTTATGAACCATACAGGATCCGACAAAGCCAAGGTCTACAGTTTTTTCTGCACTATAATAGGATATTGGTCTGATTGTATCGTGAGTATAACGTTTAGACACGTCTATATTATTTACATCTGGGTCAGCAATCATAGGTTCATCAATTTGATCTAATTCAACTACTACTTCAGCATAATATTTAGCATTTGCATCTGGCTTTAATGCAGGTTTAGTGCCAGATTTAATTTCAGAAATACGTTTATTTGCAATCTCTACTAATCTCTTTAACATTCCTGCATCGTTTTCCATACCATTATCTATCATTATCTGTATACGATCTCTAGCTATATTGAGTGACTCAATTAATGTACTATCATTAGAGATACATATTGAAGCTTTTGCTTTCATTTCAGCTGTCCAATCGGTAAATGTAAAAGCTTGGTCTGCTAAAAGAGTACCAGTATGTACTTCAATCACTCTACCTTGAAAAACATTATCACCAAATTGTTTTAACATTTGTGATTGTGTAGCATGAACTACATCACGAAAATCAAGATGTTCTGACATTTTCCCTTTAAAAGTAACTTTAACGGATTCAGGTATTGGCATAGTAACCTCGCCTGTTGCAAGGGCTAATGCGACTGTTCCGGAATCGGCTCCGAAAGCTACCCCTTTAGACATACGAGTATGTGAGTCCCCTCCAATTATAATAGCCCAATCATCTACAGTAATATCATTTAATACTTTATGAATTACATCTGTCATTGCATGATAAACGCCTTTTGGATCTCTTCCAGTGATTAAACCAAAATCATGCATAAATTTCATTAATTTAGGTGTATTTGTCTGAGCTTTTGAGTCCCAAACAGAAGCGGTATGGCATCCAGATTGATAAGCTCCATCGACTGTAGGTGAAATAGTTGTAGCTGCCATAGATTCAAGTTCTTGTGCAGTCATTAACCCAGTAGTATCCTGAGACCCAACTATATTTACTTTTGCCCTAATATCTGAACCTGCATGAAGAATAGAGTTTGGTTCAACCCCTACAGCATTAGCATTAAATATTTTTTCTACGGCAGTAAGACCTTGGCCTTTGTGTGATATTTCTGTAGAGGGAGCATAAGCTGATTCTAGATTAATATCTAAAGTCTCACATGCAAAACTTTGTAATTTTTTTCCAAATACAATTGCATATGAGCCGCCTGCTTTCATAAATTCTTTTTTTTGTGGATTAAAGGATGATGAAACATCAACTAGTTCTTCTTTGCCATCTTCATCATATAGTTTTTTATTTTTAGTATTAATATTGAGAACAGTTCCTGTTTCAACTGAATATTTTTGTTCTAGAACAGGGTTCCCATCATTATTTATAATAGGATTTCCATCGGGATCTAATTTTTTTACCCAATTTTTTAAGTCAATTCCTATTCCGCCAGTTACGCCTACAGTAGTTAAAAATATAGGAGAAATACCATTCGTTCCAGCAACGATTGGTGCATTATTGACAAAAGGTACATAGGGACTTGTTTTTTTTCCAGTAAGAAGAGCTACATTATTTACTCCTGACATTCGCGATGAGCCCACCCCCATAGTTCCTTTTTCTGCAATTAACATAACACTTTTATCTGGATTCTCTTGTTGTAACTTTTTAATTTCAGCCTGAGCCTTTTCTGAAATCATACATTTACCGTGAAGTTCTCGGTCCGATCGAGAATGTGCTTGATTTCCTGGAGATAATAAGTCAGTTGAAATATCACCTTCTCCCGCCACGTAAGTAACGACTTTTATTTCTTCATTGATATCTGGTAGATTTGTATAAAATTCTGCCTTTGAATAGCTTTTGAGAATATCTAAAGCTATTAAGTTACCATCCTTATAGGCTTTTTTAAGACGATTAGTGTCAGCTTCATACAGAAATACCTGTGTTTTAAGAATTTCTCCAGCATCTTTTGCAATACTTTGATCATCACTTAATGCTAAATCTAAAAGGACCTCTACTGATGGACCACCTTTCATGTGAGATAAAAGCTCTAATGCAAATGATTTTGATATTTCTTTGATTATTATTTTACCTAAAATAATTTTTTTTAAAAATTTTGACTTTTCATGAGCAGCACTTGTTGTTCCTGGTAAGGTGTTATAAATAAAAAAATTAATAGAGTCTTTTCTATAAATACTTTTCTCATCTTCAATATTTAATATAATCTCTTTGATGAGCTCCCCGTTATCAATAGGTTTGGGCTGTAAATCTTGCTTTTTTCTTTCATTAATTTCATTTAAGTAATCTTTGTACAAATTCATGTTTGTATCCTAAATATAAACAAATTTTAGCGAAAAATTATTAACATCTTTATATCTTTATTATAATTTAAGTCAAGGTCAAAGCAAGAGCTACTGCCATATATTATGAACCATACTATTTTAAAAGTGATACATCTCAAACAGGTTTAAAGATAGTATAAAAAAATTAAATTTTACTTTTATTTATAAATTATTACCGTATTCAATTATCAAATCATCTATTAACGGGATATCTGCTTCAAGCCAATTTAAAGATTTTAAATCATTTATTTTTAACAGTTTATAATCAGTATGTTCATATAATTTTCCATTAAAATCTTCAGTTGAACAAATGTAGCTATGTAGTTTAATGCTAAAATCAGGATAATTATGGGTGATGATCTTAAATTTTTTTTTAATTATTATATTTATACTTAGCTCTTCTTTGATTTCTCTATTTAAAGCATCAACATAAGACTCATTATTTCTAATTTTTCCACCAGGGAATTCATATTTATAAGAAACATATTTGTATTTACTATATCCTCTTTTTAGACATAATATTTTATCTTCAATTATAATTATTGCGGCAACAACTTCTATCACATTAAAACCTAAGTAAATTTTATTTATATTAAACTAATAAAAAATAATGATCTATTTAAATTTTTCTTCACGTACTTAAATTGGATCTTTTTAATAGGAATGATATGAAAAATTTAGATGAAATTATTGAAATGGCATGGTGCGACAAAACTAGCTTTGATGACATTAAATCCTTATGTAATTTGAAAGAAAAAGATGTCATAAAAATCATGAGAAAAAATTTAAAACCCTCAAGTTTCAGAATGTGGAGAAAGAGAGTTACAGGTAGAAAAAGGAAGCATACAAATTATAAAAATTTATAAAAAATTATTTTTGTATTTCTTTATTAGAGCATCCTTCAATGCTTTTCTCTCCGTTAGGCATTATGGTATTACAAAAGTTAGTGGACCGAATGAATGCGCTAGTTAAATTCACTTTTAACAAATTAGAATAGGATAAATCTGTTCCAATAAGTATTGATCCTCTAAGTGTAGAACCATGCAAGTTTGAACCTTTTAAATTCATACCTCCAAGATCTGCATTTGATAGATCACAATTTATACAAGTATTAGTATTTACAAGTTTTAATAGATCGCCTTCATCGAATGCTTTTAATTCAAACGAAATAAAAAAAAACATTAAGTATTTTAACATTTTTGAAGATACCATATTATATTAAACATAATTTTTATATGGGATAGGTTACAAAATGGATCATTTAAAAAAAATTTGTGTTGTAGGTGCTAGTGGTTTAGTGGGTTCAAGCATAGTTCGATGTGGGTTAGAGAAGGGATATATTCTTAATGGTACTTTAAGAGATGCAATGAATACGAATAAAACTAAATATTTATATAATTTAGTAAATGGAAGTAAGTTAAAACTTTATTCGGCCGATATGAAAAATGAAATAGATTTTTTAAAACCT
>Ga0222718_10003066_pt1 | contig 14525 bp, 13 predicted proteins | sample C33_27DmetaG_FD_165045 | JGI IMG/M metagenome (GOLD analysis project Ga0222718, IMG submission 165045) | Estuarine water microbial communities from San Francisco Bay, California, United States - C33_27D | ecosystem: Environmental > Aquatic > Marine > Unclassified | place: USA: California... | reverse complement strand
TCAGGACAGGCGGAGCTCAGGATGGCACTTGGGGTTGTGGCTGGTTCGGTAGGGTGTGACTGTTGCCAAGCCGCCCTTCACCGCCGAAGGTCTCTCCGCGTTGGTCGAGAAGAGGGAGTGATACGAGCGAGAAACTAGGGCCTAACGCGGTTCATTGCTACGTACATGCCTACGCCGAGTCCGATGTAGGCGACGATGTTCAGGAACACACCGTTCCAGACACCTAGAAACGACGCTACCGTGAATCCGACTACCCAAATGGCAAACATGGTGAAGGCCGCAACGATGCGGAGTCGTGCATCGAGCTTGTACTTTCCTGCTCGTCTCACGTAGTCGCCGACTGGAGAACCTGCCAACGCTATGACGAACGATGCCGCTACGTTGCCGATCATAAAACCGAGCGGTAGCACCCAAAGAACCCAAACGATGACGGCGTATGCGACACCGAATCCGACGGCACCAAGAATCGACAACAAGACCACCTGAGAGAATTCAGCAGGGGTCGAGCGGAAAATAGGCGCTTGCCCGATGCTTGCGCAGTCGGGGCATCTGGCGCCAACAGGCGACTGCACCATGCATTCGGGACAGATGAGATCGCCACATCGAGAGCAACCGAGATTAGACGGGGTCTCTGGGTGTCGAACGCATGTGGTTTGGAAGGTGTCGTTAGTCATTGGCGAATCAGGATACCGACAAATTGTGAATATTTGCTAAGTGGTAACGGTGATTTGGAAGATCGCTACTGCTCGATCCACTCTTCACGATTGGAAATGTCTCGGTCGAACACCACTCGGGTCATTAGTAAGCGAGCAGAAATCGACCCTGAACGATCTCTCAGCGAATTAGATGTCATTCGTTTGATGGCGGTTGCCAAGGCAAACGCTACTGCAAACCAAACGATCTCTATTGGCAGATTCAGGAGTGCAGCCCAAATGGGCATCATGACTACTGCTATCAGCCACCAGACCGCCGAATCTTTCCATGGAGTGAACAACACTCCAAGCGCCGGGACTGAGCCGTAGACGATCAGCAGAGGGAAGTCGAGAGCGAGGGTGGCTCCCAGTACGGTTGCCATTCCTCGTCCGCCCTGAAACTTGGCAAATATCGACCAGTTGTGACCGAGGATTGCGGCAATAGCTACAGCGGCTTCAGTACCGACGCCTAAATCAAAATATCGACTGGAAACGAGGAACACAGGAAGTGATCCTTTCACGAAAACATCGAACACTACGACCGGCGCTGCCCACTTGGCTCCGACTTGTGAAGTCAGGTTCGATGCGCCTACGTTTCCAGAGCCGTGTTGCCTGATATCGACCCCACCGACCCAGCGACCAATGAGATACGAAGTTGGAATCGAACCTACGAGGTAGGCAGCGATAATTGCTGCGACAGTGGTCGAAAGGTCCATCGGAGGTTAGCCCAACCCTGCTGGCACGCTGCCGATGTTCGATCCGTGCATTTGTTTCGCACGATCGAGAAGTTTCGCTACGGTGTCGGGTGGTGGTCCGTTGGTGCCAGGAAGAGTTTCGTTCTGTGCCCCAAGCGCGTGATAGTCGGTGCCGCCTGAGGGAACAAGATTGTGGCGAGTTGCAATATCGAGATAAGAGTCACGACGGTCGCTGGCGTATTTCTCTGCGTAGACTTCGATTCCGACGAGTCCAGCTTCGACCAGCTGTTTCACGAGGTTGTTTAGCTTGTTCACAGTGCGAGGGTGAGCAATTGCCCCGATACCGCCAGCGGCGTGAATCATTTCTAGTGCTTGAACAGGGTGCAGCTTTGGCCGAGGTACGCGTGCGATGCGTTTGTCGCCCAGAAATCGGTCGAACGCTTCTGCAACAGTTTCGACGTGTCCCGCTTCGACCATTGCGCGTGCGATGTGGGGCCGGCCAACGGACCCTTTTGCCATTTCGACTACACGCTCCCATGAAATAGGTCGTTTGATTTCAGCAAGTTTGTCGACCATCGCCCGTGCGACCCCGACGCGTTCTTCTCGGAATTGTTCTAACTTGGTTTGCAGATTGGCGTTATCGGGATCGATGAAATAACCAAGTAGGTGTAGCTCTGAATCGTGGTTAGCAGTACCGAGTTCGATACCCGGAATAACAGTTAAGTGATCGTGAGCTGTAGCGGCTTCGACTGCCTCGGCAACACCGTTGGTTGAGTCGTGATCAGTGACCGCAATCGTTTTTAGGGTGGTCGCCGATATCTGGTTGATCAGCTGAGTTGGGGTTAGCGTGCCATCAGATGCCGTTGTGTGCAGATGAAGATCAACTTCAACCGCCCACTCGGGTCTGACAACAGGCGTGGAAGGGTTGTATCGGCTGCCTTCGGCGTTTTGACCGCCATCTGGGATTTGACCTATGGAGTCGCTCAAACTTCAATCTGCCTATCGACTCGTTTTACCGAATTGGCGAGTCCGGTCGCTGGGTCGATATCGATCAGCACCGAGTTGAAATTGATGAGTCCGCTGCGCACAGGCTGCATGCGCTGACGACGGCTTGTCAGGAATCTATTTAGAGATCCTTCGACTTCGACGCCTAAGATGGAATCGACAGCTCCGACCATTCCGAGATCAGTCACAAAACCTGTTCCGTCGGGAAGGACTTTGCAATCGGAAGTTGGCACGTGGGTGTGGGTTCCGACAACGGCCGCAACTCTTCCATCAAGGTGCCATGCAAGAGCGCCTTTTTCGGAGGTAGCTTCGGCGTGGAAGTCGACGACGATTGGCTTGCGCTGGCCGAACCCGCCCGCAAGGAGATCGTCGACTATGGCGAACGGCGAATCGAACTCTCCAACCCAAACCCTGCCGATGAGATTAATCACGGCGATAGGGCCTGAATCGTCGGTTGCTCCTCTGCCGGGCGAACCGAGAGGGTAGTTGAGGGGGCGTAGGACGGGCAGATACGGATCATCGAGGTGGTCGATGAATTCTCGTTTGTCCCAAACGTGGTTTCCGGTGGTGATTACGTCGGCACCGGCTTCGGTCATTTCGGCTACGGTGTCGACGGTGAGACCGATCCCGGCTGCAAGGTTTTCACCTTGAAGCGTGACGAAATCGATGCTGAGTTCTGATCTGAGATCTCGGAGCAGTTTGGTAACGGCTTTTCTTCCGCCGCTGCCAACTACATCACCGATCATCAATACACGCATGGGGTTCTTTCTAGGATTTGGTTAGGAGCGACGATCATGATGACGCTCGCCCGGGTTCATCAACTTTAACAAGCTTGTGAGGTTACTGCTGTTAGGAGTTGGAACAATTCGATTTCCCGAGTGGCAGCCGAAGGATCTGGTGTTGCGGGATTCCCGGGCACGTTATTGCTAGCGGTGGAGTTGGTTCCTCCGACTGAGTGATGTGGGTGGTTTCTTGTCGTCCTTCGACGGAGCTCAGGATGACACTTTGAGTGGGGAGGGTTCTGGCTTAGATATGTCGGGTGTAGAGGGAGTTGTCGGCGATAGCCGATCGCCTGTCACCGCCGAAGGTCTCTCCACTTAGCTTTGCTTCGGTCGAGAAGAGGGTTAATGAATGAAGCCCCGATGAACCAATCATCGGGGCTTCATATTTTTTCGTATTCAGTTGTGCGTCAGCAAGCGCTCTACTGAGCTACTTCGATTGACCTTGATTCCCTGATTACTACGACCTTGATTTGGCCAGGGTAGGCGAGGGTTTCTTCGATCTTGGCTACGATGTCTCGGGCAAGAGTGGCGGCGGTTACATCATCGACGTTTTCCGGGTCGACCAGTACTCGCACTTCACGTCCTGCCTGAATAGCGTAGACACGTTCTACACCATCGAATCCACGAGCCACTTCTTCAAGTGCTTCGAGTCTCTGGATGTAGTTTTCGACCGTGTCGTGGCGAGCTCCAGGTCTTGCTGCACTAATTGCATCAGCTGCCGCAACCAAGAACGATTCGACCGTTGTCATTTCTCGGTCGTGGTGTTCTCGAATCGCCGTAACTACACGGTCTTTCTGACCGTATCGCTTCGCAACGTCGGCACCGATCTCGGCGTGAGGTCCATCGACCTCGTGCGTGAGAGCTTTACCGATGTCGTGCAAGAATCCAGCAGTTTTTGCAATCTGAGGATTAGCTCCGATTTGGGAAGCGAGGATTCCCGCAGCGAGACCAACTTCAACCGAGTGCTGCAGTACGTTTTCGCCATAGCTGTAGCGGTACTTTAGTCGGCCAACAAGTTTGACCAGTTCAGGGTGCAGACCTTTTACGTCGGCATCGAACATGGCTTTTTGGCCGGCTTTACGAACGGTTTCGTCGACTTCGGTACGTGCTTTTTCGACCGATTCTTCGATTCGAGCAGGGTGAATCCTGCCATCTTGAATTAGTCGATCAAGTGCGATTCGAGCGACTTCGCGTCGAATCGGATCAAAGCATGAAATCGTGATTGCTTCGGGCACATCGTCGATGATTAGGTCGACACCTGTTGCAGCCTCGATGGCTCTGATGTTTCGACCCTCACGACCGATGAGCCGTCCCTTCATTTCGTCGTTTGGCAACGAAATGCTGGTTACTGTTGCTTCTGAAACGACTTCGGCCGCGAGTCGCTGCATACTTGCAGCAAGAATAACGCGAGCTTTATCGTCAGCTTCGTCCTGAGCCTCTAGTTCTGCATCCCTGTAACGGCGTGCAAGTTCGAACTGGATATCTTCTTCAGCTTGGTCGAGCAGTTGTTGCCTGGCATCGGCTACGGAAAGACCAGAAATAGTTTCGAGTCGTTCACCAGCCTGTTGTCTCAACTCTTCAATTGCCGATTGTTCGTCGGCTATTTGGTTTTGTTGATTTTTTAGACCAGATTCAAGTTCTTTTACTGAATCTGTTCTACCTTGCAGAGTTTCTTCTCGTGCTTCGAGTCGACTCTGTTGGCGTTGAATTTCTAACTTCTGCTCGTTGAGCTTTGCTTCCGCATCGCTGCGTACTTGAAGCGCTTGCTCTTTTGCTTCGAGAAGAATCTCCTTGCTTCGAGCGTTTGAACGACGCATCTGTTGTGCAGATGCCTCTTCGACAGCTCGTTGTGATTTTGCCGATAAGAGGTTGTGGAGTTGAAAGCCAATTGCGCCACCAACTACAACCGAAACTAGGGCTACTAGGACGGCTATGAGGATGGTGTCCATCCGTGCCCTCCTGAGCCAATGAGTATTTTATTTTTCTTTAAGTTTTCTGCGGTTGACGTGGCGAACTGCCTCGCTCCGCGAGTGAATGGTAAGTTCGCCAGCAGTTTCGTGCAAGGAGTTGAACTGGAAATCCGGTTCAAGCGGCAAAATTCTAGGCACAAAAAAGCGCCGCAACCAAATGGCTGCGGCGCTTTCGAATTTCTTATTGCTAAGACTGCTTCGAGGAAGCGGAGAGCAGAACGATCTACTCTTCTTCTCCGTCGGCCGACTCTTCTGAGTCCCCGTCGGCAGTATCTTCGCTGTCGCCTTCTTCGCCTTCAGCGGCTTCGGCTGCGGCATCATCATCAGCTGATACACGTGGTGGCTGAATCCAAGCGATTCGATCATCGTCAGGACCAGCGAGTGTGACTCCAGCAGGGAGTTTTACTTCGCCTGAAGTGATAGCGGAGTCGATTTCCATGAGTCCGGAACAGTCGACAACGATTTCGTTTGGAACATCGAACGGCTTTGCTCGAACGAGAATTTCAAACGATCCCTGAGTAACAACACCAGCACCACCGGCAGTGCCGGGAGCCTCTTCCTGTCCTGAAAGTACAACTGGAACAGGAGTTTCAACTTCCTGCTGTACGTCGACTCGCTGGAAGTCAACGTGCTGAACGTCTCCAGAAACGGCGTGTCGCGCGATTTCTCGAACGATTGTCACAGTGTCTTTTCCACCGGAAACCTGAAGGGTTACTGGAGTGGTTCGTCCTGCGGCTCGGAGTACGGCGATAAGCTCCTTGAGGTCAGCCTGAAGCGACTCGGAGTCTTCGTTGAGACCGTACATGTGAATGGGAGCGATTCCCTGGCGTCGTAGCGCTCGGTTCTTTTTGCCGAGTGCAGTTCGTACATCAACTTTGAGTGTTATCGCGTCCATAGCCATTGCGATCATCTCCCGTGTTCTGGATTGGGGACCGAAAACCGGTCTTACCGACTAGTAAATTTTTTTCTTGAGTTGCACTGAGAATTCTGTTTGCTCGTGCGCACAGCTATTAACAGTACCACTAAGTCAGAGATTCGCACTTCTTTATTGGAACCACACTCATTGTCCGCCGATTCGACCATTACGATCTCGTAGAAATGTTTACTCACGAGGTCAGGAAACGCTTCCGAGTGATACAATTGCGGGGTGCGAACGTTCAATTTGAATTGAACTTGTCTCGGATGTGGGCGCAATTGCCGGAATTCGGCTTTTACGAATCGCTTCGCTCTGAAGATTGACTAGACGGAGATCTGATCATGCTTGTGCCGATGAAGGTGGACTACGGGGTTAGAACCCTGGTTTATCTCGCGCAACAGGATGAATCGCAATTCACTTCTACATCCGACATCGCTCGTGCTCAGCATATTCCTGAGCCCTACCTATTGAGAATTTGCTCAGAACTTCAAAAATCTGGGCTCATCGAATCTCGTAGAGGGCCACAGGGAGGTCACAAGCTTGCAAAAGCATCCGATGAGATATCGGTAAGTGACGTCGTAAATTCGGTCGACTATTCCTTAGCTCCTATCGACTGCGTCGAAGAGCCAGATGGCTGTAGGCTCTCTGGGGCTTGTTCGCAGCGCGAGCTCTGGAGTGATGTCGAGATGATGCTGCTAGAGCACTTGAGCAAAGTAAGAATCAGTGAATTGATGAACCAGCAGATGTCTATGGCTCCTGCTGCACCAGTCAAGACAACTTTCTAGCAAGTTCCGGTTGCTGACTCGATTATGAGTTGCATCTGGAGCTTCTGAACTGAATCTAATTGCACAATTAGCCGCTTGAATTCGCTTGTCGGCGCGCCATGCTTCAATTATTTGATGACGAAATGGCGATTTGCGTTGATTAGCGGAGTAGAATTGATAGGTATTGCTCCGATAGAACTCGAAATTACGGGTATCTGATCGGATATGAACAAGAGGAATTTTTAGGGACATGGCAGAGACCAACGGCTTGACGCCACTCACGCCCGGACAGGTACAGCGATACAGTCGCCACTTGATCATGGATGGTGTAGGTAGCGTAGGCCAGCGAAAAATGATCGATTCGAAGGTGCTGATTGTCGGCGCTGGTGGACTTGGTTCACCGATTGCGTTGTACTTGGCACTTGCTGGAATTGGAACAATCGGTATCGTCGATTTCGACACCGTTGATGTTTCGAACCTGCAACGACAGATTCTGCATACTGACGGTGACGTTGGACGACCTAAGGTTGTTTCAGCTCGGGAGACGCTTGAGGCGCACAACCCGGAAGTCAACGTTATTACGCACGAAGAGCCGATCAACTCCGACAACGCGATGGACATCATCCCCAACTACGACATCATCGTAAACGGGGCGGACAACTTCGCCACTCGATATCTTGTAAACGATGCTGCATACCTGGCTGGCAAGCCGCTTGTCGATGGCGCCATTTTGGTGTTCGACGGGCAGGCGACTACGTATCAGCCTGGTAGTGGTTGCTACCGCTGCATGTTCCCAGATCCTCCACCTCCGGGTGAAGTTCCGAACTGTTCAGAAGCTGGCGTTATTGGCGCACTTCCTGGACTGGTTGGTTCGATTCAGGCGCTTGAAGTCATCAAGCTCGCAATGGGTGTTGGTGAGACACTCACGAGCCGAATGCTCTTGATTGACGCACTGACAATGGACTTCCGCGAAATTAAGATTCGCAATAACCCAGATTGCAAACTTTGCGGAGATAACCCGGAAGTCACAGAATTGATCGACTACGAGATTTTCTGCGGCATTCTCCCTCCTGTTCCAGTTGAAAAACAGATGGTGTCGGCCGATTAATCGGCCGGCGCATCGCCACTGATTCGTCGGTGGCGATGCGTAACTAACCCAGCTCAAGTTCTGGTCGCAATACCCAGTAGATAAACACTCACGAAAGATATTTTCTTGGCATCAACTCTTGTCGCGCCGTTCTCGGCGGTAAAAGCAGACGCACTACAAGCCATTGGCAATACGCCGTTGGTAGATGTGTCGATCCTGAGTCCTGACCCCAAGATCAAAATCTACGGCAAGCTCGAATCGGTGAACCCAACAGGTTCGGTAAAAGATCGCGCTGCTCGATCATTGATTCAAACTGCCGAAGATGAAGGCAAAATCAAACCGGGTGACACGATTCTCGAAGCTACTTCGGGTAATACGGGACTCGGATTGGCGATGATAGGTCGAATCAAGGGCTACAACGTAAAAGTTGTGATGCCTGCGAGTGTTCCGCCAGAACGTGTGAACCTTCTTCAAGCCTTTGGTGCTGAAGTAATCCTTTCGCACAAAGACAAAGGCACGAACGAATCGATCATCGTTGCGAAGCAACTCGCTGAAGACAACCCTTCGTATTACATGCCGTTCCAGTACGGAAATCAGGCAAACCCTAACGCTCACTACACGACAACCGGTCCTGAGATCGCTCGTGACATGCCAGACGTCGACGCATTCGTTGCTGGTCTTGGAACGGGCGGAACTCTGATGGGCGTGGGTAAGGCTCTGCGAGAGCACAACCCCGACGTTGAGATTGTGGCGACTGCTCCGCACCCTGACGACAAGGTGCAGGGTTTGCGTTCGATCGAACACGGATTTATTCCGCCGATTCTTGATCTCGACAAGCTCGATGGTCGAATTCTCGTAGACGGTGAAGAAGCGTTCTACTGGACCCGTCGATTGCTTACCGATGCAGGCTACTTTGTTGGTGTTTCCTCGGGTGCCACTTTTGCAACTGCACGTAAGATCGCTCAGAAGTGGTCGAAAGAAGGCCGAGAAGGCAAGATCGTTGCGATGTTTGCTGATGGCGGATGGAAGTATCTTTCGACCGGCATATACGGCGAAGATTTCAAATTCAAGCAGTCAGAGATCGAAGGCAAGACCTGGTGGTAGCCGCCTGAGCTCACTATCGCCGCCCAAACGGGCGTAAATAACGTTACTATCACGACCCCCAGTCGAATTTGGCTGGGGGTCGTTTTGTAGTGCCATTGGCACGATTGCTTGAGGGCGATGTTTTGTCAGATAGTTCTTTGAGTCCGAGCGAAAAATCGGAACTGGTATTTAAGTCGGCCCGCGAGCAGGCAAAGTTGATCGCTGATGGCGAGATTTTGTCGGAAGAGCTTGTAAATGCTCATCTCGATCAGATCGAACGAGTCAATCCGGCTGTAAATGCCATGGTCACCATGGGTGCGGAATCGGCTCTGAAGCAAGCCTGCGAAGCAGATATGGCTCGCATGGCTGGCGAAGAGATGGGGCCGTTATACGGACTTCCGATTGCGGTTAAGGACCTGCAAAACACAAAAGGGATACTTACGACTCACGGATCGCCCATATATGCCGAAAACATTCCAACAAGCGATGCGTTGATTGTTGAACGGGTGAAAAAAGCCGGCGCCATTGTCATCGGCAAATCGAACACTCCTGAGTTCGGGGCGGGTTCGCAGACCTTCAATGCAGTATTTGGCTCGACCAAGAATCCGTACGACGTTTCGAAAACCTGTGGTGGGAGTTCAGGTGGTGCTGGAGTGGCTCTGGCGACTGGTATGACCACTATCGCCACGGGGTCTGATCTTGGTGGTTCGCTTAGGAACCCAGCTGCGTGGTCGAACGTTGTAGGCATTCGACCTTCTCCGGGTAGGGTCCCCGCGGTTGGCAGCGATTTAGGATGGTCGACTCTTTCGACTGACGGTCCGATGGGGCGCACGGTTGACGATGTCGCACTTCAGACAAGCGTGATGGCAGGAGATGACCCGCGTTCGCCATTGTCGCTACGAGAGTCAGCAACCGGCTATGCTGGATCGCTTGAACGTGATTTCAAGGGAGTTCGTATCGCTTGGAGCAAGGATTTGGGTGGTCGGCCAATCGATGCTGAGAATAGCCGAGTGACCGAAGCTCAAAAGCATGTGTTCGAAGATTTAGGTTTGATCGTTGAAGATGATGAGCCTGATCTTTCTTCAACAGATGAAATTTTCCAAGTGCTGCGGGCTTACAGCTTCGCAATTAAGCACGAAGGTCACCTGAGGGATCATCCCGAGCTGCTCAAAGAGACGGTTCGCTGGAACGCCGAACAAGGACTGAAGCAATCGGCTATCGATGTTGCGCACGCTGAAGAGCTTCGCACTCGATTGTGGGAGCAGCTGCTGTTGTTCTTCGACAAGTACGAGTTCTTAGCGTTGCCGGTTACATCAGTTCCGCCATTCTCTATAGATCTTGAGTATCCGACCGATATCAATGGTGTTGAGCCTGAGACTTATCTCGACTGGATGTGGCCGTGCTACACCATTTCGGTAACAGGTCTACCGGCGATGTCGGTTCCGGCAGGGTTCACTAAGGATGGCTTGCCAGTTGGATTGCAGCTGGTGGGGCGACCCCGTGACGAGATGGGCTTGTTGCAACTGGCAAGTGCGTTCGAAGGCGAGACGAATTTTTATAAGCAGCGACCGGGTGTTGTTGGGTAGTTTTTTTCATTGGGAAGAAAAGGCATGTCGTGACTAATTGGCGACCGACTTCCCGACCGCAGCGATAGCGGAGTGGAGGGATCTCGCTGCCTTGATTGCTCCTGCTAGTACAAAGCAAGCAAGCTTGCGTAAACTGCGTGCTCATTAGCGATTGTGGGCGCTGGAGGTCCCTCGACTTCGAGGACTCCGCTCGGGAAATCTGTTGTGGGCAGTCGGTAAGCAAAAAAGGAAGAATTCTCGTGGACTTAAAACTTCTTGGTAAGCGTGCGATTGTTACTGGCGGGAGCCGTGGAATCGGTAAAGCCATTGCTCGAATTTTGGCTGAAGAGGGCGTGTCGGTCGTAATTTCCGCACGTGGCAAAGAAGCGCTCGATCAGACCGCTGACGAACTCACTAATGAAACCGGTTCGATTGTCGCTGGAGTTGTTGCCGATACTGGTTCCGATGACAGCGTGCGCAACCTAATTGCCGAAGCTAAAGCAATTCTCGGCGGTGTCGACATTCTGGTGAACTGTGCTGCACGACCCGGTGGTCAAAGTACGGTTCCGACACTCGCTGGTGTAACAACAGAAGAGTTCAACGACCACATGAACGTGAAGGTTATGGGCTACCTGCGTTGTGCGAGGGAAGTTGCTCCCCTGATGACTGAACAATGCTGGGGGCGAATAATCAACATCTCGGGATTGGCATCACGCAGCACCGGCACCGTTGTTGGATCAATGCGAAACGTGGCGGTTTCGGCGATGACCAAGAACCTCGCTGATGAGCTAGGACCTCACGGTGTGAACGTCACTGTGATTCATCCCGGCCTGACTCGAACTGAAGCGACCGAAGGCGTAATCGCAAAACGGGCTGCGGCTGAGGGCATAAGCGAGGATGAAGTCGAGAGCAAAATGGCTCAGCGCAACTCGTCGCGAACGATCATCGATTCTTCAGATATTGCCTACGTCGTTGCCATGCTCGCTTCGCCACTTTCGATTGCTATCAACGGAGATGGCATTGCTGCTGGCGGTGGCGTGGGTAGCGCGATTTACTACTAGTTGAGGTGCTGGGCGACTGAATTGCCCATTCTGCAAGTATGATTGTGTAGCTTTGGCACGCAGGTAGAAAAATCTTCGTGCTGGAAAACGACGATCAATCCTCTCTATTAGTAGAGAGATGTACGGAGAATCAGGCCAGATGACCAAGCTTGCCGCCAACCTTTCGATGATGTTCAACGAGGTTGATTTACTCGACCGGTTTGAGTTGGCTGCGAAGGCCGGCTTCAAGGGTGTTGAGTATTTATTCCCATATGACTATCCGGCTGAGCAGATCAAAGAAAAGCTCGATGAGCACAACCTTGAGCAGGTGCTGTTCGACTTTCCGGCTGGTGATTGGGATGCCGGTGACCGCGGGTGTGCGTCGTTCCCTGATCGTGTGGGCGAGTTCCAAGACGGTGTTGGTAAGGCCGTTGAATATGCCAAGGTGCTTGGCTGTGAGCGTCTGACAGTTCTTGCGGGTAAGGCAACTTCTGGCGTTAGCGCGATGACCATGCAGGAAACGCTGATCGATAATCTGAAGTTCGCTTCAAAGGCCATTGAAGGAACCGATATCACCGTTCTGCTCGAAGCAATCAACACGATCGATATTCCTGGGTACTCCGTATTCCGCACGAATCAGAGTCGAGCTGCTGTAGAAGCCGCCAATGCCGACAACGTGAAGGTTCAGTACGACATCTACCACATGCAAATTATGGAAGGCGATGTGACCCGAGCAATCGAGGCTAACTTGGACGTAATTGGTCACTTCCAGCTTGCTGACAACCCGGGACGCCACGAACCTGGTACAGGCGAAATTAACTACGACTTCCTGCTTCCTCACATCGATTCGTTGGGCTACGAAGGTTGGGTCGGCTGTGAGTACGTTCCAGCTGCCGATACCGTAGCTGGTCTACTCTGGGCTGCTAAGTACCTGTAGATCTTTCGACTTAGTAAGTCGATTCCATATTTCGCTTTCGATTCGTTGAAGTTCTTATTGCCTTCGAATTGTTGATTGTTTAGTGACAGGTGTTTGTTTCATGAACACCTCAATTAGGGATAAAAATGCCGAAGCTTGAAGCAAATTTGCAGTGGATGTTTAACGAGTACGATCTGATTGATCGATACGATGCTGCGGCACGCGCCGGGTTTAAAGGCGTTGAACTTCAAGCACCTTACTCGTTAGAGATCGACCAGATTGTCGAACGGTTGCAGAAGAACGATCTGGAACATGTGATCATCAACTCACCGGTTACTGATCCTGATACTGGCAAGGGCAATATCGGGCTTCGAGCTGATCGAATGGATTTGTACAAAGAACGAACTGCTCAGGCAGCGGAGTACGCATCGGGTTTGGGCTGCATTGGTGTGAACATCGGCTGTGGCCCGATAGACGACATTGATCCTGACGAAGCGCACGAAACGTTTATCGCTAACATTCGTCATGCTGCTGAAGAGCTAGGAAAAGTTGGCGTTGTCGCGCTGGTCGAGCCGATCAACACTCGTGATCAGCCAGGCTTCTTCGTCAATACTTCGGCAGGTGCGATGGATGCGATAGCTGAGGCGAATCATTCGAACCTGGCTCTGCTGTACGACTTCTACCACATGCAGATCATGGAAGGAGACCTGACGCTGACTGTGAAGGAACTACTGCCTTCGATCAAGCACATTCAGATTGCTGATAATCCTGGTCGGCACGAGCCTGGGACGGGTGAGATCAACTACGACCACATTCTGGCTCATCTCGATGAAATCGGTTACGACGGCTGGGTCGGGTGTGAGTATGGTCCGAGTGGAAACACAGAGCAGACACTTGGTTGGGCTTCAGCCTGGCTGTAGGCGTTGATTCGCAATATTCGACGGATGTGAGGTTGCGGGTATGAGTACACAAGATATAACTCAGTTCGATAGCGAAGACGCCGATCTTCGTGCTGATATTCGCCGTATGGGCGACATGCTCGGCGAGACGTTGCGAGGCTTGTGGGGCGAAGAGCTTTACGAGCTGGTTGAGTACGTTCGATCATCGACCAGAACTCTGCGTGAATCGCCGAATCCTGAACTTCGTGAGGAGTTAATCAAGAAGCTCGACGAAACTGAGCTGTGGCATGTGATTCGAACCGTTCGTGCGTTCACAAGCTACTTTCATCTGGCAAACGTTGCTGAACAGCACCACCGAATTGAATTCAAGGGTGTTGCTGGTGCTCGGCGCGAGTGGCTTGAAGAAGCGTTTGATCGAATTCGTGATGCCAATATTCCTTCCGAGGAAATTAGCGATGTGGTCAACCGATTGGAAGTTCGACCGGTTTACACAGCGCACCCAACCGAGGCTGCACGCCGTTCGATATTGAACAAACTGCGCCGCGTTGGCGAACTACTGAATGAGCGTTCAAACCCTAGATTGCTTGAATCGGAAACTCGTCGAATCGACCGTCGATTGTCAGAGGTTGTAGAAGAAATTCTTCAGACCGACGAACTTCGCCACACTCGACCTTCACCAGCCGCCGAAGCACGCAACATCATGTACTACATGGAAGACATGTTCAGGTTTGCGATTGCCGAGGTTGAAGAGGCGCTCGATGACCAGCTAGAAACTTTTGGGATTTCTCGTGAGCCGACGATTCGTTCGATGCGTTTTGGCACGTGGGTAGGTGGTGATCGGGACGGTAATCCGAACGTCACCCACGATCTAACTCGCAAGATTCTCGATCTACAACACGAACGTGCGCTGAAGATGTTCGCACCGGCGATCGCTCGTTTGGCACAGACGCTTAGTCAGTCGACTCGGATTGTTGAGATATCGAAGGAACTTGCAGATTCGCTTGAGAAAGATCGTGCGGATTTGCCGTCGGTTTGGGATGAATTTTGGAATCTCGATGAGGACGAGCCTTACCGCCTCAAGTGCGCGTTCATCTACGAGCGTTTGTTAACG